>Ga0308412_1000333_pt1 | contig 23581 bp, 23 predicted proteins | sample HotsprottomLayer_FD_202357 | JGI IMG/M metagenome (GOLD analysis project Ga0308412, IMG submission 202357) | Hot spring phototrophic mat microbial communities from Octopus Spring, Yellowstone National Park, Wyoming, United States -... | ecosystem: Environmental > Aquatic > Thermal springs > Hot...
GGTTGCGAAACGCGCCCGTTCATGCTAGTATACGGGTGTCATGGCGACGCACCAGGAAGGCTCAGGAACGACGAAGCGTGATCGTCGCAGTCGGGAATATGGATGGACGCAGGTGCGAGGGTCGGAATTGAGGAATTTTCGGCTCGCTGAAGAGCACTGAAAGCAGCGTCGGCGACTTGCGGCGCGCGTGGCGCGGGCGATTGAGGAATTTTCGGCTCGCTGAAGAGCACTGAAAGCGCCGCAACTGGGCGACGCTGTACCAGTGTGGGTCGTCGAATTGAGGAATTTTCGGCTCGCTGAAGAGCACTGAAAGCGCGACGAAGCGCTTGACGCGGTTCAATCGCTGAATTGAGGAATTTTCGGCTCGCTGAAGAGCACTGAAAGCGTGAAGGACACGAACTCTTTCGGTTGAAGGACACAGATTGAGGAATTTTCGGCTCGCTGAAGAGCACTGAAAGTCCCCGTCCCCGCGAAAACCCCCGATTTGGGCGATATTGAGGAATTTTCGGCTCGCTGAAGAGCACTGAAAGGCAGCGCCGTTTCCCGATCTGCACCTCGTGCACCACAATTGAGGAATTTTCGGCTCGCTGAAGAGCACTGAAAGCGTTCAGCGCCTGCTGCCGCGTCGCTCTCCGAAACATTGAGGAATTTTCGGCTCGCTGAAGAGCACTGAAAGGTTTGACGGGGCGGTTTAATCGAGGGCGCACCTTCTATTGAGGAATTTTCGGCTCGCTGAAGAGCACTGAAAGATTCTCCCCACACACGGATGGCACGGGCGATATCATATTGAGGAATTTTCGGCTCGCTGAAGAGCACTGAAAGGCCTTCAGCAATCGACGGTTCGCCCGCATCCTGGCGATTGAGGAATTTTCGGCTCGCTGAAGAGCACTGAAAGCCTATCTCCGCACGCCTGTACCAGCGTCGGCACTTCATTGAGGAATTTTCGGCTCGCTGAAGAGCACTGAAAGATGATGTTGCGCATGCTGCTCAGAGCGTCGCGTAGAATTGAGGAATTTTCGGCTCGCTGAAGAGCACTGAAAGGCCCGCACGAGCGGAAGCGCGCGCCCCTGACGCAAGATTGAGGAATTTTCGGCTCGCTGAAGAGCACTGAAAGCGCTACTCGTTTCCCTCGTCGCCGATTGTGTCAAAATTGAGGAATTTTCGGCTCGCTGAAGAGCACTGAAAGCTGCGTATTCCGTCGATCAGCGCCGCGCCCAGCGACGATTGAGGAATTTTCGGCTCGCTGAAGAGCACTGAAAGCGAATAACCACACCCTCATCTGTCAGTTCCAGCGCGATTGAGGAATTTTCGGCTCGCTGAAGAGCACTGAAAGGGAACGCGCCGCGTTTTCGTACACCAGATCGCGGCGATTGAGGAATTTTCGGCTCGCTGAAGAGCACTGAAAGCTGACATTCACCGCCCGCCTCCGCCACCCCCGCCGGATTGAGGAATTTTCGGCTCGCTGAAGAGCACTGAAAGCGCTCAGTTTGATGACGACATCACTCATCGACGTTTCCATTGAGGAATTTTCGGCTCGCTGAAGAGCACTGAAAGTCTTTGTGCGCTGGCGGGGATACCGAAACAGCGGTTATTGAGGAATTTTCGGCTCGCTGAAGAGCACTGAAAGAGTGTACAGCAGTAGCAGCCGTCACAACAGCAGTCTTATTGAGGAATTTTCGGCTCGCTGAAGAGCACTGAAAGAACAACGCAAATCCCTCTATGTCAATTGAAACGCCCGTATTGAGGAATTTTCGGCTCGCTGAAGAGCACTGAAAGCGACCAGCGCTTGATGCCGCCGCTCTGCGCGCAGCATTGAGGAATTTTCGGCTCGCTGAAGAGCACTGAAAGCCGCTCTGCGCGCAGCGCCGCAAGGTGTTGCGCGACGATTGAGGAATTTTCGGCTCGCTGAAGAGCACTGAAAGGTCGCCCGCGTTACACTGATCGACGCCGGGTGCCCGAATTGAGGAATTTTCGGCTCGCTGAAGAGCACTGAAAGTTTATGCGAGATCGGTCGGGTTCGTGCCGAGTGCGTAATTGAGGAATTTTCGGCTCGCTGAAGAGCACTGAAAGGGCGGCTAACCGGATCGTTGCGTGAACAATATCGGCATTGAGGAATTTTCGGCTCGCTGAAGAGCACTGAAAGCCCAAAATCGGCGTTTTCGGCGCTTTTTGCAGGTTCGATTGAGGAATTTTCGGCTCGCTGAAGAGCACTGAAAGCCCGCGTCGCGCGCGTGGGGGTGTACACCCCGCCCTATTGAGGAATTTTCGGCTCGCTGAAGAGCACTGAAAGCGTTCAGCGCCTGCTGCCGCGTCGCTCTCCGAAACGCATTGAGGAATTTTCGGCTCGCTGAAGAGCACTGAAAGCCAGCGCCAGCGACTGAAGCCGCAGCGCCTTATACAGATTGAGGAATTTTCGGCTCGCTGAAGAGCACTGAAAGCGCCGATGTTGGTGAAGCGACGTTGACGTTCATCAAATTGAGGAATTTTCGGCTCGCTGAAGAGCACTGAAAGCCACTGAGCGCTACGAGATCAAGGCGCTCAATGTTGATTGAGGAATTTTCGGCTCGCTGAAGAGCACTGAAAGCAACGAACCCGACCGAACCCCCGCGCCTCACAAGCGATTGAGGAATTTTCGGCTCGCTGAAGAGCACTGAAAGCCTCGGTCGCGGCGGTGATGGCGACGGTTTCGGCGCGATTGAGGAATTTTCGGCTCGCTGAAGAGCACTGAAAGGACGGCAGCAGCAGATAATCCCGCTTCAACTGCGCGTATTGAGGAATTTTCGGCTCGCTGAAGAGCACTGAAAGATAAACGACATCGGCTTCTGTTTGAAATCAGCGCGCATTGAGGAATTTTCGGCTCGCTGAAGAGCACTGAAAGTACAAACAGAGGTCAATCTCGACGCTGCGAATGAGCATTGAGGAATTTTCGGCTCGCTGAAGAGCACTGAAAGGCATACTGCTGAGCACCAGCAGCAGCAGCAGCAGCATTGAGGAATTTTCGGCTCGCTGAAGAGCACTGAAAGTCGATCGGGAGGAGGACGATTGGCATCACCAATGTTCCGAATTGAGGAATTTTCGGCTCGCTGAAGAGCACTGAAAGGCCGGTTACGCAGACGCAGCAGTTCTTGATCCGCTGCATTGAGGAATTTTCGGCTCGCTGAAGAGCACTGAAAGCGTGACTGCGACCGCGCAGACCACGCTGTACGACGAGATTGAGGAATTTTCGGCTCGCTGAAGAGCACTGAAAGCTTCGCCGCTGCGCGCAATCTCACCGACGCAAGCGCGATTGAGGAATTTTCGGCTCGCTGAAGAGCACTGAAAGCGCGTACCCCCCGCGCCCAATCCGCCGCGCGTTTGATTGAGGAATTTTCGGCTCGCTGAAGAGCACTGAAAGATGTACGCGCCGTTCAGTTGTGGGCGCTCACGCCCATTGAGGAATTTTCGGCTCGCTGAAGAGCACTGAAAGGCGAGGGATGGGGAGTGAACATCACCCTCTGCCCGGATTGAGGAATTTTCGGCTCGCTGAAGAGCACTGAAAGAGCAGCCCGAATGTGATCCGTCGGTCGCAACCGGAAAATTGAGGAATTTTCGGCTCGCTGAAGAGCACTGAAAGGCTCGAACGCGAGATCAACGTCTACGTTGAGACGAATTGAGGAATTTTCGGCTCGCTGAAGAGCACTGAAAGGGCGAATTGCTGAGGCGCGCGGAGGGCGGAGGAGTCATTGAGGAATTTTCGGCTCGCTGAAGAGCACTGAAAGTCTGTGAGTTTGACGCTGACGGTTGTATAGGCAGCGGATTGAGGAATTTTCGGCTCGCTGAAGAGCACTGAAAGGCGTGCGGTCAAATACGCGCCGGACGAGGTTGCGCGATTGAGGAATTTTCGGCTCGCTGAAGAGCACTGAAAGATACGCGAACCGTAGCCATAACAGTGCCCTTTCTGATTGAGGAATTTTCGGCTCGCTGAAGAGCACTGAAAGTCAGCAATAACGATTTCGCGCGCGGGTTGGGGCTTGATTGAGGAATTTTCGGCTCGCTGAAGAGCACTGAAAGCGCCGGAGGTTGCCCCAGTTGCGCGTGCGGGTAGCGATTGAGGAATTTTCGGCTCGCTGAAGAGCACTGAAAGCCCAAGCCGAACCGAGGGTCTCGCCCTCGAACTCCATTGAGGAATTTTCGGCTCGCTGAAGAGCACTGAAAGGGTAGCCCTCCCAGATCGTGATGTGTGTCATTTTGGATTGAGGAATTTTCGGCTCGCTGAAGAGCACTGAAAGCCGTAGAAGTAGAGGAAGGCGACCGTCTTTGCGACTTATTGAGGAATTTTCGGCTCGCTGAAGAGCACTGAAAGCGACATTGAGCGCCTTGATCTCGTAGCGCTCAAACGATTGAGGAATTTTCGGCTCGCTGAAGAGCACTGAAAGCTCTGCTTTGTACTCGTCCGCGACCGGCGCGCGCAATTGAGGAATTTTCGGCTCGCTGAAGAGCACTGAAAGACGCGGCAGAGTTGGCGCTGCCGGTTCTGGAACAAGAATTGAGGAATTTTCGGCTCGCTGAAGAGCACTGAAAGACTTTGAGACACGCACCGGCGCGTCTAACTCGGCATTGAGGAATTTTCGGCTCGCTGAAGAGCACTGAAAGCAGCGACGCGCGCGCTTGCCGGCTCGCTGTCGTTGACAAATTGAGGAATTTTCGGCTCGCTGAAGAGCACTGAAAGGCGACTGCGACGAGGCGAGGGTGACACCCCGCTGCAGGATTGAGGAATTTTCGGCTCGCTGAAGAGCACTGAAAGCGCAGCGAAGGTTTTGCGCGTCATCTGCTCGATAAATTGAGGAATTTTCGGCTCGCTGAAGAGCACTGAAAGTTGTTTTGAGGAGACAAGCGGTGAAACTTCAAATTGAGGAATTTTCGGCTCGCTGAAGAGCACTGAAAGCGCGGGATCGTCGGGCACCCGGCGGCGATCAGTGTGGATTGAGGAATTTTCGGCTCGCTGAAGAGCACTGAAAGTCTGGTTGGGACGCGCAGCGAACGGTGCAGTTTGTGTATTGAGGAATTTTCGGCTCGCTGAAGAGCACTGAAAGGAACGCTACGCGGATTTCGTTGTGGCGCTCGTTCGATTGAGGAATTTTCGGCTCGCTGAAGAGCACTGAAAGGCGCGATCTGGGCGAGATAGCGGTATTTCGCGTCGAATTGAGGAATTTTCGGCTCGCTGAAGAGCACTGAAAGGATCGTTGACGATCTCGTATTTGGTCGGTGGTGATGATTGAGGAATTTTCGGCTCGCTGAAGAGCACTGAAAGCCGAAATCGACGAGGGCGTCGGCGACCCAAATGCCGATTGAGGAATTTTCGGCTCGCTGAAGAGCACTGAAAGGTTGACGGTATAGAGCAACGTCTCGCTGAGCCGCGTCATTGAGGAATTTTCGGCTCGCTGAAGAGCACTGAAAGGTCCACGCGGACGGAAGGAAATCCTCCAGATTGAGCATTGAGGAATTTTCGGCTCGCTGAAGAGCACTGAAAGACGCCGACGTCGGCGAGGCGACGCTGACGTTCATTATTGAGGAATTTTCGGCTCGCTGAAGAGCACTGAAAGCGGCGAAAATGCGCGGGGTGAACATCGATTCGCTCGATTGAGGAATTTTCGGCTCGCTGAAGAGCACTGAAAGCGACTTCGCTCAGCGGGATGTGATACGAGACGACGTACATTGAGGAATTTTCGGCTCGCTGAAGAGCACTGAAAGCGCTCAAACCGCTCGACGCGCTGTTTACGTATGCGCATTGAGGAATTTTCGGCTCGCTGAAGAGCACTGAAAGAAGGCGACTGTAAGGATTTCCGACCTATGATCAGCGATTGAGGAATTTTCGGCTCGCTGAAGAGCACTGAAAGCCAGCGCGGCGACCGGCTGCCCGTCGTCGAGCAGCAGATTGAGGAATTTTCGGCTCGCTGAAGAGCACTGAAAGCCCGTTGCGCGTCAGCCAGCCGCCGGGCTTGGTAAGATTGAGGAATTTTCGGCTCGCTGAAGAGCACTGAAAGTTCTCCTCCCCCAGAACCTCCGGACGCACGTCCGGAGGATTGAGGAATTTTCGGCTCGCTGAAGAGCACTGAAAGCCAAGCCGCGATACGAGTTCCGGCAGTCGGTCTCTATTGAGGAATTTTCGGCTCGCTGAAGAGCACTGAAAGACGCTCATCGTGTTTCATATGTACGATCCGCAATACATTGAGGAATTTTCGGCTCGCTGAAGAGCACTGAAAGCGACCGCGCGGGCGATGTAGTCGCGGGTGTACGGAATTGAGGAATTTTCGGCTCGCTGAAGAGCACTGAAAGTCGGCGACGTGAATACCGGAGAACGGCGTCGCCTGAATTGAGGAATTTTCGGCTCGCTGAAGAGCACTGAAAGTTCGTTTGTCAAGTGGTTTTGGTGAAGACTTTAGCCGATTGAGGAATTTTCGGCTCGCTGAAGAGCACTGAAAGACGATCGATTTCCGCACAGACAGCACGCTGGTCTGGCATTGAGGAATTTTCGGCTCGCTGAAGAGCACTGAAAGGCTCGTTGCTGACGAAAAGTTGGCGCGCGTCAATGTCGATTGAGGAATTTTCGGCTCGCTGAAGAGCACTGAAAGTCACTTTAATTGTACCGGAGAAGCGCCGCGTTTTTGATTGAGGAATTTTCGGCTCGCTGAAGAGCACTGAAAGGCAAGCGCGCGCGTCGCTGCGGCGCGGCTGTTTCTGATTGAGGAATTTTCGGCTCGCTGAAGAGCACTGAAAGCGCGCTTGTGAGGCGCGGGGGTTGCGGTTGGTTGGTATTGAGGAATTTTCGGCTCGCTGAAGAGCACTGAAAGACCTACAAACTGATGTTGCCGGTCTGGGAACAAGTATTGAGGAATTTTCGGCTCGCTGAAGAGCACTGAAAGGGCTTAGAAGAGGGAGGAAGGAGATATGTCTATCTCATTGAGGAATTTTCGGCTCGCTGAAGAGCACTGAAAGTACTCACCGACGCCGGCGACGCGCCGGGCGAGTTGATTGAGGAATTTTCGGCTCGCTGAAGAGCACTGAAAGGCGCGATGCCGCGATCCGCGCCCCAGTCGTCGAGCGCATTGAGGAATTTTCGGCTCGCTGAAGAGCACTGAAAGCGATCTGGTCGCGCGTACTGGGAAGCGCGTTTGATATTGAGGAATTTTCGGCTCGCTGAAGAGCACTGAAAGCGTTTCAAGTGCCGATGTCGTTGGTGTTCTCGAACGATTGAGGAATTTTCGGCTCGCTGAAGAGCACTGAAAGGCATTGCTCATGATATTCCGCACGCTCACAAGCCCGATTGAGGAATTTTCGGCTCGCTGAAGAGCACTGAAAGGATCCCGACGACGAAGAGTGCAACGGAAACGATGATATTGAGGAATTTTCGGCTCGCTGAAGAGCACTGAAAGTCGCTCTTTACCCGCGACGGCGCACCGATCACGGTATTGAGGAATTTTCGGCTCGCTGAAGAGCACTGAAAGCCAGCGCGGCGTGGATCAGCAGTCGGTTGCGTTCAATTGAGGAATTTTCGGCTCGCTGAAGAGCACTGAAAGGTGAAGGCGTCGATGCGCGTATCGATATCACTGAAATTGAGGAATTTTCGGCTCGCTGAAGAGCACTGAAAGGTCACCGTCGGCAGATGCTCACTGTACGCAATCGGAATTGAGGAATTTTCGGCTCGCTGAAGAGCACTGAAAGCGTTCAGCGCCTGCTGTCGCGTCGCGCGCCGGAACGATTGAGGAATTTTCGGCTCGCTGAAGAGCACTGAAAGGCGTCTGGAGAGCGCATTCCGCCAGGCGCTTGCCGCTATTGAGGAATTTTCGGCTCGCTGAAGAGCACTGAAAGGCAACTATTTACGACGTTGACGCGATCTACGTTGAATTGAGGAATTTTCGGCTCGCTGAAGAGCACTGAAAGGCGGGCGCACTGTCGAATGGACGTTCTACCGGACATTGAGGAATTTTCGGCTCGCTGAAGAGCACTGAAAGTCCACTACCCAAGACCCGCACCCGTTCGGTTGCGTATTGAGGAATTTTCGGCTCGCTGAAGAGCACTGAAAGCTCAAGCGCCAACGACTGCAGCCGCAGCGCTTTGTATTGAGGAATTTTCGGCTCGCTGAAGAGCACTGAAAGTTCAAATAATCGACTACGCACTCAGTATACCACACGATTGAGGAATTTTCGGCTCGCTGAAGAGCACTGAAAGGGAAGTCGCGGCGGTAATACTGACGAAAGCCTACGGATTGAGGAATTTTCGGCTCGCTGAAGAGCACTGAAAGCGCCGAAAAGCAGCGTCTGCAACGCCTCCTCGACGAATTGAGGAATTTTCGGCTCGCTGAAGAGCACTGAAAGCGCCGACGGCGCGGGGAACAACACCGTCAGCCCGTATTGAGGAATTTTCGGCTCGCTGAAGAGCACTGAAAGGTACAACCGCGTCGTCGAGCGCCGCAAGCGCGTCCATTGAGGAATTTTCGGCTCGCTGAAGAGCACTGAAAGACAGTTGCTCATTCGCCGAGATAGGCGCGTAGCGCTAATTGAGGAATTTTCGGCTCGCTGAAGAGCACTGAAAGCCTATTGCGCTTGAGGTACGCAAAGTACGCTTTATACGATTGAGGAATTTTCGGCTCGCTGAAGAGCACTGAAAGAGCAGCGTCCCAATCGCCGCGTAGCAGTGCGGTTCATTGAGGAATTTTCGGCTCGCTGAAGAGCACTGAAAGCCATCAGCAGCGCTTCGAGGTGTGCGTGAATTGCGATTGAGGAATTTTCGGCTCGCTGAAGAGCACTGAAAGCGACGAGGACGATAATATCATTATCTTCTTCGTTGAGATTGAGGAATTTTCGGCTCGCTGAAGAGCACTGAAAGTTCGCCGTCTACGCGCGCTGGACGGACGGGATCAACGACATTGAGGAATTTTCGGCTCGCTGAAGAGCACTGAAAGCCGGTAGCGCGAACCCGCGGGCGGCGGCGGGTAGAATTGAGGAATTTTCGGCTCGCTGAAGAGCACTGAAAGCTCTGAAGAGAGAGAGAGGAGTAGGAGGGCATCACATTGAGGAATTTTCGGCTCGCTGAAGAGCACTGAAAGATGCGACCAGACGCGATACAACTCGAAAAACCGACGATTGAGGAATTTTCGGCTCGCTGAAGAGCACTGAAAGAACCAATGAAGGATACGATCTCGTAGTCACTGCCTGATTGAGGAATTTTCGGCTCGCTGAAGAGCACTGAAAGACTCGATCAATGATGGAAGAAGGCTCATAAACAGCGATTGAGGAATTTTCGGCTCGCTGAAGAGCACTGAAAGCTGAGGCGCACAACCGAAAGGCGCGGGTGTCACAGATTGAGGAATTTTCGGCTCGCTGAAGAGCACTGAAAGGCGAATACGTTGTAGTCGATTGGGCGGATAACGTCTTTATTGAGGAATTTTCGGCTCGCTGAAGAGCACTGAAAGCTGGTCGCCGCGCGGGTTGGTCAGCCAGGCGCGCGCCATTGAGGAATTTTCGGCTCGCTGAAGAGCACTGAAAGTCCCTTTTCGCAACCGCTGGACAAAGTGACCTACGATTGAGGAATTTTCGGCTCGCTGAAGAGCACTGAAAGAGAGGACGGATGATGTCTTTGTTCGTCGCGGGCGTCTTATTGAGGAATTTTCGGCTCGCTGAAGAGCACTGAAAGCGCAGATCGGGCTGGTGGGGGTGACGACCGACGGTGTATTGAGGAATTTTCGGCTCGCTGAAGAGCACTGAAAGGGTGTCGCTGGTGCGCCAGAGCGCAGCGCGGCTCAATTGAGGAATTTTCGGCTCGCTGAAGAGCACTGAAAGTACGTCGGCGGAAAATACACTATCGCGCCGGAAATATTGAGGAATTTTCGGCTCGCTGAAGAGCACTGAAAGTCGAAGGTGATCCACCGAACCAACTCGTCAACCGTATTGAGGAATTTTCGGCTCGCTGAAGAGCACTGAAAGCGTTTCCCGCGCGTCCGGCGCGGCGGAACCGGCGACGATTGAGGAATTTTCGGCTCGCTGAAGAGCACTGAAAGTCACTCGACGGCGCGTAGCGCGGCAGTATCTGGCGATTGAGGAATTTTCGGCTCGCTGAAGAGCACTGAAAGCTCGAAACCGACGCCGGGTTAATTGCGGTAATGCGAATTGAGGAATTTTCGGCTCGCTGAAGAGCACTGAAAGCGCGCAGCGCGCCGAAATCGCTGCGTTTATCGAACGATTGAGGAATTTTCGGCTCGCTGAAGAGCACTGAAAGTCCGCGACTTCCGCGCTGCATATCCGGTGCTGTCGAAATTGAGGAATTTTCGGCTCGCTGAAGAGCACTGAAAGCGCGCTACTCGACCGGCGCGGTCGCGCGGTTCTCGCATTGAGGAATTTTCGGCTCGCTGAAGAGCACTGAAAGGACTGCGCGCGCTGCGCAGCACGCGCCGAAACGTCGATTAAGGAATTTTCGGCTCGCTGAAGAGCACTGAAAGCGAACTGCGACAGAAACAGCCGCGCCGCGGCGACAATTGAGGAATTTTCGGCTCGCTGAAGAGCACTGAAAGTAACCCCCGCGCCTCACACGCGCGGGGTTTTCTTTATTGAGGAATTTTCGGCTCGCTGAAGAGCACTGAAAGGTTCCGCGCTTGCCGCGCCGTTGACGCCCGCAAGTCGATTGAGGAATTTTCGGCTCGCTGAAGAGCACTGAAAGCTGTGGTAATTGATTACTGTGACTATAGCATACCACAATTGAGGAATTTTCGGCTCGCTGAAGAGCACTGAAAGTCAGCCGTTCGGTACGCGCGGTAGATGAGACCGCGTATTGAGGAATTTTCGGCTCGCTGAAGAGCACTGAAAGCATCTACGCCGCCGTCGAACGCGCGCTATCTCGTGTCGATTGAGGAATTTTCGGCTCGCTGAAGAGCACTGAAAGCTGGGCGGCGATCCGGACTACTACGATCCAATTCTGGATTGAGGAATTTTCGGCTCGCTGAAGAGCACTGAAAGGTACGCACATCTCCCGCCGGACGCGCCGCTTGACCATTGAGGAATTTTCGGCTCGCTGAAGAGCACTGAAAGGCCACCGGGTTTTGCCGGTGCCTTTCGGTGATTTGAATTGAGGAATTTTCGGCTCGCTGAAGAGCACTGAAAGGTGAACGAACAACGGGTGGGCGGCGCGGCGGGTGGGCGAATTGAGGAATTTTCGGCTCGCTGAAGAGCACTGAAAGCACAGACAGCACACTGATCTGGCGCTTCCCCGAAAATTGAGGAATTTTCGGCTCGCTGAAGAGCACTGAAAGATCCACGTCGCCTCTGCCAGCGCCTCCAGCACCCGCGATTGAGGAATTTTCGGCTCGCTGAAGAGCACTGAAAGACGGTCTGCCGCTGCACCAGCGCGGCTTCGACCAACATTGAGGAATTTTCGGCTCGCTGAAGAGCACTGAAAGCTCATCAACGCGCCGCTGATCCTCGCCGACGGCGCGATTGAGGAATTTTCGGCTCGCTGAAGAGCACTGAAAGGATGACGTGCGCGCGATAGTGGAGCGCTACCGCGATATTGAGGAATTTTCGGCTCGCTGAAGAGCACTGAAAGAACACAACTTGGTTGACCTCACTTTCTACGACACACCATTGAGGAATTTTCGGCTCGCTGAAGAGCACTGAAAGACATCCCGGCGGTCTATCGTCGAGAAACGGCTAAAGTATTGAGGAATTTTCGGCTCGCTGAAGAGCACTGAAAGCTTCGAGGCGCGGGTAGAGCGTCTGGAACAGCGACATTGAGGAATTTTCGGCTCGCTGAAGAGCACTGAAAGCCGGTCTCGACACGAGAACGGCGCTGCGGCTGGCGTTGAGGAATTTTCGGCTCGCTGAAGAGCACTGAAAGGAACTGCTCCAGCGCGCGGCGGAACTGATGCTGACTGATTGAGGAATTTTCGGCTCGCTGAAGAGCACTGAAAGTAGACGGTGCCGGATCCAAGAGGAAAAACTACGAAATTGAGGAATTTTCGGCTCGCTGAAGAGCACTGAAAGTCAGCGGGATCGCCACACTGTCGCCGTCGGTCGCGATTGAGGAATTTTCGGCTCGCTGAAGAGCACTGAAAGGCAACTATTTACGACGTTGACGCAATTTACGTAGATTGAGGAATTTTCGGCTCGCTGAAGAGCACTGAAAGTCTTTTAATTAAAGGATGTGTTGTGACAGTCCGCCCGATTGAGGAATTTTCGGCTCGCTGAAGAGCACTGAAAGAGACTTTTCGTACACCAGATCGCGGCGCGGATGCAGTTGAGGAATTTTCGGCTCGCTGAAGAGCACTGAAAGCCTTTGCCGCGTCAAGCGCCGCCTTCGCCGCCCGCTTGAGGAATTTTCGGCTCGCTGAAGAGCACTGAAAGTGCTAGGCTAACGACCGGCGTAGTAGGCTCCGGCTTTTGAGGAATTTTCGGCTCGCTGAAGAGCACTGAAAGGGTTGAACGATACGGTGTACGTCGTTCGCTCGCGCTTGAGGAATTTTCGGCTCGCTGAAGAGCACTGAAAGGCGCGAACTGGCGGTAGAACAGTTCGGCGCGGTCGTTGAGGAATTTTCGGCTCGCTGAAGAGCACTGAAAGTCGTTCAGTAGTTCCGCCGATGCCGGTACGTCAATTTGAGGAATTTTCGGCTCGCTGAAGAGCACTGAAAGGTCGGCTGGCGCGCGTTCGTTGATGACGCGCGGCGATTGAGGAATTTTCGGCTCGCTGAAGAGCACTGAAAGCGCCGAACCGTCGGTTGATTTCCGGCGCGGTAGTGTATTGAGGAATTTTCGGCTCGCTGAAGAGCACTGAAAGCCGCGAACGTCGCCGACCTCCTCGCGTCCGCCGCGATTGAGGAATTTTCGGCTCGCTGAAGAGCACTGAAAGGAAGACGTTTTGCCAGAGGTTGATTTGGCGTGCCTTTGAGGAATTTTCGGCTCGCTGAAGAGCACTGAAAGCGCACAATGATCCGGAATATGTATCGGTTAGTCATCATTGAGGAATTTTCGGCTCGCTGAAGAGCACTGAAAGCTCGGCTTTGTGCTCTTCCGCAACCGGCGCGCGCAGATTGAGGAATTTTCGGCTCGCTGAAGAGCACTGAAAGACGCGACGGTGAAGATAGACGACGTAGAGTTGAACTTGAGGAATTTTCGGCTCGCTGAAGAGCACTGAAAGCTTCCATTCCGATAAAGTTGCCTTGCGCGTCGAAAATTGAGGAATTTTCGGCTCGCTGAAGAGCACTGAAAGGCCAGCACCGCGCGTCCGCGTCGGTCGAGCAGCGCGTTGAGGAATTTTCGGCTCGCTGAAGAGCACTGAAAGGCGTGCTGTCTGCGCGGAAGTCGATTACCGGGCGCAATTGAGGAATTTTCGGCTCGCTGAAGAGCACTGAAAGCCCATCACATCTTTGACGTTGACGCCGCCTTTGATATTGAGGAATTTTCGGCTCGCTGAAGAGCACTGAAAGGTTCGTTGAGATTGCGGCTGGATCGTAGTAAGCGGAAATTGAGGAATTTTCGGCTCGCTGAAGAGCACTGAAAGGCTGCGGGCGCTGAAGGCGGTGTACGAGCGGGTATTTTGAGGAATTTTCGGCTCGCTGAAGAGCACTGAAAGTTATTTCGTCTGCGCCGTCCAACACTACCCCGCGCAATTGAGGAATTTTCGGCTCGCTGAAGAGCACTGAAAGCTTTTTCGTACACCAGATCGCGGCGACGCGCGGGTGTTGAGGAATTTTCGGCTCGCTGAAGAGCACTGAAAGCGTCGAAAGCCCTTGACAGAAGTGAACTTGTGTACAATTGAGGAATTTTCGGCTCGCTGAAGAGCACTGAAAGGTTCAACGCGGCGGTGGAGACGCTGCAGATTACGATTGAGGAATTTTCGGCTCGCTGAAGAGCACTGAAAGCGCGCATCTCGAAGCGCTGCTGATGGAGGCGTTTCTTGAGGAATTTTCGGCTCGCTGAAGAGCACTGAAAGCGATGACGGAATTGATGTCGCCGAGGTGTATACGCTGTTGAGGAATTTTCGGCTCGCTGAAGAGCACTGAAAGTCCCGATAGTACTTCACCGCGATAGCCTCAGCCTCAAGTTGAGGAATTTTCGGCTCGCTGAAGAGCACTGAAAGCGACTTGCGCGGCGTTGGGGTGGGCGAACGCAAGCGATTGAGGAATTTTCGGCTCGCTGAAGAGCACTGAAAGTCTTGTAGAGTGATTATTGATTACGTCTCTACTATATTGAGGAATTTTCGGCTCGCTGAAGAGCACTGAAAGCGATGCGCTGTTCCATCGCTGCGTAGTCTGCGTTCATTGAGGAATTTTCGGCTCGCTGAAGAGCACTGAAAGCCGCGACCAGCGCCTCAATTGCGGCTTGAATAAACTTGAGGAATTTTCGGCTCGCTGAAGAGCACTGAAAGGTCGGTAACGGCGGGGTTTCTGTTTATCAGCGGTGTATTGAGGAATTTTCGGCTCGCTGAAGAGCACTGAAAGTCGCCCGCCCGCCGTTCGTTCACCGGCAGTGTCACAATTGAGGAATTTTCGGCTCGCTGAAGAGCACTGAAAGACCGCTGGAACGAGTTGGCGGACGAGGCGGAGCGGCATTGAGGAATTTTCGGCTCGCTGAAGAGCACTGAAAGTATCGCGATTGACCAGCAGTACGACGCCCGTTTGCGTTGAGGAATTTTCGGCTCGCTGAAGAGCACTGAAAGGACGGACTATCTGCGCGTGGCGCGTCCGGCTCGCAGCTTGAGGAATTTTCGGCTCGCTGAAGAGCACTGAAAGGCGTTCCCGCCACCCGCACCCGCGCGATCACGCCCGATTTGAGGAATTTTCGGCTCGCTGAAGAGCACTGAAAGCCTTTCAACGAAACCGATCACGCCCCTACTCTACCTTGAGGAATTTTCGGCTCGCTGAAGAGCACTGAAAGACGGTCGGTCGTTCCTCGCGCACATCCACCCGCTCAATTGAGGAATTTTCGGCTCGCTGAAGAGCACTGAAAGCGGCGGCTTGACGTATGAGACCGACGGGCGCGTTATTTGAGGAATTTTCGGCTCGCTGAAGAGCACTGAAAGCCTTCTCTAACCCGGCGTCTACTACGCCGGTCGTTATTGAGGAATTTTCGGCTCGCTGAAGAGCACTGAAAGCCCAGCGCGCGGCGCGCTGCCAGACATCTGCGCCGTCGATTGAGGAATTTTCGGCTCGCTGAAGAGCACTGAAAGAGTTTGAGATTTGTATTACCCACCCCTTTGCGTAGTTGAGGAATTTTCGGCTCGCTGAAGAGCACTGAAAGTCCGCGAACGCGCGCTATCTCGTAAGTTGGTACGAATTGAGGAATTTTCGGCTCGCTGAAGAGCACTGAAAGCGCGACTTCCTCCGGTGCGTATTTGATCGCGCGCAGTTGAGGAATTTTCGGCTCGCTGAAGAGCACTGAAAGCCGTCCCCGTCACCGTTCCCGTATGCGCAACGATCCATTGAGGAATTTTCGGCTCGCTGAAGAGCACTGAAAGACATTCACGTTTTCCCATCTCTGAAGGATGCCGAAGATTGAGGAATTTTCGGCTCGCTGAAGAGCACTGAAAGCTGATATCATCAGCAGTAGCAGTGTCACAACACATCTTGAGGAATTTTCGGCTCGCTGAAGAGCACTGAAAGCTCTCTGCGGGGCGCTCTCCGCCCCTCCATTCTTATTTGAGGAATTTTCGGCTCGCTGAAGAGCACTGAAAGGTCGTGTAGGGTGACGCTCGGTATCCGTCGCGCGCGTTGAGGAATTTTCGGCTCGCTGAAGAGCACTGAAAGGATTCAACTTCGCCGCGCACCGACGGTTCCCAGATGTTTGAGGAATTTTCGGCTCGCTGAAGAGCACTGAAAGTCGTCGTGGCACCCTTCCGGCGCGCCGTAGCGGGCGCGATTGAGGAATTTTCGGCTCGCTGAAGAGCACTGAAAGAGGCGTGCAGTAATCTCGACGTAAGCCCGCAACACATTGAGGAATTTTCGGCTCGCTGAAGAGCACTGAAAGTCCTACTCCTCTCTCTGCGGGGCGCTCTCCACCCCTATTGAGGAATTTTCGGCTCGCTGAAGAGCACTGAAAGCGCTCGGCGCGGCGCTGATCGACGGAATAAAGAACGATTGAGGAATTTTCGGCTCGCTGAAGAGCACTGAAAGGCGCGCGAGCGCGAAATCGTCATCGCCGAAGGCGACATTGAGGAATTTTCGGCTCGCTGAAGAGCACTGAAAGAAACATGAAGGGAACCACTCGCAGAGCCCGGAACATATTGAGGAATTTTCGGCTCGCTGAAGAGCACTGAAAGAGTGATGGGAATATACTCATATTCCCACAAGTCGGGGTTGAGGAATTTTCGGCTCGCTGAAGAGCACTGAAAGCGCGGACGGAAGGAAATCTTCCAGATTGAGCGCTTTATTGAGGAATTTTCGGCTCGCTGAAGAGCACTGAAAGGACGGCGCGTATCTGGTGGGGAAGTGGACGCTCAAATTGAGGAATTTTCGGCTCGCTGAAGAGCACTGAAAGCGCCGACTACGGAAGGTGAGGGGGTGTCGTTCGGCTTGAGGAATTTTCGGCTCGCTGAAGAGCACTGAAAGCGTCGATGCGCGCTTCGTTGCAGCGCAGCGTCTGGTTGAGGAATTTTCGGCTCGCTGAAGAGCACTGAAAGGCGAGATGGAGGAGATGCGCTTTGAGATCGACCGCTTGAGGAATTTTCGGCTCGCTGAAGAGCACTGAAAGACACTGAACTGGTGATACCAGCCGTTCGACGCAATTTGAGGAATTTTCGGCTCGCTGAAGAGCACTGAAAGAACTCGACGATCCGGTGAAGGCGTCGATGCGCGTATTGAGGAATTTTCGGCTCGCTGAAGAGCACTGAAAGCGGTGACGTTTCTCGCAACTATCAATAACCAAAGCACTTGAGGAATTTTCGGCTCGCTGAAGAGCACTGAAAGCGATGTGATTTTCGCGTTGCGGAAATATCCCGGTACATTGAGGAATTTTCGGCTCGCTGAAGAGCACTGAAAGTCCAGGACGAGCCTGCGGACACGCGCTCGTCCGACGTTTGAGGAATTTTCGGCTCGCTGAAGAGCACTGAAAGGCAGAGAGAGAGGAGTAGGAGGGCATCACGTGAACTTGAGGAATTTTCGGCTCGCTGAAGAGCACTGAAAGCGCGCCACGGGCATACTAGCGACATAGCCGTACCCCCATTGAGGAATTTTCGGCTCGCTGAAGAGCACTGAAAGGAGTTCTTCGATGTTCGGCGCGCCGATGCTGTTGGCTTTGAGGAATTTTCGGCTCGCTGAAGAGCACTGAAAGGTCGAACGTCGCACCGTCGCCCAGCGCGGATCGTCAAGTTGAGGAATTTTCGGCTCGCTGAAGAGCACTGAAAGGCAGTGCACGCGCCTGCGTCAGCGCGGTCGTCACCATTGAGGAATTTTCGGCTCGCTGAAGAGCACTGAAAGGGAAGTACTACCGGAACTACAAATGACCGTTGATGAATTGAGGAATTTTCGGCTCGCTGAAGAGCACTGAAAGACACTTAAGACGTTGAGGGAGGCGGGCGCGAAGGATTAATTGAGGAATTTTCGGCTCGCTGAAGAGCACTGAAAGTCCCTTCACACAGCCGCTGGACAAGGTGACCTTCGATTGAGGAATTTTCGGCTCGCTGAAGAGCACTGAAAGTTGTTGGGGATGGTAAATACACGTCACAGCATCCGCATTGAGGAATTTTCGGCTCGCTGAAGAGCACTGAAAGTCATCCGCGACCGAGTCGAAGATTTTCTTCAGCAGCAAGTTGAGGAATTTTCGGCTCGCTGAAGAGCACTGAAAGAAATGCCGGTCGCCTGTCCCGTCCAGGACGAGCCTGATTGAGGAATTTTCGGCTCGCTGAAGAGCACTGAAAGGACGGTGCGCGAGAGTTGCGTACAGTAGACGATCAGTTGAGGAATTTTCGGCTCGCTGAAGAGCACTGAAAGGTTTCCCTCGTCGGCGATGCTGTCGAAGATTTTCTTTTGAGGAATTTTCGGCTCGCTGAAGAGCACTGAAAGTCGCCGGCATCCCGATTGCGTACAGCGAGCACTTGCATTGAGGAATTTTCGGCTCGCTGAAGAGCACTGAAAGGCGGCGACATCCCGGCAATTCGGTCGCGAAGTGATGATTTGAGGAATTTTCGGCTCGCTGAAGAGCACTGAAAGCCTGAAACCGGAACAACGCCTTCTCGAACGTCGCGGCTTGAGGAATTTTCGGCTCGCTGAAGAGCACTGAAAGGCGCGGTCAACTCGTTGTTGAGCACGCTTGCGGCTTCTTGAGGAATTTTCGGCTCGCTGAAGAGCACTGAAAGTCCGCTGTCGCGCGCGCACCGGGGCGATGTGCACATTGAGGAATTTTCGGCTCGCTGAAGAGCACTGAAAGCTTCCATCCCGATAAACTCGCCTTTGGCGTCGAAAAATTGAGGAATTTTCGGCTCGCTGAAGAGCACTGAAAGTCGTTGACGCGGCGCGTCGCTTGACAATCCCGACGTATTGAGGAATTTTCGGCTCGCTGAAGAGCACTGAAAGCGATCCGCTCCCCCCGCGCGTTGATCTCGTTACTGAGTTGAGGAATTTTCGGCTCGCTGAAGAGCACTGAAAGTCAACCCGCAGCGCATCGATCCGACGCGCGGCGAGGATTGAGGAATTTTCGGCTCGCTGAAGAGCACTGAAAGAGCAATCGGCGCCGGCGGCACGCAGCGTCGCAATCGCTTGAGGAATTTTCGGCTCGCTGAAGAGCACTGAAAGTCACCGCCGCGACCGAGGCGGCGGCGGCGGGCGTGCTTGAGGAATTTTCGGCTCGCTGAAGAGCACTGAAAGCGCGAGTTCCTCAACGTCAACCGTACTTGCGTTGGTTGAGGAATTTTCGGCTCGCTGAAGAGCACTGAAAGCTCTTCTTTTAATTAAGAGATGTGTTGTGACAACGCTTGAGGAATTTTCGGCTCGCTGAAGAGCACTGAAAGTCGCCGAACCCGTCACCGCAATGCGAACGAAGAGATGAGGAATTTTCGGCTCGCTGAAGAGCACTGAAAGATCGCGTCATCACACTGGGGCTGGACATCCCACACTTTGAGGAATTTTCGGCTCGCTGAAGAGCACTGAAAGGATTTCGGCGGGTTTGGCGGGTTCGGGACGGTCGGTTGAGGAATTTTCGGCTCGCTGAAGAGCACTGAAAGGTCGTTTGCAGTAGTGCTCTTTGAGCAACTCGCACTTGAGGAATTTTCGGCTCGCTGAAGAGCACTGAAAGGCACAATCCCAGATGCGCGTCTGCCGCGTCGGGATTGAGGAATTTTCGGCTCGCTGAAGAGCACTGAAAGGCATTGATGGATAGCGGCGATTCGATACGGATGCGCATTGAGGAATTTTCGGCTCGCTGAAGAGCACTGAAAGCCGTCCAGGTCGTAGCATCGGTCGAAATCTCGACCGTTGAGGAATTTTCGGCTCGCTGAAGAGCACTGAAAGTTTATCAGTTCCGTCATCGCGTCTAAGGCTTGTTGCGTTGAGGAATTTTCGGCTCGCTGAAGAGCACTGAAAGATAAAGCACGAGAGGCAGATTACCTTTCGCGCTTTATTGAGGAATTTTCGGCTCGCTGAAGAGCACTGAAAGACCGGGGGAGCGGGGCAACCTGAGCCATCGAGCAAATTGAGGAATTTTCGGCTCGCTGAAGAGCACTGAAAGGTCGCCGGGGATGTACCGCAGCAACGTCTCGATTGTATTGAGGAATTTTCGGCTCGCTGAAGAGCACTGAAAGACGCGCCGCGCGGCAGTCGTCTTCCCGCGCGATTTTGTTGAGGAATTTTCGGCTCGCTGAAGAGCACTGAAAGTTGGTCTAGCAGCAGTAGCAGCGTCACAACACTCACTTGAGGAATTTTCGGCTCGCTGAAGAGCACTGAAAGCGCTGGGGTGGCTCAATTCAACGTCGTCTATTTTGACTTGAGGAATTTTCGGCTCGCTGAAGAGCACTGAAAGGGGTTTATTTCAAGTCGCTACGTCGCTGTGTTCAAATTGAGGAATTTTCGGCTCGCTGAAGAGCACTGAAAGAGCAGCGGCTACAATTCTCGCGGCGATTTGTGGGAATTGAGGAATTTTCGGCTCGCTGAAGAGCACTGAAAGTTGCGCAGCATCAGTTCGTAGCGCGAATTGTCGAGTTTGAGGAATTTTCGGCTCGCTGAAGAGCACTGAAAGAGCGTGTACTGGCGCAGCGACGGCGTTCGCACCGTCAATTGAGGAATTTTCGGCTCGCTGAAGAGCACTGAAAGTTGCGTCAGGCTTCTCCATTCTTACGGTCGTTTGGTTGAGGAATTTTCGGCTCGCTGAAGAGCACTGAAAGAAACTCCGCTGGCAGCGTCAACTGCGCTCAGTTTGTTGAGGAATTTTCGGCTCGCTGAAGAGCACTGAAAGGCGACGCAGTGACCGCGCAGCCGGCGTCGTCAACGGTCAATTGAGGAATTTTCGGCTCGCTGAAGAGCACTGAAACTCGAGCGTCAGCAGAGTCACCATAGTGCACCTCCCATTGAGGAATTTTCGGCTCGCTGAAGAGCACTGAAACCGTGTAGTCAACTATGCCGCCGAGCCAATCGACTATATTGAGGAATTTTCGGCTCGCTGAAGAGCACTGAAACTTCTCTGAACTTCGGCACAGTCGCCTTATGTTTCAATTGAGGAATTTTCGGCTCGCTGAAGAGCACTGAAACAGACGCCTATCCCGGCGGTCTACCGCCGTGATGTAGCATTGAGGAATTTTCGGCTCGCTGAAGAGCACTGAAACGCTCGCGCGCCGCGAGCGGGCGACGCTTGGCGGCGATTGAGGAATTTTCGGCTCGCTGAAGAGCACTGAAACTCAATCTGGCAGAGCACATCCTCGCCAGCCACCAAGATTGAGGAATTTTCGGCTCGCTGAAGAGCACTGAAACTCGCACAGGCGCGGGCGCGGGCGCGGGCGCGGGGAGGAATTGAGGAATTTTCGGCTCGCTGAAGAGCACTGAAACGCGCGCCGTCCTGCCCCTTCGGGCCGGTACGGCAGAATTGAGGAATTTTCGGCTCGCTGAAGAGCACTGAAACGTCGTAGAAGACAAAAACACCGACAGTTGCTCGTTCGATTGAGGAATTTTCGGCTCGCTGAAGAGCACTGAAACCGCGCTGTTGGATCGGCGCGGGCGCGCAGTGCTGGCATTGAGGAATTTTCGGCTCGCTGAAGAGCACTGAAACAATGTCGAGAGCAGCGCGTTGGTGGGCGGGGTACGAATTGAGGAATTTTCGGCTCGCTGAAGAGCACTGAAACTCGTCAACAGCAACGTTGCGGACGGGTTGTTGAGCGATTGAGGAATTTTCGGCTCGCTGAAGAGCACTGAAACTTTGTACGTGGATGGGGGGATGCGCTAATGCCTACCAGGAAAGATTGAGGAATTTTCGGCTCGCTGAAGAGCACTGAAACTCCTGATCTGGGACGAGGTGCAGGTCTCGCTGGACTATTGAGGAATTTTCGGCTCGCTGAAGAGCACTGAAACTGGCGACGCCGCGGCTCTATGACCGCATTGCGCCGATATTGAGGAATTTTCGGCTCGCTGAAGAGCACTGAAACAAACGGAACGATATACGGCGCGCCGGAGTTTACCACAATTGAGGAATTTTCGGCTCGCTGAAGAGCACTGAAACACATCGGCATTAGTCCGTTGCCGGTGTGCACCACCATTGAGGAATTTTCGGCTCGCTGAAGAGCACTGAAACGCGCGTCATATCACGCATATTCTGCACCACCGAAATATTGAGGAATTTTCGGCTCGCTGAAGAGCACTGAAACTCGAGAGTCTCATCACTGAATACAACCTGGTCGGTATTATTGAGGAATTTTCGGCTCGCTGAAGAGCACTGAAACTCCCGACGGACGGGGAGTAGATAAAAACGTCAACGATTGAGGAATTTTCGGCTCGCTGAAGAGCACTGAAACGACGGGAGTGCCGCCGTAGAAATACAGAAACGCGACCGATTGAGGAATTTTCGGCTCGCTGAAGAGCACTGAAACACGCGGACGTTGGAGAAGCGACGTTGACGTTTCTTCAATTGAGGAATTTTCGGCTCGCTGAAGAGCACTGAAACGCTGAAGGCGACGGCGGATCGTTCGGCGACTTTCTGATTGAGGAATTTTCGGCTCGCTGAAGAGCACTGAAACTACATCATCCGGCAGCGCCGACGGCAGCAGCACCAGATTGAGGAATTTTCGGCTCGCTGAAGAGCACTGAAACTTTATTCGTTTCGTAGATGACAATACCGACCAGGTATTGAGGAATTTTCGGCTCGCTGAAGAGCACTGAAACACGATACTAGCCCGCGTATCAACCACCTTCAGCGCGCATTGAGGAATTTTCGGCTCGCTGAAGAGCACTGAAACGGGCAACCGCAGATCGCGGAAACGATTTCGGGGGAATTGAGGAATTTTCGGCTCGCTGAAGAGCACTGAAACGCCGGGTTGTCAAGAGCCAAATCTCAACCGAAATCCCATTGAGGAATTTTCGGCTCGCTGAAGAGCACTGAAACTGTATCGCTGGCACGATCATCCCTACGCCGATGACGTATTGAGGAATTTTCGGCTCGCTGAAGAGCACTGAAACCCGATCGTCCTGCGGTCGGTGTACGTGCAGGCGAATCGATTGAGGAATTTTCGGCTCGCTGAAGAGCACTGAAACGAAAGCGCCACATCAGCGTGCTGTCTGTGCGAAAGTATTGAGGAATTTTCGGCTCGCTGAAGAGCACTGAAACTCGCCAGCCACTGTGTTTTGCCGGTGCCTTTCGGCATTGAGGAATTTTCGGCTCGCTGAAGAGCACTGAAACCTCGATAGCCTTCGCCGTTTCCCGGCGGTGGATCGCATTGAGGAATTTTCGGCTCGCTGAAGAGCACTGAAACGAAAGGAAGCACTCTTATGGCAGCACACATCATTCAAAATTGAGGAATTTTCGGCTCGCTGAAGAGCACTGAAACCAACACCAGAGTGTGACATACTACCTCCTACACCGATTGAGGAATTTTCGGCTCGCTGAAGAGCACTGAAACCGACGCGCCAGCCGCCCGCGCGCTGCTCAATCTCGATTGAGGAATTTTCGGCTCGCTGAAGAGCACTGAAACAGCCGATCCCCCTCGAACTCTATATGTTCTACATTCACAATTGAGGAATTTTCGGCTCGCTGAAGAGCACTGAAACCGCGTCGGGGCGAGCGCGCGCTGGACGCCGAGCGCGATTGAGGAATTTTCGGCTCGCTGAAGAGCACTGAAACGTCTGTATGCCGGTAACTTTGCGGTCGAGATTTCGACATTGAGGAATTTTCGGCTCGCTGAAGAGCACTGAAACTCCGCACCAGACGCGCGACCGTCTCCGGGGTCAACTATTGAGGAATTTTCGGCTCGCTGAAGAGCACTGAAACCAGCAATCCGCTGGGGCGCTTTTCTTTTTCCCTCTATTGAGGAATTTTCGGCTCGCTGAAGAGCACTGAAACGCAGCATCAGCAGCAGCATACTGCTGCTCAGTACAGTATTGAGGAATTTTCGGCTCGCTGAAGAGCACTGAAACGGCAACGGGTGGGGC
>Ga0308412_1000349_pt1 | contig 23309 bp, 21 predicted proteins | sample HotsprottomLayer_FD_202357 | JGI IMG/M metagenome (GOLD analysis project Ga0308412, IMG submission 202357) | Hot spring phototrophic mat microbial communities from Octopus Spring, Yellowstone National Park, Wyoming, United States -... | ecosystem: Environmental > Aquatic > Thermal springs > Hot...
CCTGGGCAGAAGCAGGTAGGGAAGATGGAGGGAGAAGGAGGAGCTTTGAAAGTCATCCAGTTTGAGATGGTATACGAAGATGTTCCTACCCCCAACACTGAGGATAACTTTGTCTCCCTGCGGAGAAACCCAGAATTGGTCGAAGTTGGGATCGAAACTAAAGGGGATTTTCCCCACGATCCGGCCGATCCGAAGGATGGGTTGGTAGAGGGAGCGGGCAAACAGTTCCGCATTGAGAATTCGATACACGAGGGATCCTTCGATGAAGTACAGGTCTGAATGGTTGCCCCATTGGATGCTTTCCATCGTACCCGTACCGAGGAGGCGAATCGATTCTGTTGGTAGAGCATCCCTCTGAAACTGGTCTATCGAAAAATAGTAGAGCCTTCCTCCCTTGCCATAGATGAAGTACTTCGAGTCAGGACTCCACCGTACAGGCGGGGTAGAGAGGGAGATTTCCTGTTTCGAGGATACTGTTTCATGTTTCTCGCTTTGGAGGTCGAAGAGAATCAGCCTGCCGTAGGCAGGCGAGGTTGGTTCCAGATAGAGGAGATACCTTCCATCCGGGGATGTCTGTAGGGGTAGGAGTTTTCCGATGGAAACCTTACCCTGGGCAATAAAGGAGGGGAATTTTTTTACCGGGACGGGAGGATCCAAAGCCTGGTTCGTACGAAATACCCCAAACCGGTTCTGAATCTGTAGCTCCCCAGTTTGAGCCAGGTACTGTATGGACTCCGGATAGAAGGTCAGTTGCTCCAGCGTCCCTGAGCCTAGATCTCCGACAAACAGGGTAGCATATGTCTCCTGGCCTGGCCGTTCTGCCATAGCTTGAAACAGAAGTAGGTTGTTTTTGGAAAGGTGAAGGGTAGAGAAGGAAACTTCTCCCCACAGGTACCAACCTCCTAACCAGAGGAGAACACCTAACACAAGCGGCTTCTTCAATACCTTACCCTCATTCCCTACATAGATCGGCGAAAATAGCGGGAATCTATAGGCGCTTCATTGAGGTTCCATTTCTCATATGGTATCTTATAGTACAAGGAAGGAGGTGGTCATGAAGCTGGCCGAACGGATTCAGAAACTCGGTACAGAAACGGCCTTTGCCGTTTCGGCGGAGGCCCGGATGTTCCAGCAACAGGGGCATAAGGTATTCCCTTTCCATCTAGGGGATATCAACCTGCCCACTCCCGACAACATCGTAGAGGCGGCCTACCGGGCAATACGAGAGGGGAAAACCGGCTACGCTCCCAATGCGGGAATTCCGGAACTGCGGGAAGCGCTGGCGGAAGACGTCAACAGAAGCCATGGGACTCACTACACATATAAAAATGTGGCGATTCAACCAGGAGGCAAGCCGGTCATTTCGAAATTCATCCAGGCCTTGATGGATCCGGGTACGGAGGTCCTGTATCCCAATCCCGGCTACCCTATCTATGAGTCGCAGATCGAGTTTCATGGCGGGGTAGCTATCCCTTACGGATTTCAACGGGGGGAATCGAATTTCAGACTGGATCTAGAGACCCTGGAGGGAAGGATCACCAGGCGCACCAGACTTCTCATTTTGAACGACCTCCATAACCCCACGGGCGCGGAGGCATCTCCCGAGGAACTGGGTAGGATTGCCCAGATCGTTCGGAATCATGATCTATATGTCCTATGCGATGAGGCCTACTTCGATATCCGGTATGAAGGCAGGTCTAGATCCTTGGCCAGTCTGCCGGGCATGGAAGAGCGGTGTGTCCTTCTGTATACCTTTTCCAAGAAGTATGCCATGACAGGATGGCGGTTAGGGGCGGCTATCGGGCCGGAAGGGGTGATCGATACGATTTCCAAGTTGAGTCTCAACGATGAATCCTGCACCAATCACTTCGTACAATGGGCGGGATTGGAGGCCTTGCGGGGAGATCAGAGTGGGTCGAAGCGAATCATTGCGACGCTACAGGAAAGGAGGGATACGGCTGTGTCCCTTTTAAACAAGATTCCAGGAGTTTCCTGCTACATTCCGCAGGCAACCTTCTATCTCTATCCCGATGTGACCGAAGTGATGAGGAGAAAAGGGTTCACCGAGTACGAACCTTTCCGGAGGGATGTGCTGCACAAGACAGGAGTGAGTTTCTGCACCCGTCTTCATTTTGGGCGAGCATTGCCAGGGGAGGAACGAAAGTACATTCGCCTGGCCTATTCAGGGATCGATGTGGGAGAGATCCAGGAAGCTCTGGAGAAGTTCGGAGAGTATGCCGCTGACTAAAGAACCTTGCGAGGTTTGCTGCCGTCGGCAGGTCCCACGATACCCCGGCGTTCCATGATCTCGATCATCCGAGCTGCTCTGTTGTACCCTACCTTCAATCTTCGCTGCAGGTAACTGGCCGATGCCTTGCCTGCGGCGGTTACGATTTCAATCGCTTTATCCAGTAGGGGATCATCCTCCCCCTCTGCAACAAAGTCCTCGTCTTCCTCCTCATCGATGAAAATTTCCTCGTCGATGTAGTCCGGTTCTCCGTACTTTCGTACCTCCTCCACGATTCGTTCGATCTCTTCCTCCGAGACGAAAGCTCCCTGCATCCGGATGGGGAAGGGATCCCAGGCAGAGGTGAACAGCATGTCCCCTCGACCCAACAATTTTTCCGCTCCCACCGCGTCGATGATGATCCGGGAGTCGAACTTGCTGGCCACCATAAAGGCGATCCGGCTGGGAATGTTCGCTTTGATGAGGCCCGTGATTACGTCGATAGAGGGTCGTTGGGTTGCCAGTACCAGGTGTATGCCTACCGCCCTGCTCATGGCGGCCAAACGGGCGAGGGTGGACTCCAACTCTTTCCCCGTGGTGGCCATCAGGTCTGCAAACTCGTCGATGATGATTACCAGGTAGGGAAGGGGAAGGGTCGCCAAGTGTTTACTCTTGATCTTTCGGTTGTAACTTCGGATATCCCGAACCCCCATACCGTCCAACAGGGAGTATCGTCGTTCCATCTCGTAGATCGCGTACTGGAGGGCTTGAAAGGCACGTTTGGGTTCGGTGATCACAGGGGTCAGAAGATGGGGAATGTCGTTGTACAGCTTCAGCTCCACGATCTTGGGGTCGATCAGGAGAAGCCGTACTTCAGCGGGTGAACGCTTATAGAGGATGGAACAGATGATGGAGTTCACACAGACGGATTTCCCCGAACCTGTGGCACCCGCAATCAAGAGGTGGGGCGTGTTCACCAGGTCGATGATTTGCGCTTCCCCCGCGATGTCCTTTCCCAATGCGATGGGAATTTCCATCTTAGATGAATGAAAACGTTCTTCACGGATCATTTCTCCAAAGGTGACGATGGCCCGATTCTTGTTCGGCACTTCGATTCCTACGGCATGTTTCCCTGGAATGGGCGCGACGATCCGTACACTGGAAGCGGCCAAGCGCAGGGCAATGTTGTCGGCTAGGTTTACGATTCGGGATAGTTTAACTCCCGGTGCCGGAAGAATCTCGAACATGGTAATTACCGGCCCCTTTCGTATGCCCACCACTTCTGCTTGGATCTTGAACTCCTCTAGGGTTGCCCGTAACACCTCGGACGCCCTACGGGTTTCCTCATCGATCTCCCAGTACCCTCCCTTCTCTTGCCGCGTGAGGATCCCTTCGATGGGGATAGAGTAGGGGGATTTCGGTACGGAAGGGGTGAGTTCTTCCTCCTCGATCTCACCGTTCTCCCCTTCTTCCAATTGTTCTTCTTGATCTCCGGGCTCTTCTAAGAGTTCTACAGATTCTTCTACGGCTACTGGTTCCTTCGGGGGTTCCTGGGGAGTGAGCAGATCCTCGGGGGTCTCTAGGACTGGGTTGGGTACTGCTGAATTTGGTTCTGCGGCTTGCTGGTGGGCAGATGCTTGATTCTTCGGATTTTCTTCCGTAATGGACTGCAGTTCCCTTGATGCCCGGTTTACATCTTCGGTAAGTAGTCTAGGAGGAATGGGTACTACGGGTTCTGTGGTCCCAGGAGGCCCGGAAAAGGACGCAGGAGAACCCAGGTTCGAAGCGGTAGCCCCTTCGGAGTCTTCTGTCTCGGGGGCGGACAGTTGGAGAGGTTTTTCCAGAGATTTGCTCCCTGAGGCGAATTTGCTGGAGATCCAGCGGTACACCTCAGGAAGGAAGGCCAGTTCGGCCACGAAGAACATGAGAGCCAAAATCCCTCCGCCCAGAGAGGTGAAGGATCGTTGAAAGAGAGCGGGTAGGGGTGAGGCGGAAGCCGTACCACTGAAGAGAAGCCGAAGGGATAGCGCGAGGGTGAAGAAAGGGACCAATAGAAGGTTCAGCAACACCAGCCAGTCAAGGCGGAAAGTCCTGGAAAGGAGAAGGAGTCCGCAGCAGGCAAAGTAGAAGGGGATGAAAAAGGAAGCGTAGTGGAAACTTTCGAACAGCACCTTTCCCAGCCAGAGCCAATGGAAGGGTATTCCAGCGGGAGAAAGAGTAAGGAAAAGCACTAAAGATCCTCCTGTGAGGAGGGAAAGGAGGAAGCATAGAATCAGCGCTATCCGGCGGTACACAAGATTGATCATAAGAAGATGATTCCGATGATTCCCAGAGGGATGAGGTATAGGGCAAACCATCCAAGGTGCCCTCCCCTAACGGTTTTCAAAAGGAGTTTCAGGGCGAAATATCCCGTGCCAAAAGCGGAACCCATTCCTGCCAGCACTACAGAAGGCGCAACATAGCCTTCCAACAATGCGGCGTCTTTAAGGGTTAAAACTAGGGCACCTAGAATAGCGGGGATGGAAAGGAGAAAGCTGTATTCTCCTGCGACGGATCGTTCGAGTTTCCGAACTAGGCCCGCGGAGATGGTGATACCTGAACGGGAAATACCGGGTAATACTCCCACCCCTTGCGCAATCCCTATGAAAACACCGTCCCATATTGTGAGTTCCCTATAAACTCTATGTCCCTTCCGTGTTCCGGCAAACAGGAGGAGAAGAGCCGTCAGGATGAAAGAAAGGGAAATGAGCTTGGGGCTTGCCTGTTCCACCCACTGCTCGAGGGGAACGGCAAGAATACCGGTACACACGGTCGAAATCATCAAAACCACGATGAGTCTTTTTGTTTCTTCCTGTTCAGTGAATGCTTCCCTGCGGAGGATCCTGTAAAATCCCTTGACCAATTGAAGGAGCTTCTCCCTGAACACGATGATAACCACTCCGAGGGTGGCTATGTGAAGGAGCACATCGAAGAGTAACGGTACTTCCCGGATGCCCAAGCGATCTTGTAGCAGGGCTAGATGCCCGGAACTCGATACAGGAAGGAATTCGGTTAGGCCCTGGAGGGCCCCCAGGAGTATGGCTTGTAGGTACGTCATGCATCTCCTCTGTTCACATAAGCAGGTTATACAGGGACGCATCCAATGGATGCTCTACCAGGGAAGGAGGAGAAGTTCCCCTAGTGGCGGAAAAGATGAAATACACAAGGATACCCAGAATGAGGAGGCAGAGGAGGACGAAGGCTATCAACGCAGGGTATAGGAACGGTCGGTTACCCGTATGCATGATTTCTTTCTCCTCCGAAAGGGTGTTTGCGGACACCGAATCTTCTATGGATGTCTGGAAATCGGATGTTGGCTCGAAATCCGGTAGGGAGAAGTCCCCATATTCCAGACTTTCTATATCTATGCGCAAACTCTGGTATTCCCCGGAGCCTTCATCTTGTATTCGGGCATCTAGGGTGCTTGTATCTGTCAGTCGAAGGATGAGTTCAAGTTCCGGCATACCCTTAGGAGTAGGCCGAACATGTTCCAGAACAAGACTGGCAATGTATTCCCATGAACTGGAATCGCTTTCCACATCTCCCCTATACAGGTCAACTTTTACCTGAGTTTGTTCTTTTCGAGCTGTCGTGAGGACAACTCGCTTTGCAGTCCTTTCCGTTTCCTCCAGAATCGGGAAGAATCGGCCATCTGCCAGTTTAAGGCCGATCATACCTTTCGCACCTCCCCCTCCGCACAAATCCTACTCAAGCCTATAAGGGGAAAGCTCCTTTGTCAACCTTTCTCTCATTCATACACAGTTCATTGACAGGGATACTCCCCTCCATCATAATGCTTACATGCTAGACATGTTGCCGCTCCTGGCAGCCGCACTGGTAGCGATTGTCGGAATCGCAGTGTTTTCGGTGATTGCGGGAAAGAAGAATGTATCCGAAAAAAAATCGAAAAAGCCCAAAGATCGAAACGCCATCCTGAAAGAAGCCAATAAACGTCTTGCCCAGAATCCAAAAGATTCGGAAGCTCTCCTCATGCTTGGCGAACTCTACTACAACGAAGAATCTTGGGACAAGGCAATGCACACCTACGGGTTACTGATGGATCTCGTCGGGATAGATATGAACCTGAACGAATATGAAATCAGTTTACGGTACGCGATCTCTGCGTTGAAAACGGGAAAGCTCGAGGAAGCCTACAAGGGCTTTCTTCTGGCCCGAACCAAGGACATGGAATCCTTCGAAGTGAACTTTCACCTGGGGGTGTTGGAATTCTCGCGAAAAAGTTACGAAAAGGCTGTTCCCCTCCTAAAGCATGCGGCCGCGAAACAACCGGATCATCTGGAAACCTTGAAGTACCTCGGGTATGCCCTCTATAAAACCGGAAAGGCTAAAGAAGCCCTTCCCTATCTTCGACGGGTGTTCGAGCAACAACCGGATGATAAAGAGACGATCTATGCGATGGGGCAATGTTATTACGAACTGGGAGCGAACGATCAAGCCATTCGTGTATTCACCCACCTTCGCCCCGATCCCACGTATGGCCCTCAGGCGGCATTGCTTTGTGGCATGACTCACCTGCGGATCCGACAGGTGGACAGGGCAATCATGGATTTCGAAATCGGGCTGAAACACAAGGAAATTAAGAGCGAGGTACTCCTGGAGTTGAAGTACCGACTTGCTTCAGCCTATGCGCAGAAGCAGGAACTGGGAAAAGCGTTGAACCTCCTCATGGAAATCTACAGCGTCCAACCAGCCTATCGGGACGTGGAGGCACTGATCTTGAAGTTCCGTGAGTTGAACAGTAACAAGAACCTTCAGACCTATCTCATTGCTCCCCCGGCCGATTTCGTTACCCTCTGCAGAAAGATCGTAGCCACCTTCATCCCGCAGGCTCAGGTGAAGATCCTCAATATCGCGGTGCAAAAGAACGAATATGCCGATATCCTCGCGGAAGTGGAAACAGCCAAATGGCAGGACCTCATCATGTATCGCTTCATCCGTACCACGGGGTCTGTGGGAGAACTGATGCTTCGAGATTTCCACGCTCGCATCAAAGAGGCGAAAGCGGGCCGAGGATACTGCTTTTCAGCAGGGGAGTTCAGCGAAGAAGCCCAGAAATTCGTGGAAGCACGGTTGATCGACCTGGTGGACAAAGAAGGGTTGAACAAGATCCTGATGACTACCAACTGATCCATAGCAGATTCCGCTCTTCTTCCAGAAAAGGAACAGAAACCTGTACGATCCGGGTACGTAGACCCATGTCTTCCGCCACACGAGCTTCCCCTTCGGTTTGTTCCCGTTTGCCTTTATAAGCCACAATACTCCCGTCCTCCCTCAGGATGCGGAGTATCTGTTTCAACCCTTTGGGGGTAAGAGGGGTGAACGCCCTGAAGGTAACACAGGGAAAATGTTCTTCTTTCCCCAGATGCTTCGCCAGATAAGCCAGATCCTTTTCCCAAACCCGGAGGTTCTTCAATTGGAGGATACTCTGGACACTCCGGAGAAAAGCGGCCCGTTTCCGGGAGGGTTCGATGAGAGTAAATTGGACGAGGGGCAGGGCGATCGCGAGAGGGATACCGGGAAAGCCAGCTCCCGAGCCCAAGTCGCCCACTTCATGGAGTTCCAGGGTACGAAAAAAGGAAACTCCAGCCAGGCTATCCAGGACATGCCTCACAACCAGATCTTTTCCTGAGGCATGTACGAAACCAAACTGAGGATTCCATCGTACCAACTCATCGAGGAAAACTTCCAGTGCTCTGCGTAAGTGGGATTCCCCGAGCCCTAACTGTTCCAGCCCCTTTTCCAGTAGAAGGAACGCTTCCGGATCCATCGGGAACTACCTTTGCTTCAAGGGTTTACGGTCGAGGTATAGGGTTAGAAGGGCTATATCCGACACCCGGACTCCCGCAATTCGGGAGGCCTGACCAACCGATAGGGGTTTGATAGCGGCGAGCTTCTGCCGAGCTTCATTGGAGAGGCCCTCGATGGAGTCGTAATCGAAGTCAGGGGGGATCCTTCGGTTTTCCAGTTTATGGAACCGTTCCACCTCCTGGTTCTGTCGCTGGATGTACCCTTCGTACTTGATATCCAGTTCCACCACCGAAAGCCAGTCGGGTCGAACTTCCGATAGAGAAGGAAGGTATGGTTTCAGGTCGGATAGGGAGATATCGGGGTCCTTCAATGCCTGGTAGAAGGTTTTCCCCACGTGCCGAAGAAGTTCGGGAGGTAGAGATTCCTTCGGGGAAACCCGTCTTTCTTTCAACAGGTGTTTCACCTGTTCGCAGGTTTCGAGTTTCTTCTGGAACAATTCTTCCCGCTCTTGTGAATGGAGCCCCCGGCTCCTTCCCTTGTGGAAGAGGCGAAAATCTGAGGTGTCATGCCGGAGATTCAACCGATACTCTGCCCGGGATGTGAACATCCTGTAAGGCTCCTTGGTTCCTCGGGTAACCAGGTCATCGATGAGAACACCAATGTAAGCTTCCGCTCGGCTGAGCACAAGGGGGGGAAAGCCTTTCACCCGGGAAGCCGCATTGATCCCCGCCACAAGACCTTGGCCCGCCGCTTCCTCATACCCCGAGGTTCCATTGGTTTGGCCCGCTACGAAGAGGCCCTGGATTCTCTTCGTTTCCAGGGTAGGATACAGCTCGGTGGGGTCAATGTAATCGTACTCCACCGCATATCCTGGCCGTAAAACTTGCACATGCTCCAGACCCGGCACTGTGCGAAGGAATCGTTCCTGCACGTCCTCAGGCAAGGAAGAGGAGATCCCGTTCAGATACATCTCTTCCGTTCCCAGCCCTTCCGGCTCTACGAAAATTTGATGACGGTTTCGGTCAGCAAACCTTACAACCTTGTCTTCGATAGAAGGGCAGTAGCGAGGTCCGATTCCCACGATCTTTCCCCCATAGAGGGGGGAACGGTGAATGTTTTCCCGAATGATTCGATGAGTTTCCTCAGTGGTATAGGTGATCCAGCACGGTACGTTCGGGCGATCGACTTTTTCGGTAAAGAAGGAAAAGGGAAACACTTCCCCATCTCCCGGCTGAGGTTCCATCTTGCTGAAATCCAGGGAAGCTCTGTGTACCCGGGCTGGCGTACCTGTCTTAAGTCTTCCCACTGTAAAGCCCATCTTACGCAAGTTTTTCCCTAATCCCTGGGCAGCGGGTTCACCCAACCGTCCCGAAGGAGCTGTATACTCCCCGATGAAGATGATGCCTTCCATAAAGGTCCCCGTGGTAAGGACCACAGCGGAAGAACTGAATTGTCGCCCTCGCTCCGTGATCACCCCCCGCACACGATTCCCCTCGGTATTCAATAGGAAGTCTACTACGGTGTCCTGGAACAGGGTCAATCCTTTCTGGAGTTCCAGGGCGTGTTTTGCCAGTGCCGCATAGAGGGCTTTATCGGCCTGCGCCCGGGGGGCTTGTACTGCGGGCCCCCGACTCTTGTTGAGAACTCGGAACTGGATCATGGAAGCATCGATCAGCCGCCCCATCTCTCCCCCCAACGCGTCCACTTCTCGCACGAGGTTTCCTTTGGAAAGGCCTCCGATGGCTGGGTTACAGGACATCTTTCCTATGACATCGAGGTTTTGGGTAATGAGGAGGGTAGAGCATCCCATTCGTGCAGAGGCCAAAGCAGCCTCGATTCCCGCATGGCCTCCTCCAATAACGATCACATCAAAATCCATAGAGGCTATTATACGCAGCAGGAGATTCTGTTGCTACAACTTCGCTTTTATTTCCCTACGCAGAACCGCGAAAACATACGGGTCAACATCTCCTCCGTGGTAATTTCACCTGTCAGTTCCCCTATGGCGTTTAGGGCATCTTCTATATCCAGGGCTACTACATCGAGGGGGAGGTTTCTTTCTAGACCTTCTCGGAACCTCACCAAAGCGTGTCTACACCGTTCTAAAAGTTCCTTTTGTCTGTCAGATTCGATCAGAACCTCTTCGGTTCCACCGTGTAAGCCTTCTTTCAGCCGCGATTCGATCTCTGCCAGCAATCGATCGAACCCTTCCCCCGTTAGGGCACACACTCCGAGAGGTGTCCGAGTCTCACCCACATCGTACCACCCCTCCCGCAGATCGATCTTGGTGTACACCCGAAGCACCCGGTTACCCAGTCGCGTAAGGAAGCTTTCTTCCTCTGCAGTCAGAGCCGGATCCATACAATCGATCAGGAACAGTACCAGCGCGCAGGATTCGATGAGGGAAAGGCTCCGCTTCACTCCCTCCGCTTCGATGGGATCCGCAGAGCTTCGCAGACCGGCGGTATCGTAGAGCCGTACCGGTATGCCCCCGATAGAAACCGTTGCCTCTATATAGTCTCGGGTGGTCCCATGAATTTCCGATACGATGGAACGTTCTTCCCGAAGAAAACGATTGAACAGGCTGGATTTCCCCACATTGGTTCTTCCCGCTAGCGCTATCTGGACCCCTTCCTGGTACAGTTTCCCCTCTCGATAGGTGTTGAGGAGCCGATCGATGGAGGCAATGGACTTTTGGACAGAATCGAAAGGAACCGGAAAAGGAGGCGCGTCCTCCTCGGGATAATCGAGCTGGATTTCAAGGGAAGTCTGGAGATCCAGGAGAGTGGCTCGGATGTTCTTGAGGGTTTTCTCTAAAGCCCCTTCCAGACGATGAAGGGCTAAAAGGTGTGCCTTCTGTGTTTTTGCGGTAACGATCTCGTGCACTGCTTCTGCCCGGGTGAGATCCATTTTTCCGTGGATGAAGGCTCGATAGGTGAACTCACCCGGCTCCGCAGGTCGGAATCCTACGCTCCGCAACGCCTCCAACAAGGAGCGTATCCCGGGCAGGCTGCCATGACAGTAGATTTCCGCGCTATCCTCTCCTGTGTAGCTGTGGGGAGCCCGGAATATCGCTACCATCACCTCATCGAGGGGTTCTTGGGTGTCTTTTGAAAGGAGGAACCCGTGATGTAGGCGACCGCCTTTACTGTTCTTTAAAGCCTCTGGTTTCGAGAAGAGCTTAGCTACTAGCTCGATGGATCCTTCACCAGAAGTCCGAATCACTGCCAGGGCACTGGTTCCCCAGGGGGTGGCCAGTGCACAGATGGGGTCGCCCAGATCGTAGGAAAGGATCCGTTTTTGCATGGGGAAAGAGTATACGATATTTACAAAATTTTTACATCCACGCCCGGAATTTTTAACCCCATTTTATACCCTTTTCGATACATTGTACTCGGAATTATTGGGAAGCGGTGCGGAACACTGCTTCATCGTAGAAAGCTATATCGTAGCTAGGAGGTTACTATGATCGGTGCATTCACAGCAAGGCTAATCGTTGCGGCTTCGGCCATTGTCATTACGGCAACCCTGGTGGGACTTTTCAGATTGGCAGAGCGCATTCTGTTGGCTGCTCGAAAGCCGAAGCTAGGGCAGAAACCGGTCCTTTCCCATGCGGAGTAGGAGGTGAATATGGATTTCACAACTCTCCTTGAATGGGTTCTTGCCGTAGGGGGAGGCATCCTATTGGCTAGATGGATCAGTCGATTGGTTCAGATAGCCGAGGAAGCTCGGGAATTCTACAAAAACCAGAATCCCGATTCCTTCGTAGGATTTACTGAATAAAGAGACCCCACTCATATTCCAGGCATAGGGCCGGTTTCAAAAGCTGGAGATCTGGGTTCGAAAGAACCCGGATCTTTTTTTTATGTGCCACTGGTAATGGTAAAAAAATAGGAGCCACCTTACTCGGTGGCCCCTTCAATTAAGCAGTCTGCCCTGTTCTTCTATACACGCAAACCATAAAACTCCTTAAACATGTAAGATGTACGATCCCCTACCGGGTGTACAACGGCCGCGGGGTGTACTTCGTATGGAGGAGTTCGTGCGATTTGTGGCTCAAGGGCTTACCCAGGAACTCCGCATAGAGCTGTTTGATGGCCGGATTCTGGTGAGAGCATCGGATCTTGGACTGCGTATCGTCCTTGTAGATACCTTGAAGCCGTTTCTTTCGGATCTCATCTGTTGCGCCATAGGGCTGCCCGCCTCCACCGATACAGCCGCCTCGGCAAGCCATTACTTCGATGAAGTGCCAGGGAAGTTCTTTTCCCTTGGCTTTTGCCTCGCGAACAAGATCCAGAACCTTTTCGATGTTCCCCATCTGGTGGGCTACCGCCACCCGCACCTCTTTCCCGGCCATCCGGATCCGGGCTTCTTTGATTCCCTCGATGCCTCGCACGTCGGTAAGATCCACGTTCTTTAATTCCTGTCCGGTCACCAGGAAGTATGCCGTGCGAAGGGCAGCCTCCATCACCCCGCCGGTAGCTCCAAAGATCGTACCGGCGCCAGTGTAGATCCCCAGGGGCGCATCGGCGTCTTCATCGGGCAAGCTCAAGAAGTCGATTCCCGCAGACTTGATCATGCGGGAGAGCTCCCGGGTAGTGATGGACACATCGATGTCCTGGCAACCGGAGGAATACATCGATTCGCTTCGGACGATCTCGTATTTCTTGGCAGTACAGGGCATGATGGAGACCATGAAGATATTTTTGCAATCGATCCCGCTTTTATCCGCATAGTACGTTTTGCTCAACGCCCCAACCATCGCCTGGGGCGATTTTGCCGTGGAAAAGAGAGGAATGAGATCGTGATAGTACTTTTCCAGGTAGTCTACCCATGCGGGGCAGCAGGAGGTAATGAGAGGTAGCTCTCCTTTACCATGTACGAATCGTTCCACGAACTCGGAACCTTCCTCCATGATGGTGAGGTCAGCCCCGAAGTTGGTGTCGAAAATCCCCTTGAATCCCAACCTCCGCAGTGCCGCGTAGGCCTTGTTGGTAACCAGGGTACCGGGCTCCAGGCCAAAGGCTTCCCCTAAGGCAACCCGTACGGCGGGAGCGATCTGCACCACGCAGTGCTTGCTGGGATCCTGCAGAGCCTTCCACACCTTCTGGGTTTCGTCCTTCTCGTAGATGGCTCCCACAGGACAGTGAGCGGAGCATTGTCCACATTTGATGCAGGGGCTTTCCGCCAGAAGCACGTCTCCGGCAGGAGCTATCCGGGTAGATTCTCCTCTCCCTAGGAACTCTATGGCCCACACGTTCTGCATTTCCTGACACACCTTCACGCAGCGGCCGCATTTCACGCACTTTTCAGGGTTGAGAATGAGGGAAGTAGTGGAGTCATCCACCGGGATTCTATTGATGTTGTACTCGAAGGGCATTTCCCGGATACCGAACTCTGCGGCCAGGCGCTGCAGTTCGCAGTTCTGGTTCCGTAAGCACTGTAAGCAATCGTTCGGATGGGTGGAAAGGATCAGTTCGATCACCGTCCTTCGCACTTCAACGATTTCCGGGTCATGGGTGATGATACTCATCCCATCCTCTACAGGGGTGGAGCAGGCACGGAACATCTTGGGGGATCCTTCTACCTTAACCACGCAGATTCCGCAGGCTGCCCAGGCAGGCAGATCGGGATGGTAGCAGAGGGTAGGGATCTTTACGTTGACCAATTTGGCGGCCTCCAACACCGTTGTCCCTTCATGTACGAAGAACGGCATCCCGTTCACTTTTATGTTGATAGTCTTGGCATTCACAGCACAACTCCTTCTATTTGCGCATTACAGCGCCGAACTTGCATACCGAGTAACACTCGCCGCACTTGATACAGGCGGATTGATCGATCACATGGGGTTGACGTTTTTCTCCCGTAATGCAGTTTACCGGGCATCGACGGGCACAGAGACCGCACCCGATACACTTCTCGGGCAGGATCGAGTAGGTGATGAGGTCTTTACACTTCCCTGCAGGACAGGTTCTGTCATCCACATGGGCTAGGTACTCTTTCTCGAAGTAGGTGAGGGTAGAAAGCACAGGGTTTGGAGCCGTTTGCCCCAGACCACAGAGGGATGCCCGCTTCATGGCCGCACCGATCTGTTTCATCTTTGCCAGATCGTCCCGAGTCGCTTTGCCCTTGGAGATCTTGTCCAGGTAGTTCAACAGTTGCCTTCCTCCCACTCTACAGGGAGCGCACTTCCCACAGGATTCATCCACTGTGAACCCCAGGTAGAACTTCGCGATGTCAACCATACAATCGTCCTCGTCCATCACGATCATCCCTCCGGAACCCATGATGGACCCGAGTTTCTGGAGATTCTCGTAATCGATGGGTGTATCGAGGTATTCTGCCGTTATCACTCCTCCGGAAGGCCCTCCCGTTTGTACGGCTTTGAACTTCTTCCCGTTGATGATCCCACCCCCGATATCATAGATAATTTCCCGGAGGGTAGTCCCCATGGGAACCTCCACCAAACCGGAGTTCCTGATCTTTCCTGTAAGGGCGAACACCTTGGTTCCTTTCGATTTCTCTGTCCCGATGTTGGCAAACCAGGCTCCCCCCCGAAGAATGATCACGGGGATGTTCGCCCAAGTTTCCACATTGTTGATCACCGTGGGCTTCTGCCAGAGGCCTTTCACCGCGGGGAAGGGGGGGCGAGGTCTCGGCATACCTCGTTCACCTTCGATTGAGGCCAGTAGAGCGGTTTCCTCCCCGCATACGAAGGCCCCTGCTCCCAGACGGATTTCGATGTCGAAGTCGAATCCGCTTCCCAGAATGTCTTTTCCCAATAGCCCGAGTTCCCGGGCCTGCTTTATAGCTATCTCCAGACGATGGATCGCCAAGGGGTATTCAGCCCTGATGTAGATATATCCCTTGTTGGCTCCCACGGTTTTTCCCGCAATCGCCATCGCTTCCAGGATACTGTGAGGGTCGCCCTCGAGGGTCGAGCGATCCATGTAGGCTCCCGGATCCCCTTCGTCCGCGTTGCACACGATGTACTTGGGTGAATCGTTCACCTCTTTAGTGAAGTTCCACTTGAGCCAGGTGGGGAATCCCGCTCCTCCACGGCCGCGCAGCCCGGAAACTTTCAGTTCCTGAATCACCTGATCGGGAGTCATTTCGAACAGGACCTTCTCTAACGCTGCGTATCCGTCCCGAGCAATATACTCGTAGATATCTTCAGGGTTGATGACACCGCAGTTCCTGAGAACGATACGGAACTGCTTCTGGTAGAAGGCAATATCTTCTACCTTAGCATGCTTCTTTGTCTCTTCCCCCTGATAGAGAAGCCTCTTCACCTGCCTTCCCTTCACCAGGTGCTCCGCCACGATTTCTTTCGCATCGGTAGGCTTCACCTCCACATAGAAAGATTCATCGGGCAGTACCTTTACGATGGGCCCTTTTTCGCAGAACCCGAAGCATCCAGTGATCACTACTTGCACGTCTTCTTTGATGCCTGCAGCCTCAAGTTCGGAGATGAAGTTCTTGTAGATTTCTTCCGATTTCGAGGATTGGCACGCTGTACCACCGCAGACAAGCACGTAATTCTTAAATGCCATGGTATTCCTCCATTTCTATGTTTATTTCTTCATGATATCTGCGGCGGGTTTGTCCAGAATGTGGTCGTTGATCAGCACTTTCCCCAGAATGTGCTTTCGAACGATCTTTACCGCTGTTTCGGGATCTACTTTGCCGTAGATGATGTCCGGCATGCCGGGCATCCTGATTTCTACCGTAGGCTCCGCATAGCAGTATCCCATGCAACCGGTTTGCCGTACCACCACGTTGCTGAGATTCTGCGCTTCCAGCTCGTTGAGGAAGGCGCTCAAGGTTTGTTTTGCCCCTGCCGCGATTCCACAGGTAGCCATCCCCACGGTAATTTCGATATCTTTCCCCGTTACTTCACGTTTTTCCAACTCTCGCTTTTTCGTTTCGCGGAGCTTCTTCAACTCTTCCAGTGTCATTTTTGCCATAGCTTTTCTCCTTCTATCTGCGGAATGCCCTCTTTCTCGAGGGCGTTTTCCTGGGATTCTAAGTATTCCTTCAAGAGAGCCTGTGAACCAGCTGATTCCAAGTCTCCCAATGCTTCCTTCAATTCAGACCTAAGCAAAGTGTAGGAATCTTTGCCTCGGGTGCGATGAATACGGATTTCATGGGTTCCCGGATAGGTGAGAATCTGTCGGAAGGTTTCCACTAAGTTTCCGAGGGGCGGGGCATCGATGTGAGCTAAGGGTATGCGGAAACATACCGATGTGCCTTCCCCCGGTTCCGATTGGATCTGGAACTCCCCCCCTACTGCCTCGATACATTGCAGGAGGAAGGGTAACCCCAATCCAACCTTGCGCTTCGGGTGTTTGGATCCATTGGTTCCATAGGGATCCAGCGCATGGGAAATCTCCTCTGAACTCATCCCTTTCCCGGTGTCTTTCACCTGTACGGTCAGGAATCGATCCGTCTCCTGTACCTCGACGTTCGTATAGGCCGAACCGGCTTCCAGAGCATTCTGTACAATGTCTTGTAAGTAATCTCCGATACTGTAATGCACTACGATTCCCTATGTTTGGCGAGAATGTCAGCCAGCTGATCTTTCTTTACTTTTCCGTAGACTTCGTTATTGACCATCAGTACGGGTGCCAGGCCACAACATCCCACACACCGCACAGCTTCGATGGAGAAAATCCCATCGTCGGTAGTAGAGTTTACCCCCGTACCCAGGAGAGTCTCCAATTCATGAAGCAGATCCTCCCCTCCCTTTAGGTAGCAGGCAGTGCCAAGACAGACAGAGATCTTGTTTTTCCCGGGCTTACGGAGTTTGAAGAAGTGGTAGAAGGTGATTACTCCATAAATCTTGGCCAGTGGCACATCCAATTCTTTACTCAGTTGGATGGCTACTGGTCGGGGTACGTATCCGTATTCCTCCTGGACTTTATGGAGAATCATAATGAGGTTCCCCGGTCTGTCCTTCCATTCCGCAATGAACTGTTGAAGTCCTGCGGTGAGCTTTACAGGTTCTGTAGCGGTAGTCATGTAATACCCTCCATCCCTAGTGGGAATAGTTTGGAGGGATTCTATAGTAAATTGATAAAAAAATCAACAGTGGGAACTACATATTGCAAAATGTCACAGTTAGAATTATTATATCTTAGATATTGTGAATTGAGGTACATAAGAATGGTAAAGAATCTGAATAAGAGCACAATATTGAGGTTGGCCCGGTATCTCAGGGTACTGCAAAAATTGAAATCCCTCGGATTCGTCAAGGTATTCTCCAACAACTTAGGAGATGCCATCGGTGTTACACCTGCGGTGGTTCGGAAGGACTTCTCTATCATCAACATTCCAGGGAACAAACGGGGGGGGTACAACATCGACACCCTTATCGAACTGTTGAGTAATGTGTTGGGGAAAAACCAACCTCATGCTATCATCATCGTAGGTTGCGGCCGGATCGGTTCTGCCTTGATGGAATACAAGGAGTTTGGCAAGGAAGGGATCCATATTGCCGCAGGGTTCGACATAGACCCTCAGAAAGTGGAATCCAGAGCGGGAATCCCCCTTTTGGATGTGAAGGACATGCCCGCATTTATTAAGGAGCATAAGATAACCGTGGGGGTAATTGCTGTACCCGATTCCGCGGCTGCACAGGTAATGGAACAGATGGTCAGCGCGGGCATCCAGGGAATCCTCAATTTCGCACCAGTGGAATTGAAGTGTAGTTATAAAGGGTGTCTTATCCATAATGTGAACCTGAGTTTAGAGATAGAGAACCTCTTCTATCTAGTAAGATTGGCAGATCGGTTATCGGAACCTTTTGAGTTGGTATAACCCTCGAGGATCTAATAACCCAGTAGCATTTACCAGAAAGGAATTGTGTATGAAACTGGAAACGGTACTGCATAAGATCCCCTGCTCCGTCCTGGTGAAAGGAAAGGGGTTCGAGAATCTGGATCTTCGTTCCATCGTGGCTTCAGATCTGATGAGCGATGTGCTCACTGCGGTGGATGATCGCTTCCTCATCGTAACCTCCTTGAACTCCGAGCAGGTGATCCGTACGGCCGATATCGTAGGCTCCCCTGCGGTTCTGCTGGTCAATGGGAAACAACCTCAGGATGGAATGATCCGATTGGCGGAAGAGTTTGGCATCACCCTTCTTTCCACCCCCCTATCAACCTATAAAGTTTGCTATCTTCTAGGTTGTCTGCTGGAAGCGCAATGAGCGGAACCATCCCCCTCAATACACAGGAATCTCCTCCCTTTCTTCTGGATTTGATCTATCGCCTGAAAGTGAAGGATGTGATGACGAAAGAGGTGATCACTGCCCGTAAGGAAACCCCTTTGAGGCAGATTCAGCGTATCATGAAAGAGAAATGGATTACGGGAGTTCCCATAACCGACGAGGAGGGGAAACGGATCTTTGGAATCATTTCCATGGACGATATCATCCGGGCACTGGATGGGGGGTACATCGAGGATCCGGCCGAACGGTGGATGAGTCGGAATCTCATCGTTCTGGAGGAGGATATGCCCCTACAGTTTGCCATTTCGTACCTGGACAAGTTCAGGTATGGTAGGTTTCCGGTCCTCAATAAAGATCGGGAGTTGGTAGGGATCATTACCAGTCGGGATATCATCGTTGCCCTCCTCGTGGAAGCCAATAAGGAAGTGGAAAAACTAGAACAACGGATCGTCCAGCCTCCCTCCAGGCCGGGGGAGGAAGCCTGGTTATTGTACCATGTACGGAAGTACGACTTCGAGAACGCGGGAAAAGCGTCTGCGGGGTTGAAAAAGCTCTTGATGGAACGGAATCTCGATCCCAAAACCCTTCGTCGCGTTTCGGTGGCTGCGTATGAGCTGGAAATGAACCTAGTGGTTCATTCAGATGGGGGTACCTTGTCCTTTCGGATAGGAAAAGATCGCGTGGAAATCGAAGCGAAGGATAAGGGGCCTGGAATCGCTGATGTAGAAAAAGCGATGGAAGAAGGGTTTTCCACTGCCAACGAATGGATACGCTCCCTCGGATTCGGAGCGGGCATGGGATTGCCCAACGCCAAGCGGGTTTCCGACGAGTTCACCATCGATTCCAAGCTGGGAGAGGGGACAACGGTGCGGGTGGTGATTTACATTTCCCCATCATCTCCAAGCTAAGGTGACCCAATGAGTCTTCAAAGCCCTGCGGTCGACTATTTTTCAACACTACCTTGCTTTTAACGGCTGACTTTTCTTAGGAGGCAAGATGCGGGTGAAGGAACTATCTGAAGCATTGGGTGTAGAACCCATCCAACCGGATTTCGAGGATGCGGAAATCCTCGGGGGATACACCTCCGATTTACTTTCCGATGTGATGGCCCATGCAACCTCAGGTTCGGTCCTTATCACCATCCAGGCCCACAAGAATACCGTTGCAGTGGCCAGCCTGGTAGGAATCCCTGCAATCATCCTGGCCAATGGGCGACCTGTACCCGAAGACATGGTGGAAGCTGCCCAGAAAGAAGGGATTGCGATCTTTCGTTCCCAGGAGACTCAGTTCGTCCTTTCGGGTAAGCTGTACACTCTTTTGACATCATCGCAATAAAAAGCCATGCGATTCCTTGCGGACCTCCACATCCATTCTTGTCTCAGCCCGTGCGGTGATCTGTCTATGTCTCCCCGCCGTATTGCCCGGGAGGCATCGAAGAAAGGGCTTTCCCTCATTGCCCTGACGGATCACAACAGTGCGTTGAATTGTCCAGCTTTTGCCGAGGCTTGTAAAAAAGAGGGAATCTCTGCCCTGTTTGGAATCGAGGTCACCACGGTGGAGGAAATTCATGCGCTGGCCCTATTCCCCTCGGTAGAGCAGGCCCTGGTGTTGGGTGAGCAGATCGCTCGGAATTTTCCCCGGGTAACCTACGATCCTGAGCGGCACGGGGATCAGGTTTATGTGAACGAGAGGGAAGAAATTCTCGGAGAAGTGGAAACTTATTTAGGCGTAGGGACATACTTTTCGCTGGATGAACTCTTTAGAATCGTACAATCGATGGAAGGGCTCTTCATCCCTTCCCATATCGATCGGCCTGTGAATAGCCTGTTGAGTCAGTTGGGAAGGATTCCCGAATTGCCCTATGCGGCTCTCGAAGTAACCCGGTGGCCCCCTCCGGCCTCCTCCCCCAACCAGGTATTCATCTCCAATTCGGATGCCCATATCCCTGAACTCATCGGAACCCGCTACACATCCTTCGAAGGGGACGTTCCCTCCTTTGCCTCCTTTCGTAAGGCGTTACAGGAAGGGAAGGTAGTACCCTCCTTACGAGCTATTGACGCAGGGTAAACCTTCATGCATAATGTGCCCCTATCGACCCGGAAATTATGAATCTATCGTGTAGGAGTGTTCAACCGTGCCCTGCGGAAGAAAACGAAAGCGGAAAAAAATCGCTACTCACAAAAGAAAGAAAAAGCTTCGGAAAAACCGACACAAAAAGAAGAACAAATAACGCGGAGATCCTATGAACCACAAGGGCAGAATTCTGCCTTCTCTGCGAGATCCTAAGGTTCTGAGGTCCCTTCCTTCAGAAGCATTCCCTAAATTAGCGGAGGAAATTCGCTCGGAAATCATCCGGGTTGTTAGCAAGAATGGAGGACATCTAGCATCGAACCTCGGAATTGTCGAGCTCACCCTCGCCCTCCATGCAGAGTTCGAAAGCCCAAAGGATGTGATCATCTGGGATGTGGGACATCAATGTTATCCCCATAAGTTGCTTACGGGAAGGTATGCGAAGTTCGAAACGCTCCGGAAAAAGGGTGGACTGAGTGGTTTCCCCAAACGTTCGGAAAGTCCTCACGATGCGGTGGAAACAGGGCATGCCTCCACCTCTATTTCGGAAGCGCTGGGAATCAGGGTGGGGAGGGAGTTACAGAAGATTCCGGGAAAAGTGATTGCCGTAATAGGGGATGGAGCCCTGGGTGGAGGAATTGCCTTGGAAGCGTTGAACCACGCAGGTCATTTGGGAAAGGATCTTATTATCATTCTTAATGACAACAAGATGTCCATTTCCGAAAATGTGGGCGCCCTGTCTTCCTACCTTTCCCGGATCACGGGAACCAAGCTGTACCAGGATATCTCCGATCGAATCGATCAGACGATCAGACGGGTCCCGAAGTATGGTTCTCAGCTTATGGACCTCATCGAACGGGCGAAGAAAAGTGTGAAAGCGGCGGTGCTGCAGGAAAACCTCTTTTCCGATCTTGGATTCGAGTACATCGGGCCCCTGGATGGTCACAATGTTACCCTTCTTCGGGAGGTCTTCAGGAACGTTAAAACCCTTTCAAAGCCTATCGTGATTCATGTGTTCACCCAGAAAGGAAAGGGGTACGCGCATGCGGAGAAAAATCCGTCGAAGTTCCATGGGATATCTCCTTTTTCCATCGAAGATGGAACGGTAGAAACAGCCCCTTCGGTAAGTTTTACGGAAAGATTCGCCCAGCGTCTCGTACATCTGGCAGAACAGGACAAACGAATCGTCGCTATTACGGCAGCTATGGCCAAGGGCACAGGACTTTCCCTATTTCAGGAACGGTTCCCCGATCGTTTCTTCGATGTGGGTATTACCGAACAGCATGCGGTAACCTTTGCAGCAGGGCTGGCCCATGCGGGAATGCGCCCTGTAGTGGCCATCTATGCGACGTTCATGCAGCGGGCGGTGGACCAGGTGATCCACGATATTGCCCTTCCGAACCTTCCTGTCGTGATTGCACTGGATCGGGCCGGCTTCGTGGGAGAAGATGGGGAAACCCATCAAGGGTTGTACGATGTAGCCCTGTTCCGCTCGATTCCCAATGTTTCGATTCTATCCCCGGCTTCCGGCTCGGAACTGGATCGCATGGTGGAGTACGCCGTGCACCACCATGGTCCTGTCCTGATTCGGTACCCCAAAGCCGAGTGTGGGCAGGAGTACCCCGGGTTGGATGAACCTCTGGTTCCAGGCAGAGGAGCCTTCGTGCATCAAAAAGGAGCTCCGATCCTCATCGTGTCGGTAGGGGGGATCCTTCCCCAGGCTGAAGAGGCATCGAGAATCCTTGCCCACCAAGGGATCGAAACGGATCTATATAACCTCCGATTCTTGAAACCTTTGGATGAGGAGTATGTACGAGAAGTGGTAGCTCCCTACAAAGCGATCCTTTTGGTGGAAGAAGCAGCACGACAGGGAGGGATGGGTGAGCGGATCGGTTCCCTCCTGCATGAATGGCGGGGGATCTACCGGCACTTGGGGGCTCCCGATTCCTTCATCCCCCATGCCAGTAGGGAGGAACTCCTGGCAGAGTATTGTTTGGATGGAAAAGGTATCGCATCGGCTGTTTTGCACCTCGTGGAGGAAGGGAATGTGTTCCACCGCCGAATCCTTTCCGCTCGCAGGTCATCGGTTCGTTGAGGAACCTCGATGAGCTTTCTCCAGAGTTTCCCAATGGGTATGTAGAAACTCCAGCATCCGTTGTTGACTGCCGAAGAAGAACTCCCGTTCCAACCTGGTAGCATCCCTTCCAAGGAAACGATAGTGCCAACTTTCGTACCGGTACCCTGTTTCGGCTTCCTTCCCTTCCGGATAGGAGAGGGAAAAACCAAACTCCCATGCCCTTCGACGTAGCCACAGTTCCATCGGAGTCCCTGTAAAAGAATCTGAAATCGAGCCGAAGTCCACTGCAGTTCCCAGCTGATGCTGGGAAAACCCCGGTTTTGCCGATTCCCGGTCAGCCGTTTCCTGACCCAACTCCTGCACCACCCGGCGATATACCGTAGATTGATATTGAAAGGAACGGTAAGCGGAGGAAACTAGAAGTTCGATCCCCTCCTTGCGCGCCTCCTCTGCCATATGAGAGAGGGCTAAAGCCGCACTCTTTCGTAGGAGGAGCGCAGGCCTGGAAGTTCTGATTCCGTATGTATCGAGTGAAACCAGGTCTTTGGGTTCATACCCTTTAGGAAGAGGGTGTTTTTTGTCTACCAGGAGGAAAAGTTCCCGATCGGAATTGAGAATACCATCGAGGAGTTCCAGGAATCGAATTGGATTCTCTCGGATCTTAACACTTGTCTCTTTCGAAGCGGATTGGGCTAATTGGGTAAGCTGATCGATGGATAGGGTGAAACGCTGATGTAGGGGTGTTGGGTTTCCCCTCTGCGTGCAGGACCATAGGAGAGCGAGAATCACACAAAGTATGCGGGAGGCTTTATTACCTCCCTCTGAACTTCTCCGCTTCATTGTATTTCTTTGTATCCCCTATCGACGCTTTTGTCCAGTTTTCCATTTCATCTCTT
>Ga0308412_1000356_pt1 | contig 23196 bp, 18 predicted proteins | sample HotsprottomLayer_FD_202357 | JGI IMG/M metagenome (GOLD analysis project Ga0308412, IMG submission 202357) | Hot spring phototrophic mat microbial communities from Octopus Spring, Yellowstone National Park, Wyoming, United States -... | ecosystem: Environmental > Aquatic > Thermal springs > Hot...
CCGGCAGCCTGTCCTGGGTCGAGTTCACCGCCGGTGCCGATCGGACGACCCCGGAGGCCGTCGCCGCCCGTGCCGCCGGCCTGCGGGTCGACACCTGCTCCGACATCCTCTTCACCTCCGGCACCACCGGTGCCCCCAAGGGGGCGATGCTCACCCACGGCGCCACCGTGCGGGCCTACGCCACCTGGGCGGCGGTGGTGGGGCTGCGCGAAGGTGACCGATACCTCATCGTCAACCCGTTCTTCCACGCCTTCGGGTTGAAGGCCGGGATCGTCGCCTGCCTCGTCACCGGCGCGACGATGATCCCGCACCTCACCTTCGACGTGCCCTCGGTCATGGCCCGGGTGGCCGAGGAACGGGTCACGATGTTCCCGGGGCCGCCGGCGGTGTACCAGACGATCCTCGACCACCCCGACGCGCACCGTCACGACCTGTCGTCGCTGCGCCTCGCGGTGACCGGGGCCGCCACCGTGCCCGTGGAGATGATCCGCCGGATGCGGACCGAGCTCGGGTTCGAGACCGTGGTCACCGGGTACGGCCTCACCGAAGCGACCGGGATCGTCACGATGTGCCGCCACGACGACGACCCCGAGACCATCGCCCGCACCGCGGGGCGCGCCATCCCCGGGGTGGAGGTGCGGGTCGTCGACGACGACGGCCGGCAGCGCCCGGTCGGGGAGCCCGGCGAAGTGGTCGTCCGGGGGTACAACGTCATGGCGGGGTACTTCAGTGACCCGGAGGCCACCGCCGAGGCGATCGACACCGACGGGTGGCTGCACACCGGCGACATCGGCGTGCTCGACGAACGCGGGTACCTGCGGATCACCGACCGCCGCAAGGACATGTTCATCGTCGGTGGGTTCAACGCGTATCCGGCGGAGATCGAACAGATCATGACCACCCACCCCGCCGTCGGGCAGGTCGCGGTCGTGGGTGTCCCCGACCACCGGCTCGGTGAGGTCGGCCACGCGTTCGTGGTGCCCCGGGCCGGCGCCACGGTCGATCCCGACGAGCTGGTGGCCTGGTGCCGGGCGCGGATGGCCAACTACAAGGTGCCCCGCCGGGTCGAGGTGATCGACGCGCTGCCGCTCAACGCGGCGGGCAAGGTGCTCAAGTACGTCCTGCGCGACCGGGCCACCCGCCGGTGACCGCGGCGTCGCCGGACCCCGCGCCGAGGTCGCGACGGTCCGCGACCGACCGGAGGCCGCTGCCGTGTTCCCCGCCGACCTGAGCTACGACCCCCGCCGCCCGCGCTTCGCGCTCGCGGGTCTGGAGCCGGCCGCGGTGGCGGTCGAGGTGTTCACCACCGACAACGTGTACGGCATCGACGCCGAACGGGCGCACACCGAGGGCAACCGGATCGTCGCCACCGGCCTCACCTGGGCCGGCGGCCGGCAACGCGCCGAAGGCCGGATCGAGGTGGAGATCACCCCCGCCGGTCGGGGCGTCGCGCACCTGGTGGTGCACGCCCGCCACGACGAGCCGATCAAGGCGGCGAAGGTCGTGCTGCACGACCTGCCCGCGGCGGCGCTGGATGCCGGCTGGTGGCACGCCACCTCGCCCCCGGGGTTCGCCCGGCGCAGCGGCCCGGGCGCGCCGGTGCTGCTGCGGTACCCGTGGCCCGGGGAGGATCCCTGGCCGGAGTGGGAGACCCCGTGGGTCGCGGCGGGTGGGTCCGGCCCGCACGTCTGCGTGTCGGTGCGGGACGCCGAGGTCCGCCCCGTCCGCCTGTACGCCCACCGGCCCCCGTGGGCGGCCGGCGCCGAGGTGGTCGAGGTGGTCGTCGAGCAGGACGCCCGTCGCTGGGGCCCCGCCTTCGAGAGCCCGCCGGTGCGGGTGGCGGTCGTCGACGGGCCGGGCGCGGTGCGGACCGAGTTCGACGCCCACCTCGCGCACCTGGAACGGACCCACGGGCTGCGCTGCTGGGAGCATCGCACCGACGTGCCCGCCTGGTTCGACGACATCCGTCTGGTCGTCGCGCTGCACGGGTGCCACTGGACCGGGTACGTGTTCAACGACTACCCGGCGATGGCCGACGCGTTGGCGGTCGTCGCCGAGCACCTGCCCGGCCACCGCGTGCTCGCCTACCTGCCCGGGTGGGAGGGCCGCTACTACCACGACTACCCCACCTACGCACCCTCCCCGCTCCTCGGCGGCGCCGAGGGGTTCGCGGCGTTCGTTGGCCGGGCCCGGTCCCTCGGGGTGCGGGTGATGCCGATGTTCGGCGTGCACGGCGTGCACGCCCTGCGTTGGCCGGGGTGGGAGGCGGCCGCCCTGCGTAGCCGCAACGGGAGGTTCCCGGTGCGGATCAACAGCCCCGACTGGGACGGCGACCGCAGCGGGGAGGACGACCAGGTGTTCTGCAACCCCGGTGACGACCGCTTCCGTGCCCACCTGCTCGCCGAGATGACCCGGGTCGTGGACACCTACGGCGTCGACGGGGTGTTCTGCGACACCACCGCCTGCTGGTTCAACGATCCCCGCGCCGCCCTCCTCGACGGCTACCGCGCCCTCGTCGCCGACCTGCGGGACGGCCGTCCCGAACTGCTCGTGGCCGGGGAGGGGTGGTTCGACGCGATCCTGCCGATCTTCGGGGTGAACCAGAGCTGGCACGGTGTCGATCGTGCCGTGCGGTACCCGGAGCTCCTCACCCGGTACGGGCGGGCGATCGGGCACCTGTCGACCGGCGCGCCCGGCCGGGGCTCCACCGGGGTGCACGAGCTCGGGTGGACCACACCGGCCTCGGTGACCGAACCGGCGCCGGGTCACGTGCCGGTGCTGGCGGTGGTGGACGACACGATGCGGGACCACCGGGACGCGGTGGCGCGCCTGTGCGCCGCGGCGTCCCGCCGCTGACCGGGCGCCCCGCAACCCGCCGACCCCGACCCGGGTATGGGTGGTGATCCCCCGCGCCGGCGCGATGGCGCCACCGAGACGGGAGGGCTAGCGTCCCCACGGGCACGGGCCGACGTGCTCGACGGGAGGGAGGCCGCCATGGCCGACAGCGTCTACAAGATCATCGAGTTGGTGGGAACGAGCACCGAGTCGTGGGAGCAGGCCGCAGCCGCCGCGGTGAAGACGGCGAGCCAGTCGCTTCGTGAACTGCGGATCGCCGAGGTGACCGAGCTCGACATGCAGATCGACGACGGCGAGATCCGCGCCTACCGGGCGAAGGTGAAGTTGTCGTTCAAGTACGAGGGCGGCGACTGACGCACCCGGTCCCGGGCCGGGTTCCCCGGCCGAGTTGTCGGTGGCGGTTACGTACGCCGAGGCGCGAATCCGCTACCGATTGCCGCGGGCCCGGCGGACGGCCTCGGTCAGGCGGGGCAGCACGTCGTGCACGTCGCCGACGATGCCGTAGTGCGCGACCCGGAAGATGAGCGCGTCGGGGTCCCGGTTGACGGCGACGACGGTGCGTGCGCCCCGCATCCCCACCACGTGCTGCAGCGCACCGGAGATGCCGCAGGCCACGTAGAGGCGGGGGTGGACGCTGGTGCCGGTCTGGCCCACCTGCGCCCGGCGGGGCGCGAGGCGGGCCTCGACCGCGCCGCGTGACGCCGCCACCCGCCCGCCGAGCGTCTCGGCGAGCCGTTCCACCAGCGGCCAGGTCGCGGCGTCACAGCCGGCGCCGCCGGCCACGATCACCTCGGCCTCGGTGAGCGCGACCCCGCCGCGCTCCACCTGCCGCTCCAGGACGATGACCCGGTCGTCGCCGGGTGCGAGGCGCACCGGCACCGTCACGGTGCGGACCGGTCGGGGCCGGGTCCGGGCCGGGAACACCCCGGGACGGACGGTCGCCATCTGGGGTCTGGCCTCCGGGCAGACGCAGGTGGCGAGCACCCCGCCGGCCATCGCCGGCCGGATCGCGTGCAGCAGGGCCTCGTGGCGCACCCCCCGGCGTTCCCAGGCGCCGACCGCCAGGTCGGTGCAGTCGGCGGCGAGCCCGGTGTCCAGCATCGCCGCGACCCGCGGCGCGAGGTCCCGGCCGGTGGTGGTGGCCGCCAGCAGCACCACCTCGGGCCGATGGGCCCGGATCGCCTCGACGAGCACCCGGGCGTGCGGCTCGGTGCGGTACGGGTGCAGCACCGGGTCGTCGGCCACGTAGGCGACGTCGACCCCGAACCGGCCCGCCTCGGTCGCCGCCGCGCCGAGGTCGTGACCGGCGAGGAACGCACCCACCCCGGTGCCCGATCCCTCGGCGAGCTCGGCGGCCTTCGAGCACAGCTCCCGGCTCGCCGGGCTGAGCCCGCCGTCGCCGGTCTCGCACACCACCCACCACCGGGCGTCGCCGGTGGCGGTGTCGGCGTCGGCCCGGTCCGGTGGACCCGCGGTGGGCGCGCCGGTGCCGGCCGCCGGTCCCTCTCCGTCCGGGACCGGGCCGGGATGGGCCGGCGGGACCGTGCCGGCGGCGGGTCCCGGGGTGGTCAGCGCGACGAGCTCCCGGGCCAGCGCGTCGAGATCGAACTCCTCGTCCACGAACCGGCAGGTGCGGTCGGGGAGCGGGGCCGGTGCCATGTGCGCCACCTTGGTGGGTGAGGCGGCCAACCCCACCCGGTCGGCGTCGACACCGACGTCGGCGGCGTCCAGGTGCTCCACCTCCACCCGCTGCGCCCGGCGGCGATCGGCGAACGTCGGGTACCGGGGCGCGAAGCCCGTCTCGGCCACCGTCACCAGAGCGGGCAGCGGCAGGCGCAGCCACTCGTAGCCGCCCTCGGTGACCCGCCGCACCACCAGCCCGTCGCCGTCGCGACGGATCTCCTCCACCCCGGTGGCCTGGGGTACGCCGAGCCGGGCCGCGACCTGCGGACCGACCTGGCCGGTCTCACCGTCGAGGGCGGTCAACCCGCAGCACACCAGGTCGGCGCCGCCGAGATGGGTGATCGCGGCGGCGAGCGCGTTGGCGGTGGCCCAGGTGTCCGACCCGGCGAGCAGCCGGTCGCAGAGCAGCACCGCCCGCTGCGCCCCGTGGGCCACGGCCTCGCGCAGGGTCTCGGCCGCCCGCGGCGGTCCCATCGACAGCGCCCACACCTCGTCGGCCACCTGCCGGGCCGCCTCGAGCGCGTGGAGGTCCGCCGGGTTGGTGACCGCCTCGGCCCGTTCCCGGTCGATCGTGCCGTCCGGGCGCACCCCCACCGGCGACCGGCGCAGGTCGGGCACCTGCTTCACCAGCACCACGGCGCGCACGGGCCGGAGCCTACGGCCACGCACCGGCGGGCAGGGCGGTCGGGCGGACGCGCCGGGCCACGTCCTGCACCGACGCGCCGAGACACCACCATGCCGCCGCGCCGGCAGGCCGCCGCGCGACTGCGCTGACGGGCCACCGCGCCGACACGGCGCCGACGCGCTGCCGATACGCTGCGGCCATCGGCTCTGGCACCGGCCCGCGCCCTGACGCAGGTGCACTGCCGATGCGGGGGCGGGACCGCGAACCTGGGGTGCCCGGCGCGGCGGTGACAGCCCGGGAGGCCCTGCGCTCGCCCCGGTTCCGCCGGCTGCTCGGCGCCCAGGCGGCCGGGCAGGCCGCCGACGGGTTCGCCCAGATCGCGTTCGCGCAGCTCGTCCTCTTCGAAGCCGGCCGGGGGGCCACGCCGGGTGCGCTCGCCGGCCTGTTGGCGGTGACCCTGCTGCCGTTCTCGCTGGTCGGTCCGGTCGCGGGGATGCTCATCGACCGGTTCGACCGGCGGCGGGTGCTGGTGGTCGCCTCGATGGTCCGGGTCGGCATCGTGCTCGCCGGCCTGCCCATGCTGGCCGCGGATGCGGTGCCGCCGGCGTACGTGGCGGTGCTCGCGTTGCTGTCGACGTCCCGGTTCGTGCTCGCCGGCAAGGGTGCCTCCCTGCCCCGCACGGTCGGCGCCGACCTGCTGGTGCCGGCGAACGCGACCTCCGCGGTGGCGGGGATGGTGGCCGCGTTCGCCGGGGCGGTGACCGGTTCCACCTTCGTGGCCCGGGTCCCCGCCGCGGGCTTCGTCGTGGCCGGCGCGCTGTACGGCACGGCCGCGCTCGCCTGGTCGCGCCTCGGTGGGCTCGGAGGGGGCACCGCCACGGTCACGGTGGGGCACGCGGTACGGGCCGGGGTGGCGGAGGTGGTCGAGGGCACCCGGTTCATCGCCCGCACCCCGGCGGTGCGGACCCCGCTGCTGACCGTGGCCGCGCACCGGTTTCTTCTGGGGGCCGGGTTCATCCTGCTCGTCCTCATCGCCGACCGCCGGTACCGGCTGGAGGCGCCCGGCTACGGGCTCGCGCTGGCGGTCACCGGCCTCGGCGCGTTCTGCGGCAGCCTCGCCGCACCCCGCCTGGCCCGCCGTCACGACGAGCGGGCGCTGCTGCCGGCGGCGTTCTTCGTGGCAGCGGCCGCGGCGACGGTGGCCGGGTTCGCACCGACTCTCGGGGTCCTCATCGGCGGGATCGGGGTGGTGGCCTTCGCCTTCCAGACCCTCAAGGTGCTCGTGGACGCGCTCGTGCAGCGGGCCAGCCCCGACGCCCTGCGGGGACGGACGTTCGCCGCCTACGACGTGGCCTACAACGTGGCGTTCGTCGCCGCCGGGCTCGCCATGGTGCCGCTGTGGGAACCCGGCGGGGAGCGGAGACTGCTGTGGGGGATCGCGGCGGCGTTCGCCGCCGCCGGTGTGCTGCTGCGCCGGGGGGGACCGGTCGCCGGCTCCCCGGCGCCGGGACGACGGCCCGGGCCGGGCACCTGGGTTGCGGCGCAGGACGGTGCCGCTGACCGGCCCGTTCCCCGGGGTTCGGCGCGCCCGGGGTGGCCGGGGGGTCGCTGGATGGGGCGGGGGCTGGCCGTGCTCGCCGGGGCGTTGCCGAGCCTCGCGTTCCCCGAGCCGGGCTGGTGGTGGCTCGCCTGGTTCGGCCTCGTGCCCACCTTCCTGGTCCTGCGGGCCGCGCCGAGCGGCCGGGAGGCGGGGTGGCGGGCATGGGCGGCGGGCACGGGGTTCTTCATCACCGCCCAGCACTGGCTGGCCCCGAATGCCGGCCCGGCGCTCGCGCTGCTGGGGATGCTGCTCGGGTCGGTGTGGATCCCGCTCGGTCCGCTCACCCACCGCCTGCTCGCTGGCCGCCCGACCGCACGGCAGGTGCTGGCGGCCGCTCTGGCGGCACCGGCGGTGTGGGTGGCCGGCGAGTTCGTGCGGTCCTGGGAGGCGCTCGGGGGCCCGTGGGCGCTGCTGGGCGCCAGCCAGTGGAACCGCGGCGAGGTGCTGGCCCTCGCCTCCCTCGGTGGGGTGTGGCTCCCCGGCGCCGTCGTCGTCGCAGCCAACGTGGCGCTCGCGTCCCTCGTCGCCCTCGGGACCCGCCTCCGTCGCCGCGGTGCGGGCGGCGCGGGGTCGGGTGGCGGGCAGCGGGGCGGCGGGCCGGACCCGGGAACGCCGCGCCCGGCCACCCGTGCGATCGTGGTCGCGATCGCGGTCGCGATCCTGGCGGCAGCCGCCGGTCCGTTGTGGTGGTGGGCCCGACCCGAGCCGGCGCCCCGGCGCACGGTCGTCGTGCTGGGTGCCCAGCCCGGCGTGATCCACGACGCAACGGCGCGGTTCGCGGCGAGCGAGGCGATCACCCGGCGGTGGCGGGACCGGCATCCGGACCGACGGGTCGACCTGGTCGTGTGGGGGGAGAGCAGCGTCGGGTTCGACCTCTCCCGCCGCCCCGACCTGCTGCGGCGCATCCAGGCGACGGCCCGCCGGGTCGGGGCCGAGATCCTCGTGAACACCGACGCCCGCCGGCCCGGTGGAGGGATCTTCAAGGCCGGCGTCCTGGTGTCCCCGGACGGGATCGTGGGGCGCTACGACAAGATGCGCCTCGTCCCGTTCGGTGAGTACCTGCCGCTGCGGTTCGCGCTCGGTTGGGTGGCGCGCCTCACCCGGGCCGCCGACGAGGACCGGGGACGGGGCCGGCGGTTGGAGATCCTCGAGGCCGCAGCCGTGCGGATCGGGCCGCTCGTGTGCTTCGAGCTGGCGTTCTCGGATCTGGGGCGCCGGCTCGCCCGTACGGGCGCGCAGGTGATCGTCGTGCAGTCCTCCACCTCCACGTTCCAGGGCAGCTGGGCGCCTGAGCAGCACACCAGCCTCGCTGCGGTGCGCGCCGTCGAGACCGGCCGCCCGGTGGTGCACGCCACCCTCAGCGGGGTGTCGGCCGCGTTCGACGCGCAGGGGCGCCGTCTCACGTGGTTCGGCGCGGAGCGGCGCGGCGCGTACGTTGCCGAGGTGCCGATCACCGCCGGGACCACCCCGTACGTCCGGCTCGGCGACTGGGTGCCCGCCGCCGCGTTCGTCGGGCTGCTCCTGGCCGCGGCGGGCGCGACGGTCCGGGGGGCGTCGGTCCGGCGCGCCCGGCCGTGACCCGCGGCCCGGCGCGCCCGGGCGCGAGGCAGGCGGGTGTGGTGACGGCGCCGCCGGCCGCATCATGGGACCGGATGGGACCGGCCCCGGCGCGCGTCGCGACGGTGCTCGGTGTGGTGGGCCTGGCGGTGATCGGCGGCGCGCGGGCCGGCGGCTTCGCGGACTGGCCCGGTGTCGTCCACCTCGTCGCCCTGCCTCCCCTCGACCTGTACGCCGATGTGAGGCTGGTCGTTGCCCGGCTGCCGAACCGTGGGCTGTTCGGCCCCGCGCTGGTCGCGGTGGTCGGCGCCCGGATGGGGATCTGGTGGCTGGTGTTCGGGCGGACCCGGACGGTGGCCCGCGCGCTCGCCGTCGCCTACCTGGCGGCGGCGCCCGTGGCCGTCATCGCCACCGCGCTCGACGCCGCCGGGCGCGCCGCCCTCTACACCCAGCTGGTGTGGGCCGGCCTGGGAGTCACGGTCCTGGGGGGCGGGCTCGGGATGTTCCGGCTCGCGCGCCGGGTGACGCCCGCGACCTGGGACACCGCCACGCAAGCCGGTCTGCTCGGTGCCTACGGCACGGTGCTGGCGGTGCTCGGCCTCGTCGGGGCGGGCGCAGGCGGGCGCTGGCCGGCCGGGCTCGTACCCCTCTCGGCCGCCGCGACCGCCGGGGTGGTGGCCCTGCTCACCCGCCCGGTACCACCCACCCGGCTCATGCACCGGGTGTGGGTGATCCCGGCGGTGGCGGTGACGGTGCTCGGCGCGGTGGCGGTCTGGAGCCTGGCCGGGCCGACCGGGCCAGCGCCCCGGCCGGCACCGCGGCCCGGGTCGGTGCTCCTGGTGCCGGGCGTCGCCGGCGCCACCGGTCGCGCCGCGCTGTTCCGGCTCGACCCCCGCCGCCTCGGTTACCGCTGCGACCAGGTCTGGTACTTCTCCTACGCGGGGACCGGGCCCGGGCTGCGCCGGCCCGGGCCGGCATGCCCGATCCGTGACCACCGCCCGTACCGGGGCCGGGACACGATGGCGTCCCTCGACCGGCTCGTCGCGTCGCTCGCCGCCCAGGCCCGGCCCCTGCCCCGCCCGCTCGTGCTCGTCACCCATTCCCAGGGCGCCTGGATCGCGCACGAGGCCCTCGCCACCGGTCGGGTGCGGGGCGTGTCGCATCTCGTGATGCTGGGGCCGTTCGCCCGCACGCTGCGGCCCTATCCTCCCCCCGGCCGCGGGGGCGCCGGTGCCGTGGCCGGTGACGCGCTGCGGGTGCTGAGCCGGCTCGGACGGGCGGTGGGGTTCACGACCTTCGACCCGGACGGGCCCCTGCCCGCCGGTCTGCAGGGCCGCGCCGGGGCGGTCCCCCGCCTGCTCGGCCGGCCGCGCCCGGCCGGCGTGCGCGCGCTGGCGATCGTCGCCGTCCTCGACCTCCCGCTGGTGTACGCCGACGACTGGGCCCGCCACGGTGCCACCCGGGCCTGCCCCCGGCCGACCACCCACACCGGCCTCGTCACCGACCCCGGCACGCTCCGCGTGGCGGCCGAGTGGTTGGAGGGGATCCCACCGGCGCGGTGCCGACCGGGTGCCTGGACGGCCGGGCCGCTCACCGCGCCGTTCGGCGTCCCCGCCCCGTGACCCCGGTGGGATCGGGGTCGCCGAAGGAGGATCCGACGCCTCCCCGTCCAACGCCCGCCGATGGCGCCGGGGTGCCGCAGACCGTCAGCGCAGGAGCCGGATCCGGGCCTCGTGGCCCGGTGCGGCGGCCAGGCCGGCATCGGTCGTGAGCAGCGGCGCGTCGAGCACCTCGGCGAGCGCGACGTAGCAGGCGTCGTAGGCGGTGAGGTTGTCCCGCAACGCCCAGATCCGGGGGAGCAGCGGCTCGTGTTCGTACCGCTCGATGTCGAGGTCGGTGAGATCACCGAGCGCCGCGACGGCCGCCTCGGGCTCGAGCACACCGCCGGCCACGTAACGACGCAGCACCTGGGTCACCTCCACCGCCAGCAGGTGTGGGGCGTGAAGGCTGAGGGCGGGATCGGCCACCTCGGCGGCCACCACCACCCCGGTCGGCGTGTGCAGCAGCAGCTCGATCACCGCGGAGGCGTCGAGCACGATCACGCGCGAACCACCGTCACCGACGGTCGCGTTCGGCCCGCACCGCGTCGCCGGGGCGGGGCCGGACCCGGCGGGTGGGCCGGGCGGCGATGCGGGCGAGGATCTCCTGCCGGGTGGGTCGGGTCGCGGTCCGCCGCAGCTCGGCGAGGACGTACTCCGACAACGACATCCCGGCCTGCGCGGCCCGCACCTTGAGGGTGCGGTGCAGGTCGTCGGGGACGTTGCGTACCTGCAGGTGCTTCATGCGCACAGCATAATCACATGCAGTGTGCATGCAAGGGTGCGTCGACCGGCGGCGGCTGGATCCGGTGCGGTGACGGGGCGGTAGCGTCCGGCCGCGTCGGGCGCGGCGGTCGGAGGTGCGGATGGGCCTGGATCTCGCGGGACGGGTGGCGGTGGTGACCGGCGGCGCGTCGGGGCTGGGCGCGGCCGCAGCCCGGGCGTTGGCCGCCGCCGGGGCCGTGGTCGTGGTGACCGACGTCGACCTCGACGGGGCCGCCGCGGTTGCCACCGGGATCGACGCCGCCGGCGGGCGGGCCGAGCCGGTCCGACTCGACGTGACCGATCCCGAGGCCTGCGAGGTGGTCATGCAGGACGCCGCCGACCGGCACGGCGGGCTGCACGTGCTCTTCGCCAACGCCGGGGTCGCGCTGGTGGGACGCGACGGGTTCCTGCCCCCGGTCGAGGCCTGGAACCGGACGCTGGCCGTCAACCTGACCGGCGTGTACCACTGCTGCCGGGCCGCGATCCCGCCCATGGCCGCCTCCGGGGGTGGATCGATCATCACCACCGCCTCGTCGATGTCGCTGCTGCCCCTCGGGGGGATGGACGCCTACGCCGCCTCCAAGGCCGGGGTGACGGGCCTCACCCGCTCCCTCGCCGCGGGGTGCGGGCGCCTGGGGATCCGGGTGAACGCGATCGCGCCCGGCTACGTCGACACCCCCATGAACGCGTTGATCTGGGGCGACGACCGGCTGCGGGACGCCTTCGCCGCCGGGCACGCCACCGGGCTGCAGACCCCCGGCGAGATCGCCGAGCTGGTCGTGTTCCTCGCCTCCGACGCCTCCTGCAGCCTCACCGGCGCGCACCTCACCTGCGACCGCGGCTGGACCGCGTTCAAGGCCCCCGAGATCCTGGCGCGCTTCGCCGCCGGGGAGCCGGGGCCGGTTGACCGGCCGGCAACCTGACGCTAGCGTCAGGCCCGCACGGCTCGGTGCGGCCGCCGGCACGGACCGCCGGTGACCCGGGCCGTCAGGGGGGAGGCGACATGCGTCGGGGTGCGTTCGGGATCGCGTTGGCGCTGGGGATGACGATGCTGGGGGCGGCGGCGTGCCGGCCCCCGTACCCACCGGGTCTCCGTCCCCCGGCGCCGGTGCTGTTCAGCGCCGAGGGCAACAACCTCAACGCGTACGAGACGGCCCCGCCATTCCGGAAGCAGACCGTGATCCGGGCTCGCTCCGCCGACCCGGCCGGGCTCGACATCAACGGCCAGATCTGCTTCTTCCCCGACGGGTCCCGCCGGTTCGTGGCCGGGGAGGACACCGGCCAGCCCAACCCGCCGCCGGGCTGGGGCATCTTCCGCCTGCGGGGCCGGCAGGTCGGTGCGTTCTCCGCCACCCAGATCGGCAAGCTCACCCCCACCTACCAGGGCGCCCGCCCCGATATGGGGGAGAACTACGGCTGCGGGTTCCTCTCCGACGGCCGCATCGTCACCAGCGACGTGGGCAATCAGGCCACCGGACCCGAAAACGGTCAGCTCATCCTGTGGTTCCCGCCGTATGACACCGGGGTCGGCGGTGTCGGGCAGGTGCGGTACTGCAAGCTGGACGTGGCCATCGGCACCGCCGGGCAGATCCACGTGGACCGCCACGACCGGATCTACGTGGCCTCGAGCCGGGGCAGCCGGGCCGGGGTGCTGCGCTACGCGCCCCCGTACCCCACCTCCGACGACGCCGCCGGTGGGTGCGGCCGGCGCGACGCCACCGGCGCCCCCCTCGCCGACCGGGTGCAGGTGGAGCGGTTCATCCCCGGTGACGTGGAGATCTTCGGCGCCAACGGGCTTGCCGCCACCCCGAAGGGCACCTTCTACGTGTCCAGCGTCGTGCCGGGCCTGGTGGTCGAGTACGACGCCGCCGGCCGCCTCCTGCGGCGGGTGGTGCAGCCGAAGCCGGGGGAGGGCTTCCCGAACTACAGCTACGGCACGCCGTTCGGCCTCGCCGTCGACCGCCGGGGGACCCTCTACTACGCCGATCTCAATCTCGTGATCGGCACCGGGATCGGTCCGGGACCCGACGGCAAGGTCTGGCGGGTGCGGTTCGTGCGGGGTGAGCCGCAGACCCCCGAACGTATGGACGCCGGGTTGCGGTTCCCCGACGGGCTCGGGGTGCTCCAGCACCCGGGGTTGCGCCGCTGAGGCATCCGGGCATCGCCGCCGCAGCACGCCCCACTGCGCGCCCGCGCCGGTGTTCGGGTCCGAAGGGCAGCGGAGCACAGGACGGCACAGGAGGAGCGAGGATCGTGGCAACCGGGAGGGGAACCGGCAGGGGATGGCGCAGGGCCGCGGTGCTGGCGGTCGCCGGCGGGTTGCTGGCGACCGGCTGTGTGCCGATGGACGGTCGCGGCCGGCCGAACGAGTCGCGCACCTACGCCTACTCGTACGCCCGCCAGTTCTTCAACCCCTTCGAACGGCATCTGCGACCCGACACCGTGGGGCAGCTGCGGGAACGGTGGCGGTTCCGCACCGGGGCGATCATCACCGGCTCCCCGGCGGTGGCGTGGGTCCGGGTGCCCGGCCAGGGCCTCCAGCGCCTCGTGTTCTTCGTGTCCTGGGACGGCCACGTCTACGCGGTGCGGTTCACCGACGGCACCGAGGTGTGGCGCTTCGCCTGGGACCCTCAGCCCGGCGCGAACTTCCCCGGGGCGGCCTCGGCGCACGTGGAACGGGTGGACGGGCGTGACCGGGTCATCGTCGCCGCCGGACAGACCGTCTATGCGCTCGACGCCGGCACCGGGCGGGAGATCTGGCGGTTCGCGGCCGGCACCGGCTGTCGCGACGCGGCCGGGAACCCGCCGGGGCTGTGCAGCTTCACCGGTGAGCGCAACGAGGTGCTCTCCTCGGTGGGGGTGGGTGGCGGCCGGGTGTTCTTCGGCATGGACGTCAACGAGTTCCCCGGCGGCAAGGGCGGGCTGTTCGCGGTGGACGTCCGCACCGGCCGGCTCGTCTGGTACTTCGACGTGATGACCGGCAGCCTGTGCCGACCATGGCGCACCGACCGCATCCACCGCTACGACGGGTACCACACCGAGGAGCAGCTCGGGTTGCCGCCCGGCTTCTTCGCCACCCGCCCCGGCTGCAACCACGACCGCACCCCCGGCGGGTGCGGTGGGATCTGGTCGTCGCCGGCCCTCGACCTGCGCCGCCGGGCGATCTTCATCGCCAGCTCGAACTGCTACACCAGCGACGACCCGGCCAGTCCCCGGCCCCGCCCGCCGATGCCCCCCTACGACGAGGCGATCCTGTCGTTCACCTTCGACGGGCACCTCCGGTGGCGGTGGCGGCCCCGGGAGATCGACAACGAGGACCTCGCCTACGGCGGGGTGCCGAACCTGTTCCGGATCAAGGTCGGTCGCCACTGGCGCGACGCGGTGGGGGTCGGCAACAAGGACGGCACCTACACCGTGATCGACCGTGACGGCGTCAACGTCCGCAACGGTGTGCGCTGGAACGACCCCGACCCCTCGCGCCTGCCCTATTGGAGCACCCAGGTGGTGCCCGGTGGCGCGATCGGCGGCGTCGTCGCCACCGCCGCGGTGGACGAGTGGTCAAGGCGGGTGTTCTTCTCCACCGCCCCGGGCTTCGACGTGCTGAACCCCCAGCGCCCCACCGTGCACGCGCTCGACCTCGACACCGGCCGGGTGGTGTGGCAGAACCGGGAGACCGACCCGTTGGGTGGCGACGCGTCGTTCGGACCGACCAGCGCGGTGCCGGGTCTCGTGTTCGCCGGCTCCGCGCTCGCCCCGCACCTGCGGATCTACCGGGCCAGCGACGGGGAGCTGCTCTGGCAGCGGATCATCGGGGATCCCGAGACCCTCGGCGGCATCTCCTCGGGCGCGGTGGTGATCGACGGCACGCTCCTGGTGGGCTCGGGCACGGGGGTGCGCAGCCCGAACCCGCAGAGCCCGTCCGACATCGCCAGCCGCCGGCCCTCCAGCCTCATCGCGTTGTGCGTACCCGAGGCGCCGGGCTGCCCGTCCGGCTGAGGAGTGCCCCCAGACCCACCGCGGCCGGCACCGGGAGCACCGCGGCGCCGGCGGCCCGGAACCGCAGCGTCCCGTAGGCCCCGAGGCTGAGCAGCACCACCATCACCCACGGGGCGAGCAGCGGCCAGCACGGCCGGCGCCGCCGGGCGAGGAGCACCATCCCGGCCACCCCCGCCCCGGCCAGCACGTAGTACTGGGCCAGGGCCGCCCACGCCAGCCACTCGGCGCCGAGCGCCCGGGTCAGCAGGTCGCCCCGGGGTCCGTCCAGCGGGCGCCACAGGCTGAGGGACCGGGCCACCCGGACCGGCATCACCACGGTGACCAGCCGGCCGGGGTGCTCGGCGATGTAGCGGCGGGCGGCCCGGGTCCAGACCCGGTCACTGACGGTTTCGTCGAGGATCGGCCGGGTGGGGATGCCCCGGGCGCAGTTGCCGCCCCAGCCGCCCAGCCCCGGGCCCCAGTAGGTGTTCGGGCAGTTCGAGGAGCCGAGCAGCCGGCCGAGCCCGGTGGAGAGCACGACCGGCTCGGAAAACCGACCCTGGTTGTGGATCGACCACGGGGCGATCGCCACCGCGGCGGCGACCACCGTCACGCCCAACGCGGCGAGCCGGCGCGGCCAGGGCCCGACGCCGTGACGAAGGATCACCGGCGCGGCGAGCAGCCCCAGCAGGGCGATCGCCTCGGCCCGGGTGAGGGCCGCCGCCGCGATCGCCACCCCGAGCGCGCCGGCCCGTGCGGTGGTGGGACGGGCCCGGTAGCGCACCGCCAGCCACACCGACGCCACGACCGTGCACGCAAAGAGCCCTTCCGACATGAGGATCACGTCCTGGACGGCCAGCTCCAGGAACCCGGCGGCGACCAGCGCGGCGAGCCGTCCCGTCCGCTCATCGGCCACGTCGCGTCCGAGCAGACCGAGCAGCACCACCGTGCCCGCCCCGGCCAGACCCGACCAGAGCCGGTGGACGAGGGTGGAGGCGTCGCCGGTCACGTCGACCAGCGAGAGCCACACCGCGTACAACGGCGGGTGCCCGGCGGTCTCGATGCGTCGGCCGTACAGCTCCAGGTTGAGCGGCTCCAGGAACCCGGGGCCGCCGAAGATCTGGCGCGCGATGCCGAGGTACCAGGTGGCGTCGCCGCTCACCGGGGTGCGGGCGTCGTACCAGACCGCCAGCCCGAGCCGCAGCGCGAACGCGCCGAACGCGATGACGGCCAGGTGCATCCCGAACCGCGACGGCCACCGCGGCCGCCGCCGGGCCGCGCTCAGCGCGGGCGGCGCAGCGGGTGCGCCTGGAAGAACTCCCACATCACCTCGTTGGCCGAGATGCTCATCGTGGTCCGTCCCACGATGCCTTCGATCCCGGCGGAGAACTCGCTGCCGGGCCAGGAGTGCCCGCCGCCCTCGATGCGGTAGAGCAGCACCTCGGCCCCGTCCGGGCACGGCCAGGCGACCCGGGTCACGTCGTCGGCCACCCGCCGTTCCCGGGGCTCGGTGCGGCAACCGTTGCGTTGCGCCCAGCGGCGCAGGTGCTCCGGTACCGGGGTGCCCAGCACCGGGGCGCGGTCACCGCCGAGCTCGCCGAGGGTGCGGCCCGAGCCGTCGGGTGCGGGCAGGCGCGACGCGCCGGTGCCGGGGCTGCCGTCGAAGGTGACGAAGGTGTCGGCGGTGCCGTGGAACGCCACCACCGGCACCGGCCGGGCCGGGTCGCACCCGTCGATGGCCCGCACCCCGGCCACCGGCGCCACCGCCGCGATCCGGTCGGCCAGCACACAGGCCAGGATCGAGGTGAAGAACGCGCCGTTGGACAGGCCGGTCACGTAGACCCGGGCCTCGTCGATGCACAACGTGCGTCCGGCGAGCTCCAACAGGTCTCGTGCGAAGGTCACGTCGGCCGAGCCGGGGTCGAGCCCGAAGTCCCAGCGGGGCACCGGCCCGGTGCCTTGCGGGAAGAGGGTGACGAACCCTTCGGTGTCGCCGAACTCGCCGAGCTTGGACATCTGGGTGTGCACCTCGGCGCCTTCGCTGTAGCCGTGGAAATCCAGCACGAGCGGCACCGGTGTGCGTCCGTCGTGGGCCGGGGGGACGTGGCGGAGGAACCAGCGTTCCTGGCCGCCGCTTTCGATCGTCACCCGTTCCTGCCCGGCCCGCACCGTCGAGGTGCCGCACCCCGCCGACGGGCGGGCGGGCCCGCGGTCGGCGGTGCCGGCACCGGAGGTCCGGGTGGTGCCGGGCCGGTCGGCCTCCGCGCCGCCGGAGCCCGACCCGCCGCATGCGCCGAGCGCCAGGGTCAGGGTCGCCACCAGCGCGGTCCCGCCGGCTCGCAACGTCCGGGCGCGACCCCGGCGAGGGGCGTGCGGGGTCACCCGGACGGTGCTGCGGCGGTGCGGTGGGATCGGCATGCCGGGGATTCTGGCACCCCGGCGGTCAGGGCAGCAGGAGCCGGGCGAGCCGGGCCCGCGCCACGGCCACCCCGGCCACCCCCATCACCGCCAGGTAGGCGGCATGGCCCGCGAGGGACCAGCCCAGCTCCCCGAACGCCAGGCCCCGGCACAGTGCCACCCCCTGGTAGAGAGGGCCGGCCCGCACGAGCCACCCCACCGGGTCGGGGTAGCGGTCGATCGGGAAGAACGTGGCCGAGAACAGGAACAGCGGCAGCAGCACGATCGTCACCCAGTCGAAGTCGACGAACGAGCGCATCCAGGTGGTGGCGGCCATCCCCGCACCGGCGAACCCGAACCCGATGAGCCACGCCGCGGGCAGGCACAGCACCGCCCATCCGGAGGGCACGAGCCCGAGGGCCGCCATCGCGACCAGGAACGCCGCCGCGTACAGGGCGCCGCGGGCCTGGGCCCACAGGAGCTCCCCGATGGCGACCTCCCGGGGTCCGAGCGGTGTGGCCAGCATCGCGTCGAAGGTCTTCGCGTACTTGAACTTGAAGAAGAAGTTGAACGTGGTGTCGAACACCGCGCCGTTCATCGCCGCGGCGGCGAGCAACCCCGGGGCCACGAACTGCTCGTAGGGGATCTGGTCGCCGCCGGGTCCGGCGACGGTGCCGACCAGCGCCCCGACCCCGAGGCCGACCGACAGCAGGTACAGGAACGGCTCGGCGAACCCGCTGAGGAACGCGCCCCACATCCGCCGGTAGGCACGCAGGTTCCGTTCGAACACCGGACCCGCGCTGGGTAGCGACGCGCGGCCTGCGGCCCGGGCGCGCCGGGCGGCGATCACTGCCCCAGCCTCCGGGTGAAGGTCCGGGTGCCCCAGGCGGCGGCGATGGTGATGCCCAGCGCGAGGGTCGCGGCCTTGGGGACCAGGGTGAGGTCCCAGCGCCCGAGCGTCGCCGCCCGGGCGAGCTCCACCCCGTACCACAGGGGGCTGGCGAACCGGGCGGGACGGATCCAGGCGGGGAGCTGGTCGACGGGGAAGAAGGTGCCGGAGAACAGGAACAGCGGCACGATCCCCACCCGCATGATCACCGGGAACCGCAGGTCGGTCTCCTGGGTGGCGGCGAACGCGGCGAGCGGCGCCGCGAACGCGGCGGCGGTCAGCCCGGCGGCGCCGGCCGCCAACGGCGACCACGGCGACCGCAGGGCGCCGAGCGCGCCGGCCACGGCGACGAACACGAGCCCGCCGGCTGTCGCCCGCAGCGCGGTCCAGGTCACGATGCCCCGGTACACGTCGCCGGGTCGCAACGGTGTGGCCACCATCGCGTGGAAGGTGCGCAGCCACTTCATCCCGGCCATCACCGGCCACAGCGACTCACCCGCCGCGGTCTGCATCGCCGCGGCCGCCATGAGCGCGGGGGCCACGAAGGCCAGGTAGTCGACGCCGTCCACCCGGCCGGTCCCCTCGGCGACCAGCCCCCCGACCCCGAAGCCGAGCGCGGCGAGGAACAGCACCGGGGTCAGCAGGTACCCGAACACCGATCCGCGCCAGAACCGTCGTTGCACCGCGGCCTGGTGCTCGATCACCCGCAGCGTCCCGACCCACGGCGCCGGTCTCGGCGGTGCCGCGACCGTTTCGCCGGGGGTGACGGGACGGCGGGCGGGGTGGTCGTTCACTCCTCGAGGCTCCGGCCGGTGAGGGTGAGGAACACGTCCTCCAGCGACGCGCGCCGCACCACCAGCGCGGCCGGGTGCAGCCCGGAGCGGGTGAGCCGGGCCACGAGCCGGTCGCCGTCGTCGGTGTAGGCGAGCAGCCGCCGGGGCAGCACCTCGGTGCGGAGCCGGTCCCCGTCGAGGCGGGCCAGCGCGGCGTCGCGGGCGGCGTCGTCGGCGAAGCGCAGGTCGACGACCTCACGGCCCACATGGGTCTCGATGAGGTCCCGGGGCGTGCCTTCGGCCACGATCCGCCCACCGTCCATGATCACGAGCCGGTCGCAGAGTTGCTCGGCCTCGTCCATGTAGTGGGTGGTGAGCACCAGGGTGGTGCCCGTCTCCTTCAACTCGTGCAGGCGGTCCCACACGAGGTGGCGGGCCTGCGGGTCGAGGCCGGTGGTCGGCTCGTCGAGCAGCAGGAGGTCGGGTTCGTTGATGAGCGCCCGGGCGATCGACAGGCGGCGGCGCATGCCGCCCGACAGCGCGTCGACCCGGTCGTCGCGCCGGTCGGCGAGCTGCACGAAGGCGAGGAGCTCGTCGGCGCGCCGGCGGATCACCGGCCGGGGCAGGGAGAAGTAGCGGCCGAACACGAGCAGGTTCTCCCGGACGCTCAACTCGAGGTCGAGGGTGTCCTCCTGGTGCACCACCCCGAGCCGGGCCCGGATGCGGGGACCGTCGCGCCGGGGATCCATCCCCAGCACGCGCAGCGTCCCCGCCGTCGGCGCCGACACGCACGCGATCATCCGCATGGTCGAGGTCTTGCCGGCGCCGTTGGGACCGAGGAACCCGAACGCCTCCCCGGTTTCCACCCGCACGTCGATCCCGTCGACCGCGCACAGGTCGCCGAAGCGCTTCACGAGGCCGTGGGCCTCGACGAGCGGGGCGGCGTTCACGCCGGCGGCACGGCCTGTTGGCGGTCCATCATCTCGGCCATCACCGCGCGGATGAACTCGTCGGCCTCGGCGGTCATCCCCCCGGCCACGCCGCCGTAGACCGCGCCGCTGCGGGGGGTGTCGTCCCGGTGGGCGTGCGCGTAGGCCACCGCCTCGGCGAGGTCGGTGCGGAACGCGTCGAGGACCCCGGGCCGGGTCTGGGGACGGGTGACGGCCATGTGGATCGCGTTCGGGTACTGCTGCCCGTTGAACCGCCAGCCGCGCAGGCGCATGAAGTCGTTCACGTGGTAGATGTCGAACGCGTCGGAGGTGAAGCTGAAGCAGAAGCTCGGCGTGCCCAGGATCCGCAGCTCCGGGTGGGCACGGACCACGTCCTGCATCGCGTACGCGGTGTCGAAGATCTCCCGGGCGTAGCGCAGGTAGCCCTCCCGGCCGAGCGACACCATCGCCGCCCACGTGGCGGCGAGCAGGCCACCCGAACGGGATCCCTCGATCCCCGGTGAGCAGTACTTCCCGCCCGACCAGTCGGTCAGGTAGAAGTACCCGGCGTTGCGCAACGCCTTGTCGCGGTAGGTCACCACCGACGAGCCCTTGAACGCGTAGCCGTACTTGTGGGTGTCGGCCGAGATCGAGGTCACCCCGGGCACCCGGTAGTCGAACGGCGGGATCGGGTGGCCGAGCTCCTCTGCGAACGGGAGGATGAACCCGCCCAGGCAGCCGTCGACGTGCAGCCCCACCCCGTGACGGCTCGCCACCTCGCCCAGCTCGGCGATCGGGTCGATCGTGCCGTACCCGTAGTTGGGCGCCGAACCCACGATCGCGACGGTCTGGTCGTCGATGTGGGCGTCGACCCAGCCGACGTCGACGAGGGTCGTGTCGGGATGGATCGGGGCGCGCCGCACCTCGATCCCGAAGAGGTGGCAGGCCTTGTCGAACGCGGGATGCGCGGTCTCCGGTTTGACGAGGTTGGGATGCCGGATCCCCCGGGTCACCCGGGCGTGCTCCCGGTACGCGGCCACGGCGTGCAGGATGCTGCCGGTCCCACCGGTGGTGACGCTGCCGACCGGGGTGCCGTCGTGCACCGCGTCGGCGTGCAGGAGGTCGAGGGTCATCGCGATGACCTCACCCTCGAAGCGGGTGGCGCTCGGGCACAGGTCCCGTTGCAGCGCGTTCACGTGGGCGAACAGGCCGAACGCCCGGGTGAGGAACGCGTAGTGCTCGTGGTCGCCGCAGTACATCGTGCCCGACACCTTGCCGGTCTCCCAGAAGGCGTCCTCCTCCCGGGCCATCGTCTCGAGCTCGGCGAGCAGTTCGTCGCGGGACCGGCCCTGCTCGGGCAGGCCCCGCAGCACCCCGAAGCGCTCGGCGTACGGGTAGTCGCTCACGGTGCCTCCTCTCCGCCCCGACCGTTGCGGGGCGGGCCGGCGCCGGGGGTTCCGGCGTCCTCGCTGGTGGGCCCGGCGAACCGGGGCGGGCGCCGCTGGCGGTGCGCGGCCAGACCTTCGGCGGCGTCAGGTCCGGCGAACCCGTGGAACTCGTAGGCCAGCGACGCGTCGAAGACGGGACCGAGCATCCGGTACCAGTGGTTCAGGGTGTGTTTCGTCCACCGGATCGCGCTCTGGGCGCCCTCGGCGAGCCCGGTGGCGACGGCCAAGGCGGTGGGCAGCAGCTCCTCGTCGTCGACACAGCGGGACACGAGCCCGATCCGTTCGGCCTCCGCCCCGTCGATCGGTTCGCAGGTGAGGAGGTGGTACTTCGCCTTCGCCATCCCGCACAGCAGCGGCCAGCACAGCGCCGCGTGATCCCCGGCGGCCACGCCGAGGCGGGTGTGCCCGTCGATGATCCGCGCCGAGCGGGCGGCGATGGAGATGTCGGCGAGCAACGCCACCACCAGCCCGGCGCCCACCGCGGGCCCGTGGATCGCCGAGACGATCGGCTTCGAGCAGTCGACGACCCCCCACACCAGGTCGCGGGCCTCGCGCAGCACCCGGGTGCGGGCCGCCCAGGAGCCGAGGATCTCCTCGATGAGTTCGAAGGAGCCCCCGGCCGAGAAGGCCCGCCCGGCCCCCGAGACCATCGCCACCCGGACGTCGGGGTCGACGTCGACGACGCGCCACAGCGCGGCGAGGTCACGGTGCGCGTCGATGCCGACCGCGTTCAGGCCCGGGGCGTCGAGGACGACGTGGAGGACCCCGGACGCCGGCCGCTCGAAGCGCAGGCTCGAAAAGCGCGCCGCGTACGGGTCGGCCATGCGCCCGCCGACCGGGTCAGGTGGTGCGGTCGCGGCCGAACATGTCGGCGTTGGGCCGGGCCTTGGCGAGCAGGTCGCGGATCACCGGGTCGATCGCGGTGGGATCGTCGACCGGCTCGGTGGACGGTCCCCGGTGCCAGCTCTCGGCCACCGCCAGCCAGGCGCCCGACACCTCGAACACCCGGCCGGTCACCCCCGCCGACTGGGGGGACGCCAGCCAGGTGCACACCGGTGCGATCCAGTGCGGGTCGAAGGTGTGCTTGGCCTCTTCACCCTGGGCGAGGCCGAGGTCCTCGGTCATGCGGGTGAGCGCGGTGGGGGCGATGGCGTTCACCGTGACCCCGTAGCGTTCGAGCTCCATCGCGGCGATGATCGTGAACGCGGCGATGCCCGCCTTGGCCGCGCCGTAGTTGGTCTGGCCGACGTTGCCGTACAGGCCCGACGGGGAGGTGGTGTTGATGATCCGGGCGTCGACGGCCTCGCCCGCCTTGTTGCGCTCCCGCCAGTAGGCGGCGGCGAAGCGGGACGTGGCGAACGTGCCCTTCAGGTGCACCTTGATCACCGCGTCCCACTCGGCCTCGGTCATGTTCACCAGCATCCGGTCGCGCAGGATCCCGGCGTTGTTCACCACGACGTCGAGGCCGCCGAAGGTGTCGATCGCCTGGCGGACCACGGCCTCGGCGCCGTCCATGGTGGAGATGTCGTCGTCGTTGGCGGCCGCCTCCCCGCCGGCGGCGCGGATCTCGTCGACCACCTCCTGGGCCGGGCCCTCGGAGTGGCCCTCACCTTCCCGGGTGCCGCCCACGTCGTTCACGATCACCTTCGCGCCGTGGGCGGCGAGCATGAGCGCGTGCTCCCGCCCGATGCCCCGCCCCGCGCCGGTGACGATGCAGACCCGTCCTTCACACATCTTCGTCATGCGCCCATTGCTACCAGCGGGGCGGCTCCGGCCGCCAACGCGGGCGGGCGGTCAGATCTCGACGGTGGTGAGGTCGGCGCCGACGACGATCTCCCCGTCGAAGAACGACGCGGCCAGGGCCCGCCACTGCTCGTCGGCCTCCGGCGGGGTGCCGGGGACGAGGTGGGTGAGCACGAGCGTGCGCACCCCGGCCCGTTGAGCGGTCGCGGCGGCCTGGGTGACGGTGGAGTGGTAATCGAGGATGTCCTGGAACCGGGCGGAGGGCACCCGGCGAACGAGGTCGTCGCGCACCACCGTCTGCACGTAGCAGTCCGCGCCGGCCACCAGCCGGTCGAGGTCCGGGCAGGGGACGGTGTCG
>Ga0308412_1000362_pt1 | contig 23096 bp, 20 predicted proteins | sample HotsprottomLayer_FD_202357 | JGI IMG/M metagenome (GOLD analysis project Ga0308412, IMG submission 202357) | Hot spring phototrophic mat microbial communities from Octopus Spring, Yellowstone National Park, Wyoming, United States -... | ecosystem: Environmental > Aquatic > Thermal springs > Hot...
ACTAAGGCCTGGTTATACTGGGGCCAGTTACGCACCTTATAGTGGTCTTTGCTTGCTTTCTTCATCAGTTATCAAGCTACCACGGGGTGCGTAGCTCTTTATTTATGCAACAACGCCGAACGAGGTGTAACGCCTCTCATCTAGCCGGGTTGGATGTTAGCCAGTGTGCTTGGGCCTATTTGTCGATTAGCCGATGCAACGGAGCCTGTTCGCAGTTTTGCTTTATGAGTCCAACCTAAAGCGCCCCTTTATGTTTCTCATCTTTCAGATGACGCTTGCCTGACAGATTTCTCATCTAAAATTTTCGGAATTTTACCTTTCTACACGTATTTTCTGGCGCGGAAACAACAGGCTTCCATTACCTTGAAGGCATTGCCACGTAACGCCAGAGCACAAAAATCTGCCCGATTTGAACACCGGGCAGCCCGCCAGCGCAGTAGCTGTGGTTCACTCCAGCACGGCGAGGTAATCGTAGAGATCCGGCCCACCCGGATGGATTTCTATGCTCAGGTCGGGGAAGGTCTGAGCGATTCGGGCCGCCAGGGCGTCCAGGGTTTTTTTGGCCACCGTGGGGCCGTGAAAAATGGTTAGTATCTCCCGCTCATCTTCCCGGGCGGCCAGGCTAACTAGGCTAAACAAGGCTTCCTCGGGGGTGTCGGCGGCCAGGGCCAGCTTATCGTCGCGCAAGCCGATGGGCTGTCCCTCAGTCACGCTAACCCCGGCAATCTCCACGCTACGGCTGGCCCGGGTCACCTCCAGGGTGGCGGCTCGTTTAGAGGCCTCTTCCATCTCGGGCAGGAGCTCGCTCGAGGGCAGCTCAGGCTGGTAAAGCACGCTGGCCGCCAGCCCCTGCCCCATGGTGCGGGTGGGTATGACGTGGACGGACTTACCCTCGGCCAGGCGGGCTGCTTGCTGGGCCGACATAATCACGTTGCTGTTGTTGGGCAGCACGATGACCTCGGGGTTGGGTAGGCTTCTAATGGCGTCCAGGATATCCTGCACGCTGGGGTTGGCGGTCTGGCCACCAGCCACCACGCGGGCCCCAAACCCCCGGAAGGCCTTGACCAGCCCCCAGCCGTTGGCTACCACCACCAGACCGGTTGGCGGCGGCGCCTCGTCGGCGGCCCCGGCCATGGAGAGAATCTCGGTGTGCTGCTGGGACATATCCTCGACCTTGGTGCGGATCATCCGGCCGTAGCGGGCCACGCAGGCCAGCAGTCCGTCGGGGTCGTTGGTGTGAATATGACCCTTGACGTACCCCTCGGCCCCCACCACCAGCAGCGAGTCACCGAAGGACGCCACCGCCGCGCGGATCTGTTCGATGGGCTCGGCCACGCCTTCCATCAAGAACTCGGTGCAGTAGCCGAATTCTTCCTCCTCAAAAGCGGTCTGGGCGTAGCGCTCGATCTTGGGCGGTTCGGGCAGGGGCAGGCCCTTGAGGTAGCCCTCGAGGCCCTCGATGAAATGCAGCAGGCCCACCCCGCCGGCATCCACCACCCCGGCCTGCTTGAGCACTGGCAACAGCTCGGGGGTGCGGTCGGAGGCTTCACGGCCTCTTCGCAAGGCCCCCTGCAGCACCTCCTCAAGGCTGGTAGCCCCCTGCGCTATGGCCTCACGCGCACCTACCGCCACTCCACGCGATACCGTGAGAATGGTGCCTTCCACCGGCTTCATCACCGCCTTATAGCCCACGCGTGAGCCTTCCTCGAGGGCCTGGGCCAGCAAGGCTGGCGAGAGCGCCTTGGCGTCTTTGATACACTCCGCAAAACCCTTGAGGATCTGGGAGGTGATGACCCCTGAGTTGCCCCGGGCCCCCAGCAGCGAACCGTAGCTGAGGGCGCGAGCTACCTCACCCATCCTGGATGTATCGGTCAGATCGAGCTCTCGCCGCACCGACTGTAGCGTGAGGTGCATGTTGGTGCCGGTGTCCCCATCGGGCACCGGGTAGACGTTGAGGGCGTTGACTTCTTCTACGTAGACCGCGAACCAATCGGTTGCATAGCGAAAGGCCTGGGCCAGCTCGGCTGGCGAGAGGCTATTGGTCATGGCGAACCCCCTGCAATCCCCTGGTCAGCCTAAGCACGGCTCACCCCTACCACATGCACCCGCACCGTGGAGAGCTCGGCCCCGGCCAGGCTCTTGGCCGCCCAGCGCACCCGCTCAGCGATGCTATCCACCACAGCGGGTATGCGGGCCCCAAAGGCCACCACCACGTACAGGTCGGCCTGGTATTTCCCACTTGCGGTCGGGTCGGGCTTGACCACCACCCCTTCGCTGGCCTCGCTGCGCCCCAGGATACGGCTAATGGATTCACGGATGCCCGCCGGGCTCATGCCCAGCACACCCGGCACTTCATGCGCCGCCAAACCCAAGATGGCGGCCAGCGCACCCTCTGTCACGGTGATATTTCCTTTCAAATCCTGCCTCCAGACTCGCTTCAGGCTCAACCCCTCCGATAGCCGCGTGGGCTCGAGTGGGTTATCTGGGCTCCCTATGGGGCAACTATAACGCAGCCAAAACCAGTTTCCAAGCGCCGATGCGCGGCGGCTGTAGCCGGTAGGGCTTTTCGGGTGAAATGATCGGTGGCGGGATCGTCGGGCCAAAGCGCCCATCAGGGGGGGGCCTCAGATGGCGCAATAATGCGAGCTGATCGTTATGGGAGCGGCCTAGCGCCCATTGGCGGCTTCGATAAGCGTGGCTTCCAGTCGGCCAAAGTCCCGCCCAAAAACCAAGCGCACCGGGGTTCGCCGGGTATCCTGGCGGTACCAGGCCTCTATCAGCACGTCGTCTCGCGCAAAGCGGTAGCCCACCAGGCCGTTGCTTGGCGGCAAGATCTCCAGACGGCCCTGGGCAGGTTTAGGATAGTCCACCGCGAAGATCTGGCGGGCCTCGGGGTACTGGCGCAGATAGTAGATGAGGGCCAGCTGATCCAAGAGCTGATCGTTTGCACTGCTCCATCCGGTCTGCCGACCGTCCGGGTGGGTCACCCTGGCCCATGAACCGCTGTTTTCCTGTCGCTGGTAGACCAGCTGGGTGGTGCCTCTAAACGGCTCGGTCAGGTTCTGCCAGAAGCGGTCGGTGAAGAAGTCGGGGCCCACCTAGCTTTCAGACTCCAGGCCGTAGCCCAAAGCCTTGGCCAGCCCAGTGGGCTCGAGCCTGAAGCGAAAACGCCAACCGCCCTCCACCGGGTCGGCGTTCAGGTAAAGCCTGCCCACCCCTGCGCCCTGCCAGGTAAGGTTGTAGGTCAGCTGCTCACCGGGCGGCCAAGGGACATTCTGGGCCAGGGCCGGCAGGCCCAACCCTGCTGCGGCCAGTAGGACAAAGCGGCTAGGCACCATCTCAAAGGTACTGTACTCGTTTTTGCGGACTTCGGTATGCCAGGCTGTACTATGGTGTGGGATGAGGGGTTTTTATCAAAACAACCTCACAGCACCTTGCGTTCAGCGGCTTTTTTCGCACGTCAGCACCTGTGACCTACGCAAGCGGGAGGCCCCATGGGCAAACGGGTAGTGCTGGCCTTTGGCACCCGGCCCGAGGCCATCAAGATGGCACCGGTCATCTTTGCCATGCGCCAGCAGAAGGGCATCGAAACCGTTGTGCTTTCAACCGGGCAACACCGCACGCAGCTCGAGGATGCGCTCAGGGTGTTTGGCATCGAACCCGACGCCGACTTACAGGTCATGACCGACCGCCAGACCCTCCCCCATCTGATGGGGCGCATCGTGCCGGCAGCGGCAGCCAAACTAAAAGAGCTTCAGGCCGACTATGTGATGGTGCACGGCGATACCCTAACCACTTTTGCCGTGACCCTGGCCGCTTTCTTCGAACAAATTCCGGTCGCGCACGTCGAGGCGGGGCTGCGCAGCTTTAATTTGTCCGAGCCTTTTCCCGAGGAGGCCAACCGCCGCCTAACCGATGTGCTCACCGATCTGGATCTGCCCCCCACCCTCACCTCCAAAGAGAACCTCTTGCGCGAGGGCAAACCCCCACAAAACATCATCGTCACTGGCCAGACCGAGGTCGACGCGGTGCTCTACGCCAGCGAGTGCGGCACGCCACCCCCCCTGCCCGAGGGCCAGCGCATCGTGACCGTAACCATGCACCGCCGTGAGAACCTGCCCTTCATGCATAAGCTGGCCGCAGCCCTGGCTCGAGCAGCCCAGGCCCACCCCGATTGCCACTTTGTGTACCCAGTGCACCTAAACCCGGCTGTGCGGGAGGCCGTGTATCCGGTGTTGGAAAGAGTGCCCAACTTTTCGCTGCTAGAGCCGCTGGAGTTCGGCGCCATGGCTGGCTTGATGAAGCGCTCCACCCTGCTGGTCACTGACTCTGGCGGGGTGCAGGAGAGTGGGGCCACCCTGGGGGTACCGGTGGTGGTGTTGCGCAACGTGACCGAGCGCCCCGAGGGGCTCCGGGTGGGAGCCCTAAAGCTGGCCGGAACAGACCCAGAGCAGGTTTTCACCACCATCGACACCCTGCTCTCGGATGAAGCCGCCCTGCAGGCCATGCGCTACCGCCCCAATCCCTATGGCGACGGCAGGGCGGGCGAGCGCTGTGCCCAGGGGGTGGCCTGGCGGCTGGGCCTGGCCGAGCGCCCAGCCGACTGGGAAGGGATCATCCTAGACTGACGGCTTTAGGGGGAACTGAGCGCAGAGTGGGAGGGGGCCCTTGCACATGGACCAGCCTAAGCCCAAAGTACCGATCCAAACCGAACCAGGTCAGATCGTCCTCGAGCTTTTCCCCAGCGGGCACCCCTTACAGTAGCCGCCACCAGGGGCAGCTATTTGCTACACCCAGAGCCCTCGAGATCGAGGTGATCCTGGGGGCTTGGTATGGGCCCAGATCCGGCAAACTACTGCCCATCCTGCACGAAACCATCACCCAGATCGCCTTCGTCACCCACGGCCCCATCTCGATGGCCTGCCTCGAGCCAGGCTCGGCCCAGTCCAAGTTTTTTATCTGCATCGGCCACCCACCCGAACCCGATCATGGTGGCCAGCGCAACCCTAACGAACAGGGCTTTGCCGCTTCTGGTGGCACAGCAGCGGGCTGGCAGTTTCCGGGGCATCCACCTTCGGCCCGCGGGGGCCAATACCCCACCCGCTCAGGGGCAGTGGCCACTGAAACCAGTTGGCATTCTGAGCATAAGTCACGTATAGTATGTTTGCATTTGATTGACAAAGCTATGCACATAGATAAAGGGTACTTCTCAGGCATATTTGGCCTACCTCTGTTCTATATTCGGTGGAGGCCCAACAACGCCAAAGCGGCCTTGATTGTGCTCCACGGGTTTGGCGAGCACGGTGAGCGCTACGCCCATCTGGCCGAGTACCTCGCTGCTCGAGGCTATGCGGTATACACCTACGACCAGCGGGGCCACGGCCGCTCGGACGGGCAGCGCGGGCACGTCGATAGCTGGCGCGAGTACTGGCACGACCTGATCCTATTTCGCGATTTTGTGGAAGCCAACGAGAGAAAATTGCCATTGTTCCTGTACGGCCACAGCATGGGAAGCCTGGTGCTGCTGGATTACCTGGTAAAACAGCCGCCCGACCTGCGGGGCGTCATCCTGAGCGGGGTGCTGCTCGAGCCTGGCAGAACGGCCAACCTCCTGCTGGTGGCTGTGGCCCGCCTGCTCTCTAGGCATCAGCCCACGTTTTCGCTCAAGCTAAACCTGGATGCAAAGGCCCTTTCCCGCGACCCGGCGGTGGTCGAGGCCTACCGCCAAGACCCCCTGGTGCACAACCGGGCCAGCGCCCGCTGGGGCAGCGAGGTGCTCGATACCATGGCCTTGGTCAAGGCCCAGGTCAAAAACATCGTGGATCCCCTGCTCATCCTGCATGGCGAGGCCGACACCATCAACCGCGTGGAGAACGCCCAGTGGCTATTCCAAGCGGTGGCTTCTACCGATAAGGAGCTGCGCATCTACCCCGGAGGCTACCGCGAACCGCACAACGATTTGCAAAAAGAACAGGTTTTGCAGGATATGACCGATTGGCTCGAACGGCACCTGTAGGGCTGTTCGAAGACTCTTGTTGGGCTGCGCACCGGATTCAAGTTGAATCCTAGAGCACTCCCTTTCGTCACCAAATGGCGACGAACCAACCCAATCTGGCATCGCCATTGCCCGTGCATCTGGGAGCGTCAAAGCACAAAATTCAGGCGCTTGCAGAACCTCAAGGCCCCAAAATTGGCAATGAATACCCGTTCAGGTAATGTGCTGGTAACAGATGCCGGTCACCGTGATAACTGAGTAGGTGCGGAGGGCTAGCATGCGTGTTCAAAGACCCTTTTTCGGCCTGAGCGAATCCGAAGCCCATGCCCGCTTGCACACTTTTGGTCCCAACGCCCTGCCCGAAAGACCCCCCGAGCCGTTGTGGCGCCGATTCCTCCGCCAGTTCAAAAGCCCCCTGATCTACATTTTGTTGTTTGCCCTGGCGGTGGATCTTGGGGTGTGGTGGCTCGAGGATCGACATGGCTGGCCGCTGGAGTCCATGGTGATCGGCCTGATTCTGCTGCTCAACGCTGGGCTGGGCACCTGGCAGGAGCACAAGTCGGAGGCGGCCCTGCACAAGCTCAAGCGGCTATCCAGCCCTCTGGTCTGGGTCGAGCGGGATGGGGTTTGGGCGCAGCGCCCCAGCCGCGAGCTGGTACCAGGCGACCTGGTGCGCCTCGAGGCGGGCGACCGCGTTCCTGCCGATGCGACGGTACTGGAGGGCAACCCACTTCTAGACGAGTCGGTTCTGACCGGCGAGAGCCTCCCGGTCGAAAAAGAAGCAGGTCAGGAGCTGTTTAGCGGAACCCTGCTGATGCGGGGCAAGGCCTTCGCCGAGGTGCAGCGCACCGGCCCCAAAAGCGCCCTGGGCCGACTGGCTACCCTTCTGGGCGAGATCAAGGCCGAGCCCACGCCGCTCGAGCACGACCTCCAACGCTTTGGCAACCAGGTGGCCCGCTGGGTGCTCTTGCTGGCCGGGGTGTTGGTGCTCCTGGGCCTGCTTACCGAGGGTGTGGGCCGGCTCTCGCAGGTCTTTTTGTTCGCGGTGGCCCTGGCGGTGGCCGCGGTGCCTGAAGGGCTGCCGGCCGTGCTGACCCTCACGCTCTCGCTAGGGGTAGAGCGCATGGCCGGGCGCAAAGCGGTGGTACGCAAACTCTCGGCGGTGGAGGCCCTAGGCTCGGTCACGATCATCGCCACCGACAAAACCGGCACACTTACCGAAAACCGCATGGAGGTACGGGCCTTAGACAGCCCAGATCCCTCTCTGGCCCACACCGCCCTAGCCCTGGCCAACGACGCCGACCACGGCATCGGCGATCCCATAGATCTGGCCCTGTTGCACTTTTTGAAGCAGCAGGGGGTGAATGTGGAGGCCCTGCGGCAGCGCCACCCCCGCTACTCCGAACGGGCCTTCGAGAGCAGCCACAAGTTCCAGCGGGTCACGGTAGAGAGCCCAAAGGGCCTGATGAGCTACCTCAAGGGCGCCCCTGAGGTGCTGCTAGGGCGCTCGAGCCTGTCCCCAGAGGAGCAGCAGCCCTGGCTCGAGAAGGCCCTGGCCTACGCCGCCGAGGGCTACCGGGTGCTGGGGGTGGCCTGGGCTGCCGGCGAGACCGAAGAAAACCTGCAATTTCTGGGCCTGGTGCTGTTCTGGGACCCGCCCCGGCCCGAAGTACCCGCGGCCATCCGCAAAGCCCAGGAAGCCGGCATCCGGGTCTTGATGGTCACGGGCGATCATCCGGCCACGGCGCTGGCCATCGCACATCAGATCGGGATTCCGGGCGAGCGGGTTATCACCGGCAGCGACCTCGAGAAATTCACTCCGTCGGCCTTGCTCAAGGCCCTGCGCGAGGTGAATGTGTTTGCCCGGGTCTCCCCCGAGCACAAGCTAAAGCTGGTGGAGCTGCTCCAGTCCAGCGGCGAGGTGGTGGCCATGACCGGCGACGGCGTGAACGATGCCCCCGCCCTCAAGCGCGCCGATGTGGGCGTGGCCATGGGGCAGCGCGGCTCAGACGTGAGCCGCGAGGTGGCCGACCTGGTGCTGCTGGACGACAATTTCGCCACCATCGTGGCCGCCATCGAGGAGGGGCGAAACATCTACGAGAACATCCAGAAATTCATCCGCTTCCTCTTCTCCACCAATGTGGCCCTGGTGTTGCTGGTTGCGCTGGGACTTCTGGTCTCTTTGGGGCTGGACATCCGGGAGGGGGCCGGCCTCTTTCTCCCACTCACCGCGGTACAGCTTTTGTTCATCAACATCCTCGCCGACGGCGCCCCTGCTCTGGCCTTGGGCTTGGATCGTAACCCCGGCCTGATGCAAAGGCCCCCGCGCAACCCCAAGGCACCGCTTTTAGACAAACCCTCGCTGGTTTTCATCCTGGTTACAGGCGTCGCCAAGGCCCTGATGGGAACGCTGATATTCCTGTTTTTGTACCTGCGCGGCCTCGATCTGCTGACCGTGCGCAGCGCAATCTTTCTCTACGAGGTGCTGGCCCAGCTAGCCTTTGCCTATCCCTCGCGCAGTCTCCAAGTAAGCCCCCTGCCCAACAGCTTTTTGCAGCTCAGTATCCTTCTGGGCGTCGCCATGATGGTCTTCGTCTTTGGGCTCCCCACAGGACAAGAGCTGCTCGGTGTGGTTTCACTGGAGTTTGAAGTGTTGGCCTGGGTGGTGCTGGCCCTGGCCGTGACCTCCCTCATAGCGTTCTGCACGATGGTCTATATCCGGCAGCAAAACTGGGGCCAACCCCCCTCCACGTAGCGACGCTTTATCCTCGGAGCCCTTTCCGCTACCGACAAGCACGCAGGCCCACAGCAACCCCCTGCATAAGCTGAACAGCCCGGCCCTCCCCTTCTGGCTCAACTAGCGCCGATCAGGCGTCCAGCGCTGGCGCAGGATATAGCGCAGGGCGGCCTCGAGCTGCTCTTTGGGATCTTCCTCCACCCAGTCGGGCTCTACCCCGCGCCCTTCCCAGGTGGGGCCACTGAAGGGGGCTAGAACCCCATTCGCAACCAGCGCCACCCCGCCATCGGGAAAGCAGTAGGGGGTGAGGGCCTCGGTGTTGCCGGCGCTGCGAGCACCGATCAGGTAAGCCCGTCCGGCGTTTTTCAGCGCCCCGGCCAGCCCTTCAGCCGCAGAGTGCACGCTGCCATCGATCAGCACCACCAGGGGTTTTTGGGTTTGTGGGCGGCCAAAGATAGGCAAGGTGGGCAGAGGGATGGCCCCAAGGCCCCGGCTTACCAGGCGCCAGGGCACGCCCCGCATGAAAACTCCGGCCACCTCGGCCATGCGCAGCACCAGCCCACCAGGATTGCCCCGCAGGTCAAGCACATAGCCCCGGGCCCGAGCCTCGTAGCGCTGAATGGCTTCCTGCAAGGCCCTTGGACCCGCCGCGTCTACCAGGTTGCTTATCCGCACGATGACCACCCCATTGGTAAAACGCACCTGGGGCGCTTCGTAGAGGGATCGAGGGGGTAGGACAGGTGGGCTCGCCAATGGGCTGGGACTGAGGGTGGACAGGGGCGGGGCAGCGCCGGGGAACAAATCCTGGTCTTTGAAGGGCAAGGCCAGACACGGCCCCCCGCCCAGCAGGTCTCGCGCCTGACTAGGGCTCAGCACCCTCGAGTGCTCGTCGCGTAGTTCGCCGTACATCTCGTCCAGCAAGCGGTACAGTCCGGCCCAGTCCCGCACCTCGCCTAGGCGCTGCCGGTAGGCCTGCCCCACGGCTTCCCAGTTCACCCCATTGAAGCTGGTGTCGTAGTAGCGCTCCTTAACTAGCCGCCAGGCCTGCTCGAGGCGCAGGGCAAACGCCTGGGTATCCTGGGCCAGGGCCAGACCTCCCAGGAGCACCCATCCCCACACCCAGCCACGCATAACTGCATGATACGCGAAGAACCGTAAGGGCTAGGGGGCATTTTCCTTACCCTCCTTGTCATGGCCCTCCTCTAACTTGGCAAACGCCTCCAGTCTGGCCCTGATCTTGTCTTGCAGGCCTCTGAAGCCCTCTATACGAGCGCCGGAGAGGAGCTCGAGGGCCTGTTCCACCGTTTCGACCGCATAGATGTGGAACCGCCCCTCCCGCACCGCCTCCAGCACCTCGGCCCGCAAGGTCAGGTTGGGGATGTTGGCCCTGGGCAGAATCACCCCCTGGCTACCACTCAGGCCCAGGGCCCGGCAGACCCGGAAAAACCCCTCCACCTTGGCGTTGATGGACCCCACCGCCAGCACCTTGCCGGTCTGGTCTACCGCGCCGGTCACAGCTAGGTCCTGCCGCAAAGGGAAGTTGCCAATGGCCGATAACACCGCGACCAGCTCGGCCAGCCCAGCCGAGTCACCTTCGATGGAGACGTAGTTTTGTTCGAAGGCCAGGCTGACCGTGGCTGGCAAGGAGCCGTGCTCGACATACCGGCTGCGCAAATAGCCGGCCAGGGTCAGCACGGCCTTGTGGAAAATTTGCCCGCCCAGACCGGCCTCGCGGTCTATGGAGATCAGATGATCGCGGCCTGGCGCCGCGCGCGCGGTCAGGCGGGCCGGGCGGCCCCAGTAGGGCGCAGACTCGACCACCACCAGGCTATTGACCTCACCCACTGCCTTGCCGGTAGTGCGCAGGCTAACCACCCCCTCCCGCACGGCGCGCAAGAACTCCTCCTCGGAAAGGAAGCTACGGTGCTCACGCGCCGCGACGGCTTTCTCCACGGCCTCAGCGCTGATGAGGCCCCCACCTAAGACAGCCGCCTCTTCGGCCAAAGCGCGAATCTCCACCAAACGAGCATCCATGCGGTCGCGCTGCTCGGCGCTGCGCCGGGCCTCGTCGTAAAGCCGAACCAGGCCGCCCTGGGTGAGCTGGAAGCCCTGAGCCAGGAGCCACCCCCCCAGGGCCAGCCGGTTCTGGGGGTTGGCCGGTATGGTAGGGGAAAACTCAACCCGTATACGGAACAGCTCGCTGAAGGCCGGATCTTCTTCCAACGCCTCAAAAGCCTCATGGGTACCTACCAGCATCACCTGCATTTGGATGGGAAAAGGCTCGACCTCGAGGCTGGCCGGGGCCTGTGGCTCGGTGACCGGCTCGACCTGTCCGTTACGTAGGGCCCGTTTGAAGGCTTCCCAGGTCCCCTCGCGTTTGAGGCTTACCACATCGAGGATCAGATACCCCCCTTGGGCGCGGTGCACCGCCCCAGGGCGGATCAGGCTGACGTTGGTGCTCCACACCCCTCGTTCTACCACGTAGTCTAGCCGGCCAAAGAGCCGGGGGGCCGTAGCGTAGGGTTCGTAGACAATGGGGGGCGGGGAACCACCGCTGGAAGAGGTGAGCAGGTTGGGCCGCCACTGGGCCGGGTCGAGGGGCTCGCCGGTCTCAGCGTAGCGAGCCAGCCGGGCCCGCAGGGCCTCGAGGTGGGACCTGGCCTGAGGGAAGCGCTGAAACAACGGCTCGAAGCGGTTATTCAGGTAATGCAGCGCCCAGTCGCGGCGCAGCCGCCTAAGGGCGACCTCGAGCTCGGCCGCCGCGGCCAGGCTGCCCAGCGTGACCTCTTCCAACCGGGCGCTGAGCTCGGCAGGTATGGGACCCGGACCGGTCAGCTCGAGCCTCTCGCCGTTAACCGACAGGGCGAACCCGGCCTCCTGAGCTTCTTTTTGCAGGGCAGCTAGCTGCTGCTCGCGGGCCTCTTTATAGCGGGCCTCGAGCTGGGTTTTCTCACGCAGATAAGAGCCCTGGCGGAATAGCTCGTCTAGCCGGTTGACCTCCAAGAGCAGGTTCTCCACCGCTTCGGCTAGGTGGATTTCCTGCCCGCTGGGCAGGGTTAGCACCGCCACCTTGCGCTCCGACAAGGGCACATACAGCAGGTCGGGCGGAGTTTCGACCGTCTGGGTGCTCAGATAAGCCAGCAGGGCCTCGTGCTTGCCCAGGCCCGAAGGCCCCACCAAATAAGCATGGAACCCCCCACGAATCGCCAGCTCCAGCGCCTCCCGGGCCCGCTCCTGACCAAAAAAAGGGGGCGATGGCGGCAGGGACAGCAATTCATCGGAATTCTCGGCGAATGTGCGCCACTCGAGCATCTCGTAGGAAAGCCTCATGCGGGACAAGTATACCCACGGCAGCCAGCAAAGAATCAGGGCGAAGTCTAAACATCACCGAGGCTTTTAGCCCTACCCCGACCCTGTTATGCTGTTGCCAAAGGAGGCAACTTCGTCATGTCGATGCGAGTTCTGGGAATGATTCTCGCGGGAGGCCAGGGTTCCAGGTTGTTCCCCCTCACGGCAAAACGCGCCAAGCCTTCGGTACCTTTTGGCGCACGCTACCGCATCATCGATTTTGTGCTCAACAACTTCCTGAACTCAGGGATTTACGGAATTTATGTGCTGACCCAGTTCAAAGCCCAGTCCCTCACCGAGCATGTGCAACGGCACTGGCGGTTTGGCGGATTTCTGGAAGATGCCTTCATTCTGCTGGTACCGGCCCAGATGTACCGCTACGAAGAGCTGGGGCCGGTCTGGTACCGCGGCACCGCCGACGCCATCTACCAGAACCTGCACCTCGTCAACAACCACAAGCCCGAGAACGTGGCCATTTTTGGCGGCGACCATATCTTCAAGATGAACATCGCCCACATGCTGGACTACCACAACGACCACAAGGCTGACCTGACCATTGCGGCCTACCCGGTGCCCATTGAGGAGGCCAGCCGCTTTGGGGTGATCCAGGTGGACGAGCAGTGGCGCATGGTGGGCTTTCAGGAAAAGCCCAAAAACCCCACCCCCATCCCCGGTAAACCCGATCAGGCCCTGGTCTCGATGGGCAACTACATCTTCCGCACCGAAGCCCTGGTGGAGAAGCTCGAGCACGACGCCAGAGATCCCAACTCCTCGCACGACTTTGGCAAGGATGTGATACCCCGCGCCCTGAGCGAGGGCTACCGCATCCAGGTCTACGACTTCAAGCGCAACCCCATCCCTGGCCAGAGCAGCCCCAACACCTACTGGCGCGATGTGGGCACCATCAGCGCTTACTTCGAAGCCAGCATGGACCTGATCCAGGTCACCCCGGAGTTCGACCTGTACAACCCCGAATGGCCCCTGCGGGCGGCCAATTTCAACTCGCCGCCGGCCAAGTTTGTGCACGAGGCGGGCGCCCGCACCGGGCAGGCCTTCAACAGCCTGATTGCCGGAGGATGCATCATTTCCGGGGGCACCATCCGCGAGTCGGTGATCTTCCGCCGAACCCGCATCAACTCCTATGCCCTGGTTGAGCGCAGCGTGCTCTTCGACGAGGTCGAGGTGGGGCGCTACGCCAAGCTGCGCAACACCATCGTGGACAAAAACGTGGTCATCCCGCCCCACACCCAGATCGGCTACGACCTCGAGGCCGACCGGGCCCGGGGCTTCACCGTCACCCCGGAGGGCATTGTGGTGGTGCCCAAGAGCTACAGATTTTAGCCCCCAGGCTGATAGCCTGTAGGCGCACAGTTGTACACTATTGGCCATCGGCATCGTATGGACAAGCATCCCGGCAAGGTTTTTTACCGCCTAACCCGCATTTTCCCCGGAGATGAACTGCCGGGCGGGCGGGCCCCTGCGGCCAAGGTGTATGCCAATCCGCTGGAGTCGGTCGAACTCGCGGAGCCCGCGCGCGACGGGGGGCCGGCGGTCTGGCGGGTGCTCTCGAGGGTGACCCCCACCACGCCCAAGGTGGGCTCTTCCATCAGCCAGGCCGAGCTTTCGCAGGTGCTGGCCCCGCTGGCGGTGCGCCGGGGGGGGCGGGGCTACCCCTCGGCAGGGGGGGCTTATCCCCTCGAGGTCTACCTGGCTGTGCAACGCCTACAAGATACCTTCCAGGGTATCTACCACTATGCGGCCAAGCAGCACCAGCTAGAGCAGCTTTCCAGCCGTTTTGACCCCCGGGGCTGGAGGGCCGCCCTGATGGACCTGGAGGCGGTGGAGGCCTCGGCCGCGTTGGTGGTGTTTAGCGCCGTACCGGAGCGCTCCGAAGCGGTGTTTGGGCTGCGCGGCTTTCGCTACGCCCTGCTCGAGGTGGGCTACGCGGTGGGCGAGGTGATGGTGGCGGCCACGGCCCTGGGCCTGCAAGCCTACCCTGCCGCTACCTTCTACGACGAAGAAGTGCGCAAGCTCCTCTCGCTGCCCGATAACGAGCACCCAGTGGTGGTGCTGCTGCTAGGCCGGTAGGGGTTCAGCCGCCCACCCCTTTGGCTCATCAGGCCAGGGGCCTTACACGGTATGCTGGGCTAGAGATGGATGCGCCCGAAGCCGTTTTCGTCTACGGCACCCTCAAGCAAGGTGAGCGCAATTTTTCGGTCTCGCAGCAGGCCGGCTGGGTGCGCTCGGTGCAGGCCTACATCGAGGGCTTCCGGCTATTTCACATCCCCCAAAGCCATGGGCGGCCTTATGCCTATCCGGCGGTGGTGCGGGGGGAGGGGCGGGTCTGGGGCGAGGTGCAGTGGTTCGCCGACCTGGCCTCCGCGCTGAAACTGCTCGACGAACTCGAGGACGAAGGCCGTGAGTACCTGCGCATCCCCACCACCGCTTACCCAAGCCAGCCCACCAGACGGCCCTGTGAGGTCTGGGTGTACGCCTACCCCAGCCCCCAGGCCGCGCAAAGCGCCTTGGGCCTATGGCTGCCGGAGGGGGTCTGGCGTGAAGAAAAAGAGCCCAAAGGGTAGACTGCCGGTATCCCTATGAGGGTTGCCTTTGTTGCCTCCGAAGCTTTTCCCTTCGCCAAAGTGGGGGGCCTGGCCGATGTGGTGGGGAGCCTACCCCAAGCCCTAAGAAAGCAGGGTCTGGAGCCCACCATCTTTCTGCCCTGGTACTGGGGTATCCCGGGCTACTATGTGGGTGAGGCTTGGTTCAACTTCGAGGGCCAGCGCGAGAAGATTGGCATCGGGCACGCCGAGCACGACGGAGTGCGCTACGTGCTGGTGGGCTTGGGGGATTTTGCCCGCGATAAGCCCTACGGCTACCCCGACGACTTCCGCCGCTTCGTGCGCTTTGCCCTGGCCACCGCCCTACTGCTGGGCGACTTCGAGATCGTTCACGCCCACGACTGGCAGGCCGCCCTGCTGCCCCTGCTGCGCAACCTGGGCTGGTTCAAAGCCCGCACGGTCTACACCATCCACAACCTGGCCTACCAGGGGGTCTGGGGCTCGCAGGACTTCTACGCCTGGACCGGCCTGCCGGGCGAAACCTACTATGGGGCGGGCCTCGAGCACCATGGTTCGGTCAACCTGATGAAAGCCGGCATCGTGAACGCCGACGCCGTGACCACCGTCTCGCCCCGCTACGCCTGGGAGATCACCACCCCCGAAGGGGGCGAGGGGCTGGACGGCGTGCTGCGTGCGCAGCAGTGGAAGCTCCGGGGCATCTTGAACGGCCTCGACACCCACTACTGGAACCCCGCCACCGACCCCTACCTCCAGCACCACTACGACGCCAGCGACCTCTCGGGCAAGGCCCAAAACCGGGCCCTGCTGCTGGCCGAGCTGGCCCTGGAAGACCGCCCCACCCTGGGGGTGGTCTCGCGCTTTGCCCAGCAAAAAGGCATCGACCTGATTGCCGATGCGGTGGACGGCCTGATGGGCCTGGGCATAAACCTGGTGGTGCTGGGCAGCGGCGACCCCAACCTCGAGCGCACCTTCACCTGGATGGCCGCCCACCTCAAGGGTCGTCTGGCCTACGTGCAGGGCTACCACGAAGCCCTGGCGCACCGCATCTACGCGGGTTCCGACGGCTTCCTAATGCCCTCGCGCTTCGAGCCCTGCGGCCTGGCCCAGCTTATCGCCATGCGCTACGGAACCCCCCCCATCGTGCGGGCCGTGGGGGGCCTCTTGGACACGGTGAAGCACTGGGAAACCGGCTTCATGTTCGACACGGCGGATGTGGGCGGCGTCCTGCACGGGGTGCGGGAATTCCTCAAGCACCCCGACCGCCAAACGGTGGCCCAGAAGGCCATGCGCCAGGATTTTTCCTGGGACAAGCCCGCCGGCGAATACCAGGCCTTGTACCGGCAACTGCTGGGGATGCCATAGAGCCACGGGCTATGAGAACCCCCCTCTGTGGGGAGTGCGATAGACTCGCCCTACCCGTTAGCTCTCCTCCGCCGGACGGTAGCGCGAGGGGTAGTTGACGATTTTGTCCCACTCGTCCGCGGTAGAACGGGCCACAAAGACCACCAGCTCCTCCTCGCTGATGTTGAAGACCTCGTGCGGCACGCCGGGCTTGATGTAGATAAAGTCGCCCGCCTGGTTGACGACCTCCTTTTCCAGGTTCTCGCCAAAGGTGTGTTTGACCTTGCCTTGCAGGACGAAGAGCATCACCTCGAAGCCCTGGTGGATATGGGCATAGGCAATGCCCCCCGGGGGTACCGTGGCCACGTTGATGGAAAGGCGGCTCGAGCCCACGTTTTTGCCGGACATGCCCTGCAGGTACTGGATGCCGTTCCAGCTCCGGCTTTTGCCGCCGCCGCGAATCACGCTGATGCCGCCGTGGTCTTCTACCAGGCCCGGGTCTGTCTCGGGGGTTTGTGCCATGCCGTATTTTACCCAGGCCCCCAAACGCACTAGGGCTCGAGCGCCAGCCGCACCAGCCGGTCGAGCAAGGCGGGGTACTCGAGGCCGCTGGCCTGCCAGAGCTTGGGGTACATGCTGGTGGGGGTGAAGCCGGGGATGGTGTTGAACTCGTTGAGGTAGAGCTCGCCCTGGGGCGATAGAAAAAAGTCTACCCGGGCCATGCCCCGCACCCCCAGGATGCGGTAGGCAGCTATGGCGGTGGCGCGAATCCTCTCCGATAGCTCGGCTGGAATGGAAGCAGGCAGATGAAGCTGGGCTTTGCCCGCGGTGTACTTGGTCTCGTAGTCGTAAAACTCGGCCTGGTAGCTGATCTCGCCCACCACGCTGGCCTCGGCCTGGATGTTGCCCAAAAGGGCCACCTCGAGCTCCCGCACCCCCTCGATGCCCTGTTCCACCAACACCTTGCTGTCCCAGGCAAAGGCTTCGGCCAGGGCCTTGGTTGCCTCCTGGTCGGCTTTGACCTTGGAGATGCCCACCGAGGAGCCGGTGTTGGCCGGTTTGACAAAGTAGGGCGGGGGGAAGGGAGGCTTTGGCGCTGGTTCGCCTTTGTAAAAGCTTACCCAGGGCACCACCGGTATGCCGGACTGCTGCAACACCCGCTTGCAGAGGTCCTTGTCCATGCACAACGCCGAGCTGGCCACGCCCGCACCCACGTAGGGCCGCCCTAGCAACTGCAAAAAGCCCTGGATGACCCCATCCTCGCCCAGGGGCCCGTGCAACAAGGGAAACACCACGTCGTAATCCGGCCAGGGAATGGGGGGCGGGAAGGGGTGGGTACCCTGCTCCGCAACCCCGGCCAAGAGAGCTTTGTGCGCGTCCTCCCCCAGCAGCCACTGGCCGTCCTTAGCCATCACGGCCAGCTCGGTGGGGTGGGGCATGGCCGCCTGCACGCCCCGCGCCGAGGAGAGCGAGACCTCGTGTTCGCCGGGGGGGCCGCCGGCCAGCAGCAAGACCTTCAAAGGGCCCCTCGCCGAGCTTGATCAGGTGTGTGGGACCGGCAGAGAAAGAGTACGATGTGCAATTGACTCATATGAATGATGATACTACTCGAGGGGCTCGAGGCCGCTGGCGCGTTAGACTGAGCGCATGAGCTGGGTTGCTGTGTTTCTGGCTCTCTTAGCCCTCATCGCCCTGTTTGGCCTGGTCAACTACTGGAGCTACCGGCGGGTCGAGAAAGCTCAGCAGGCCTGGTTCCGCCAGGTGCTGGGTGAGGGGGTGGATGTGGAGCGCTTTTTGCAATCGGCCCCTTACGCGTACAAACCCCTCAAAGGGAGCAAGGCCTACGGCATCGTGGACAAGCGCACCGGCGAGGAGGTCTGGCAGGTCAAAACCCCCGAGGAAGCCGAGGCCTGGATCGTGGTCAACACCCTGGCCGAGCAGGGGCGATTGCCGTCGGAGCCGGAAAAACCAAGCTGAGCCAGCCGGCTCCTACCGGCTATTTGGCTGGCACTCCGGGCAGAAATGCGTTCCGCGCCCACCCACCACTATCTTCACGATCCGCCCCCCACAGCCCTTGCGGCTGCAGGGCTGGCCGGCACGATTGTAGGCGTGGTGTTGAAACTGAAAGTAGCCAGGCTCGCCGTTTGGCTGCCGGTAGCTGCGGTCGGAAAGGGTAGAACCACCTGCTTCCACCGCCTGTCCCATGACTTCCCGTATGGCCTTATGCAGCCTCCTGACCTCAGCGGAGGAGAGGGTATGGGCGGGCCGCTCAGGGTGGATCTGGCTCCTCCATAGCGACTCGTCGGCGTAGATGTTGCCCACCCCCGCCACCGCTTCTTGGGAGAGCAACACCTCTTTGATTTTGCGGGTGGTCCGGGCCAGCACCTGTTTGAAGCCAGCCAGGGTGAAATCGTCCGAGAGCGGCTCGGGCCCCATGCGGCCCAGGAGGCCAATCTCGCGGTAGTCGCCCGCCTCCACCACCCACCACTTTCCGAAACGGCGGGGGTCGGTGTAGTAGAGGGTTTGGCGGGGCAGGTACAGGGTGACTCGAGTGTGCCGGTGTGGCGCAAAGCGAAAGCCCCCGGTCATGCCCAGGTGTATGATGAGCTCCAGGTTCTTGTCCAGGTGCACCATCAGGTACTTGCCCCGGCGCGAAGTGCCCAGCACCCGGCGCCCTTCGGCCCGCTCGGTGTGGCGGTAACGGGCGGGGTCTTGGTGCAGTAGCTTCTGGATGCGCTGCCCCAGCAGGTAGGGCTCGAGGATGCGCCTTGTGGTCTCAACCTCGGGTAGTTCAGGCATGGCAGGGTAAGGGTAAAGGGGTTTGGGCCAGGGAAACAGCCAACGGCTCACAAACCCGTCCAGAGCACTTGCAAAGCCGGACCAAGCCCACTGGCCATTGCCCCGCACTCACCGCGCTTTAGAGGTTTCGCGCAGCTTCTACCGTGTTACAAAAAAATTCGAACGCCTCCACCTTAGGCGCCGACAGGGCCTGCGCGCCGGATGCGAGGCGGTAGGAGGCGACCTCGAGGTCGATCAGGCCGCTCTCGGCGCTGCTGGTCAGGCGGACGCTGGCCCCGGCTGGCACCCGGAACCAGACGTCCAGCTCCTCTTGCAAAGGCAGCAACAGCGCATTGTCGGCCAGGGCCCCAGCCTGAATACTCGCGAGGAAGATGGTGCGGGCCTCGCGGGGCTCCTGAATTTCGAGCATAAGGGGCGCCGCACGGCCCGAGATGCCCACCCCCAGGGGGTTTTCCACATAGACGTTGCCTTTGAGGTGCAGCAGCGAGGCTTCGTCGTGGGCAGCCCAGATAATCCCCGAGGTGGTGCCCTGGGAGGGGGTGCGGATCCAGCGCAAACAGCGCCCATCCACCTCAAAGCCCGGGCCGAAGCGAGCTTCCTCCAGCAAGACCAGCTCGCTGCCCCTGGCCACCTCGCTGGTGCTGTGCGACATCGGGGGGGGTTCGTGCATACCCAGCCAGGCCTTGAGCCCGTAGCGGGTCCAGCCGGGCAAGGCGTTGACAAAGGTACCCCAGTCGGCGGTGTCCCCGGCCATCAGGCGGTGGTAGGCCTCGGCCATGCGCTGCTCCTCCATCGCGCACTGCAAGGCAGCCTGGCGGTGGTACTGCTGGCGCCGCCCCGGCTGCAGCCCCAGGTACAAGACCCGGCGGCTGGCATCGTCGGAAAACTGCCATTGGCCCGCATACACTAGCCAGCCGCGGCGCTCGAGTTCGTCGAGGTGTGGGGTGGCCTCGAGGGCGTCCAGCAGCCCCTGGCTATAGGGGCCCGGGTGCACCGATAGGCGCTCGAGGGCCAGCCTAGCCTCCAGCGAAAGCATCCGGGCCTCGAGCTGAACCTGGGCCCGCACCCGTTGGGGTAAGGGTAACTCTGCGCTGGCGTGCGGTACGGCCAGCAGCTCGCGCAGGTGGCCCGGCGAGCCCCCCGAGGCTAGAAACAGCCGCGCTGCTTGCGCAAAGGGCAGATCCTTGAGCATGGAGGTTCGCGCCTCGGCCCAGGATAATGGGGGCAGGGTGATGTAGCGGGTTCGCTCGGCAGGATAGTGGCTTCTGAGCTCCAAAATCAGCCTAGGGTCTTCGCCGTAAGAGGAGCGCTCCACCACCCAGAGCCCCTCACGATCGGTAAGGATGCGCTCCAGCGAAACGTCAGCGTAGGGAGGGCGCAGGTAGTGCAGGGCCTTGCCGCCCCCCCGGGGGCCTTCTAAAAAGGGCATGCCGAGGGCCTTGGCCAGGGCCTGGGCAAACGCTGTGCGCCCAGAACCAGGCCGCCCAGTCAGGATCAGCACCGAGGGCAAACTGATTTGCGCGGCCACCTCCTGCACCAGGCGCTCGCGCCCCACGGTACCGGCGCTGTTGGCCATGAGCTGTGAACGCTGTCCCTCGAGCCAGGCCCTGAACTCCACTGAAACCTCTTCCAACCCTTCCATGGGCGCCCCTGGCGCAGGGGTGCGATCCAGCGTGACAAAGGGTGGGAGCTGCAAGGGGTCTTCTCCGGCTTTGAACAGGGTGTAGCCTAGGGGGGCCAGGGCCTGACCCAAGCGATGCAGCTCGACCCGTAGGTTCTGCGAAGCCGCCGAATGGCCCCAGAGCAGGTCGGCCAGCACCTCGCGCCGGGTAGCCCCTTCCAGAGCAAGGTAGTACAAAATGGCCAGGCCCTTACGCTGGAGCTTAAGCTCGCGGCCCTGGTACTCTAGTCGGGCCGGGCCCCACAGTTTGAGTTGGATGGGTCCTCCAGTTTTATTCATGCGTACACTCCTTGCAAATTCCCTAACCTGGCAGCGAAAATCCCGGCGCGAATGCCATGCTGGCCATGACCGCTGGCTGTGCGGGGTGCTATAAAAGCATTAGAATATACCACCAAGGCCGATTCAGCGCGGGATTGTTTCCACAAACCCTGCCAGAAGACAGGCATCACCAGATGGCTCGAGCCATCTCGGTGGGTACTTTGCGCGTTACCTCCTTTTCCCAAAGCGTGAACTCCTTCGTTAAACCTCTCATGCAGGGTAACACGGTGAAAGCCAACCCCGTGTGCAAAATGCACATCCACGTAACACCGGCGTCCTGAAAGGGGGTTGGGCGTTAAGCCGTGATCGATAAACCCCCAAACGCGCCTGAGCGTGAGACAATCTGCAAGTATGCCACTGATAAAAATCTTGCTTCTTCTGGCAACCTTCGGCCTTGCCCTGGCGCAAAACCCCTCCTGGCCCCCCAAGCTCGAGCAGGGCCAGACCTGGCTGGTAGTGATAGGAAACACCAGCTGGACCGTTCGGCTAGGCGCAGCCCAGAACGGAGTCTATTCGGCCAAGGCCGAAGGCCCCAATGTCCGCGAGGCCCAGGTGGGCTTCTTTACAAGGTTCGCCATCGGCCAAACCGGAAACAGTCCCGGAACGGTCTTTCAAAATGTACTGGTCTTCGACTTCAAATCCTCTCCCGAAGGGCCCGGCTTTAACTGCATCCTAAGTTCCCTCAGCGAAGGTTCGGCCCGCTTTGCAAACAACCCTACTGCCGCTAGCTTTACCCCATGTCGCGCTGTCCTTCAGGTGGCCTCGGCCAGGCCTACCTGGCCCCCTCAGCTCGAGCCGGGCCAGGTCTGGAGCTTCACCCTCGAGACCCAGGGCCAGCGCTTTGCCTGGAACGTGCGGCTGGGCGCAGCCCAGAATGGGGTCTTCGAGGCCCAGGCCCAGGGCGTAGACACCCGCCCCGCCCAGGTGGCCTATTTTGCCGATACCCTGCCGGGCACCAGCTACAAAAACGTCCTGGTTTTCGACCTTAAAGCCCCGACCACCCCCTCGAGCTTTGCCTCACCCTTTACCTGCCTCATCCAGCCCGACGGCAAGGGTACGGTAGCGCTGGCCGGGGTGCCCTGCACTGCTACCCTGGGCGGCGCCAGCAGCGGTACCTCGGGCGCAGCCGGGGCCCCCGTCTGGCTCAAGGAAGCCCGCAAAGAGCCGGTAGCCGGCCAGGTCTGGCGGCTCGAGGCCTTCAACGTGGCCTGGAACCTTACCCTGAGCAAAGCCGAAAGCGACGGGTTTTCCGGCGCGGCCCAAATTGTGGAAAACCGCAGCGGCGACCCGCTCCCTCCCGACTGGGCTTTTCGCCTGACCTACGTGGGCCGTACTGTTCGACTCGATGTTTCCGCCGGGCAAGCCATCATCTCCTGCCTGCTGGAAGAGCAGTACCAAAACGCCGTGAATGGCGTGCTGCGCGGGGAGGCCAACCTCTACAGCCAGGGGCAGCAGGGCAGCCGTGGTCAGGCGGGTTGCCGGGTGGTTCTGAGCACAAGATAGGGCGCTCTTCACTGAACTGCCCACAACTCGATTGCTTTGTCCTGCGCAGCACAGTGGCCTCCCGGATGGGAGGCCACGCCTGTGAAGAGCGCATAAGCTACATCACCTCGGGTGCTTCCAGGCCCAGCAGGCCCAGCCCCTGCTTGAGGGTCTGGCGCAGGGCCCTGACCAGCTCTAGCCGTACCCCGCGCAGCCCAGCGGGCGCGGTCAGCACCGGCGTAGCGGGTTTGCCATCGGGGGTTTTGGCGTTGTAGAAGCTACTCCAGGCCGCGGCCAGCTCGAGCAGGTACTGGGCCACGATGTGCGGCGCTTTGTTGCGGGCTGCGTCTTGCACAGCCTCGTGAAAGCGAAGCAGGGCCTTGGCCAGGGCCACCTCGTATGGGGTGGCCTGGGCGAAGTCGGCTTCTTCCTGCAAAACCCCCTGCTCTTCGGCTTTGCGCAGAATCGAGCCCGCGCGGGCATAGGCGTACTGGATGTAAGGGCCGGTATCGCCTTCGAAGCTCAGGGCCTGGTCGTAGCGGAAGTCGATTTGTTTTTTGGCCTCGGTTTTGAGCATGGCAAACCGCACGGCGCCCACCCCGATTTGTTCGGCGGCCTGCTCGGGGCTGGGGTGGTCGGGGTTTTTTTCGGCAATCACCGCGCGCACGCGCCTGACCGCTTCCTCTATCACCTCGTCCACCGAGACCACGATGCCCTTGCGCCCCGACATCTGCCGGCCCTCCAGCAATACCGTCTCGTAGGCCAGGTGGAAGCATTTTTCGGCCAGGTCGTGCCGCCCCTCGACCTCGAGCG
>Ga0308412_1000363_pt1 | contig 23094 bp, 21 predicted proteins | sample HotsprottomLayer_FD_202357 | JGI IMG/M metagenome (GOLD analysis project Ga0308412, IMG submission 202357) | Hot spring phototrophic mat microbial communities from Octopus Spring, Yellowstone National Park, Wyoming, United States -... | ecosystem: Environmental > Aquatic > Thermal springs > Hot...
ACCAACGCATTCATGCTCATCGGGTTTTTTTCGAGCAGGCCCAACGCGGTAAAACCTCAAGCGGTTGGTTTTTTGGCTTCAAATTGCATCTGGTGGTCAATGACCGGGGCGAAATCTTGGCTTTCTGCCTCACGCCCGGCAATGTGGATGACCGCAAACCGGTTTTGCGGCTGGTCAAGCAGTTGTTCGGCAAGCTCTTTGGCGACAAAGGCTATCTCTCCGAAACGTTGCGGCGCACTTTGTGGGATTTGTTCAATCTGCGCCTGATTACCAAAGTACGTAAGAACATGAAGAACCACCTGATGGAGCTTTCGGATCGCATTTTGCTGCGTCGCCGGGCGATTATCGAAAGCATCATTGACCAGTTGAAGAATATCTCGCAGATTGAGCATTCTCGTCATCGGAGTTTCACCAATTTCTTGGTCAATGTGATTTGCGGGTTGATTGCTTACTGCCGCCGTCCTGCAAAACCATCTTTAGGCTTGGATGACGCTTTGCCCTTGTCTGCCTAACCCGAACTCACGTTATTAAACAACGCAAGATATAAGTTCAAATTTGTAATGCAATTAATCTCTTTCAGCATCCCGCAAAATTGTTCAATTTATTACGCCACACTAGATATACGCGAAACACCGTAAGAATAGAATTATCTAATACTTTCTGATCTACGATCAATTCAATAAATAACCACTTGACGTTTAGAACATTTATACAAATAAGCCTTCTGTTCCATCTCGAAGGGCTGGAACAAGTGTGTGACACCCTACCACTTCTTCGCCTTTTCAAAGTTTTATCAGCTTGTTTGGTAACCATTTCCTGCCAATTATTTGGAGCAGTTTGCGAAGATAGTGAATGTACGAGAATGTCTACGCAGAAGGAAGATTTCCCGGTTTCAATAAACCGCTTTTATTCCATGTCAACCACCTAGGCTTCAAGATTATCTCGATTAATCGACATGTTTGTCGAAAAGTCAGTATCAACTTTGTTTTTTAACACTATCATACAACAGGTGACCAATTTGCTAAACAACAATAATAAAATTGAGAGTGTTGAAAAACACACTAATATTGTGACAAAAGATTAATTTCAACTGATAAAAACCTTACGGATAACCGATTTTGAATTTTAATAACTCAAAATTAACCTAAATTACCATAATTTATGCCTCCTTTCGGTTTCCATCGACAGATCTCCCTTGGTTATGCATGGGAAACCTTTTGTGTTTTGAAACCAACCCAAGTCAAGACTTTCACCATCCGTTTAAGATTGAGCACCATCGCGGTGAAAAAGGATTGAAGTGCATAGTGAAAAATACCGGGATAATCAAAATGGTTTTCACCATCGTCATAGCCTTTATCGGCCGCATAGGTATCCACCGGTAACTTTTGCTTTAGGTCATTACTTACTAATGAACAAAAATGATGCCCATCATAGGTGTCCCCAGGCGTAACCTCCAAGCTGGTTATTAGACCAGACTGAGCATTCAAACGGACATGAGTTTTGTAGCCAAAAAAGTATTCAGTTTGTTCGAGCTCCTTGCCATCTTCTGTTTTGACCTTGCGTTTATGTTTTGCACCCCAGCGTGCATCTGGGTCACGTGGCTTACCCTTCTCAGCACGTTTCTTGTCCTTGGCCGTGTGCCCATTTGCCACACTATGCACACTGTCAATGATTTGAATTGCACCGAATTGCACACCACTATCTCGGGCAATCTGGATAATTTCATCCAGCATCTCTTCGAACACTTCTAGTTTGCCTCTGGTAAGCAGCCGCTCATGAAATACGGTCAGAGTCGAATGATCTGGCGCTTTTTGATCTGCCGCCAATCCAATGAAAAAATTGGCGGGGATATTCTCGTTGATATATACTTCCACTTGCCGTTCAGACAACTTGTACAAATATGCAATGATTTCCATTTTCAATATGATAGCTGGATCAAAGGGCGGACGACCATACATTCCGCCACCTTTGTAGAGCTTGATCAAGCGCTTGGTTAAAATGTTCCCATGGAATCTGTTGTTTGAGTATACGTAAAAAATGATTCTCGGGTACGATTTGATCGTATAGATAATCACCAAAGAGTGAACATCTTTCAGTCTCTACAAAATGCTCTTTTTCCATGTCAAACCCTTGCATCAATTGGCTTACTTTTGCTCATTATTCTCGACTTCATGCATTTCATTAAGGTCTGACAATATAGTCAATTAAAAACTTGTTTTTAACCAATCTCCCGCTATTTTGTTGACTTTTAGATTTTCTCGTGATATAATAAGTTGTAATCACAGGATTACAAGAAAACAGATAATAAAAACGATATAGGATAGTATGCAGAGCTTAGGAAAAATTGATTTCAATAGTCGTATTCCTTATTACATCCAGTTGATAGGTACTTTAAAGGAAAAAATCGAGAGTAAAAGCTGGAATGCTGGGGATAAAATTCCTAGTGAAGAAGAGCTGTGTGTTACTTATCAAATCAGTCGCACTGTAGTTCGGCAGGCCCTCCAGGAACTAGAGCGTGAAGGTCTCATCGTGCGCCGTAAGGGCTATGGTACTTTTATCGCTAAGCCGAAAATCGTTGAGGGGTTGGTTGAAAAATTAACCGGCTTTTACGATGATATGGTGAACAAAGGCCTCATACCACAAACGCGTGTGTTAAGTCAGACTGTCATCCCGGCCGAAGAAAAAGTTGCGCATTTTCTGGAGATTCCAGTTGGTACCAAAGTGGTAGAAATTTTTAGGCTTCGCTCTGTAAACGATGAACCTATACAGATTGTAACCAGTTACATTCCGTTTGAAATCTGTCCCAAATGTGCTGAAGTTGATTTGACCAACCTGTCTCTCTATGAATTTCTTGAAAAGGAATGTCACTTGTTCATTTCGCGTGCCCGCCGTTTCATTGAAGCTGTGAGCGCAAATGCAAAAGAAGCACAATTATTACAGATCGACCGTGGCAGCCCACTTATCATGTTGGACAGCATAAGTTATATGGAAAACGGTTTACCGTTGGAATATTTCCATGCCTTACATAGGGGAGACCGCTCGCGCTTTGTCGTTGAACTGGTACGTTATAGTGAAGCAAAGCGCAGCCATCAAGATATCATTCTTCACTCCAATAATTTGCTAGGTGAAAACGAACTTCTTCCACAGAAGGAGGATTAAAATATGACGATCCGTAAAGTAAAAGTTGGTATTCTTACATTTTCTGATGGTCGAAAGTACATACACGAGACACTGGTAAACCTGAATCAGGAATATCAAAGCCGTCTGGCTGCTGCTCTTGAAGCTACCGGTGAAGTCGAAGCTATTCAGGGTCAGGAAATCATTTGGACTCCTGAAATCGCCAAACGTGAAAGTCAGCGTTTGCGTGATATGGGTGCTGAGATGACTATTTTCAATTATGCTATATGGGCTTTCCCCAATCTTTCTGTAATTGCCACTTCTTTTGCTCCAAGTCCTTATCTATTGTATTGCAATTTGCATCCCTCTGAACCGGGTATGGTCGCCATGCTTTCCAGCGCGGGCTCTATGGATCAATTGGGATTAACCTACCGCCGCGTATGGGGTGATATCCGCGAAAGATCCATACTCAATAAAGTAATGCAATACATAAGGGCTGCTGGAGCTTTAGCCCACATCAAAGGCGAGACCTTCGGTTTGTTTGGGGGGCGCCCATTGGGAATGTACACCGCAGTGGCCAACCAGGATCAATGGATGAAGATGTTTGGTGTGGATGTGGAACACATTGAACAATACGAGATTGTGCGGGCGAGCGAAAAGGTTCCAGAAGAGAGAGTGATAGCTGGGTTGGCCTTTCTTGAAAAGTATGCCAAAGCTGTACATTATGATGGCAAAGCATTAACTCCTGAAAAACTCAAAAAACAAATACGATCTTACCATGCAATACGCCAGATCATAGCGGATAAATCCCTAGATTTTGTTGGTTTTAAGGCACACGGTGATCTGACTGATTATTTTGTAACCATGGATATCGCCGAAGCCTTTTTGAATGACCCATACGATTGGGAAGGTCCACATGAACCAATTGTGGCTGCCACCGAAGCAGATATGGACGGCGCGCTGACGATGGAATTGCTTAAACATATTTCTCGAGGTCAGCCCTGTCTATTTTCAGATATTCGCCATTACGATGCTGAAGACCAAGTCTGGTACTTAGCCAACTCTGGCACCCATGCTACATACTTCGCTTCCCGCTCTCTGGAGGCGCCTGAAAACTTAAAAAAGGTTTCTTTCTATCCTGAGATTCCAGATTATCCTGCCGGCGGCGCATCGGTGCAGTTCTTTGCAGGTGCAGGGCCGATGACACTTGCTCGACTAGCACGGAAAGCAGGAAAATATTGGCTAGCCATCGTTCCGGCGAATTTTGTGGAATTCTCACAGGACAAGATGGAAGCCAAGGCTCAAACGACAGATATCGAATGGCCACATGCATTTGCACGTTTGGAAGTCAACCCGGATGAATTCTTATCCAGCTATCCATGCAATCACATTCATGGCATCGCTGGTGATTGGGTAAATGAACTCTGCGCAGTTGCTGAAATATTGGGTATTGAATCAAAAGTTTATCGTTAGAAATATTGAAACAAAATAGATTGAATTTAAAAAATTTTTAAAGGAGGCATTCTTGAACAAAATAGGAATTTATTATGCGTATTGGACACATGAATGGGATGTCGACTTTAATCCATATGTCGACAAAGTAGCAGATATCGGGTTTGATATTCTCGAGGTGAATGCTGGAACAATTGCCAATATGAATTCGGTTGAGCGGAAAACGCTCAAAGCCCATGCAGAAGACCGTAATGTGGAATTAACTTATTGCATCGGCCTGCCCGCTGAGTTTGATATTGCCTCTGAAGATGCTTCTGTACGCCGAAATGGGATCAATTACCTCATTTCCCAAGCAAAGGCAATTGGTGAAATGGGCGGCGGGAAATTGTCTGGCATCCTTTACAGTAGTTGGCCTTGCCTGATGCCGATCGGAGTTATAGACAAACGCCCATTCTTGGAACGCAGTATCAGAAGCATGCGCGAAGCAATCAAATCAGCGGAAGATAATAATGTTTACTTCAACTTTGAAGTGGTCAACCGGTTTGAACAATATTTATTGAATACTGCTGAAGAAGCAGTGGAATATGTCAAAGCTGTGAACAGCCCAAATGCTAAGATCTTGCTCGATACATATCACATGAATATTGAAGAAGATCACATTGGAACAGCAATTGAAACAGCAGGGAGCTATCTGGGTCATGTCCATTTAGGTGAGAACAACCGCCGTCCACCCGGTTATGGTCACATTGAATGGGATGAACTTGCTGCAGCACTTAAAAAGATAAATTACGGCGGCGCGCTCGTCATGGAACCATTCTTGATGCCGGGCGGACAGGTAGGCTATGATATACGGGTCTGGCGTGATATGAGTGTCAATGTGGATTTGGATACCGAAGCCAAGAAAGCATTGCAGTTTATAAGAAATAAATTGGTAGAAGTTTAAGTATTCAGAACTTAATTGTTCAAAAGTAAAATCCCAGAGCATATATACTTCTGGGTTAATCAAGCATACTATTCTTACGAACAAGAGTAGGTAAATTTATGTTGTGTTTTGGTGCCAGTGTAACCTTTGAAAGTTGACAGAGGTGGAGCTAGATGCCTAAGAAATATTTAATCGGAGTAGATTTAGGAACCAGCAGTACAAAGGCCGCACTGTATAAAACGGATGGTACTCTGGTGATTGAAGCCAATCGAGAAGTTCCCATCTACACCCCTAAACCAGGTGTTGTCGAACAGGAAAATGATGATTTTTACCGCACCGCTGCTGAAACAGTTGCTCAATGCATCCATCAAAGCGGGATCGATGCGAAGGATGTAGCTGCAATTGCATTCGATTCTCAAATGGCAGGGATCGGAGCAGTTGATGAAGATTTCAAACCGGCTTGTAGGTTTGATTCCTGGCTCGATATGCGTTGCCAGCCTTACATTGAAGAAATGGAGCGCGTGGGTGGTAAACGTATAACTGAATTGACAGGCTGTCCACCCACTTGTGATCATGGCCCAAAAATTTTATGGTGGAAACACGAGCATCCACAAACCTACAAAAATGTCGCCAAATTTGTCACCCCTTCGGGTTATGTGGCTGGAAAATTAGCCGGATTAAAGGCAGATCAGGCTTTTATGGACTACACGTTCATCCATTTTTCCGGTTTTAGCGATTCAAAAGCGCTAGCATGGTCAGAAGAATTATGCACGATGTTTGATATTGATAAGGACAAGCTTCCGCGTATACTTTCCCCCTGGGAAGTGGTGGGCGAGGTAAGTGATTCAACTGCCAAAGAGTTCGGTCTGGCTAACGGGACGTTGGTTGTAGCCGGTTGTGGTGACGCGGCTGCCTGTGCTTTAGGGGCAGGCGTAGTTCAGCCGGGAATGGTATTTGATATAGCTGGAACGGCTTCTGTGTTAGCAGCAACAACAGACACTTTTGTGGCTGACCTGAACAACCCTTCTCAACATGCATTCGGTAATTCCGGGTTTGTATAATCCACTAGCCTATATTGCCGGTGGCGGTTTGGCGCAGCGCTGGTTCCGAGATCAATTCTACAACACGAATCGTGGTAAATTGCTGCCCACTGATGAAGATCTTTATAACAAAATGGCCGCATCCGCCGCAAAAATTTTGCCCGGAGCAGACGGGTTATATTTTTTGCCGCACATGGGGGGGCGTATTTGCCCCTCTGACCCAAAGATGCGCGGCGTGTGGATGGGATTCTCTTGGGGGCATACACAGGCACATTTTTTTAGAGCCATTTTGGAAGGTGTGGCGTATGAGTATGCCTATTACCTTGATATTCTTAAAAGACTAGTGCCAGGTATCAAGTTGGTTTCTACGAGGGTAACCGGTGGTGGCGCAAGCTCTGAGCTATGGAATCAGATCAAGGCGGATGTTCTAAATGTGCCTTATCAGCGCATGCAGCGTTCCGAATTTGGCACTTGGGGCTGTGCAATAGTGGCGGGAAAAGCTGCAGGGGTTTACATGGACCTTGTTGCGACTGCGCTGGAGTATTCTTCGCTGTTAGGGCATGCATTAGAACCTAATGCATCTATACATGCACTTTACCAACCTTATGTAAAACGGTATATACAGTTGGAAAAGTCTCTGAGTTCAGTTTTTAATGAATTGGAAAATTAAACTGGATAACCACATATCTTTATGATTCGATGCTTCCACTCATGAAGAATTTAAGGAGAAATTACATGGCAAAAGGTATTAAGTTTTGTATGATCGGCGCTGGCCGGGTGGGCAAGAACCATTCCAATATCATTATGGGATATGTCCCAGGAGCGCAAATTACCGCTCTGGTTGACACTGAGAAAGAAGTTCTAGAAGCTACAGGCGTTGAATTAGGGATTGAAAATCGCTTCACCACTTTGGAAGAAGCCCTGGATAAGACAGAATTTGATGCGATAGTCATTACTACACCAACCTTTACTCACCGCCAACTTGCAGTTCAGGCTGCTGCTGTCGGGAAACATATCTTTTTAGAAAAACCCATGGCGATCGATTTGGACGAGTGTGATGAAATTATTGCCAGTACCAAAAAAGCGGGTGTCTTCCTTCAAGTTGGTTTTATGCGTCGTTTTCAACCGGAGTTTGTTGCTGCTGCCGAAAGAATTGAGGCCGGTGAGATTGGTACTCCGATGATGATCAAATCGAATACCCATGGGCCTGGTCTCCCCCCCGCTTGGGCTCGTGATCTCAAGAGCTCCAATGGTATGCTTGCTGAAGTGAACAGCCATGACTGGGACACGGTCCGCTGGCTAATGAATTCGGACCTCGAACGAGTCTACACCGAAGTCGCCAACCTGAAAGGCGCAGAATATAAGGTGGATACTCCGAACTTCTATGATAACTGCCTGGTGAATATCCGCTTTGTAAACGGAAGCCTAGGAATGATCTCCGGAATCTGCCCATGTGGTTATGGTTATGATGCCCGTGTAGAGATTGTAGGTTCAAAAGGAATTATGCAGATCGGCGAACTTAAAGGCCAACCGCTGGTGGTGTGTATAGACCGAGATAAAGGCTTATTCACACCAATCTACCGTACATGGTCTGAACGGTTCAAGATGGGTTATATTGGCGAATTCCAGCACTTTGTTGAATGCATCCAGAACCAAAAGACACCGAAAGTGGGCGGAGCTGAAGGGCGTATGGCTGTTGCCGGTGTCTTGGCTGGTACAAAATCTTTTCTGGAAGAACGACCTGTGTATTTGAAAGAAATTCTTGGTTAATTTTTGAAACGGAGATTGAAATGTTAGCTGCTGTTTATCATGGTCCAAATGACCTGCGTGTTGAAGAAGTAGCTATTCCGAAAATTGGTAACGGTGAGATATTGCTCAAAGTGCTGGCTGCTGGCATTTGTGGTACCGACTTACGTATTTTACACGGAAATCACCGTATGTTTCCTCCGGGTATTGTGCGCATACCCGGTCATGAAGTAGTGGGTACCATAGCTGAAATTGGCGCGGGGGTTACCGGCTTCAACCTAAATGATCGAGTTTTTATCGCTCCCAATATAGGCTGTGGTCAATGTGTTCAGTGTATCAACGGTAATAACAACCTCTGTGCACAGTACACTGCAATTGGCGTAACCATCGATGGTGCTTTTGCAAAATATATGCGTGTGCCTGCTGGGGCCATCCAACAGGGAAATGTCATACATGTCAGTGAAAAGGTAGATCCGACTGTAGCTGCTTTGATAGAGCCCTTTGCCTGTGTTTTGCGCGGTCAGAATGCAGTCCAAATCAAGCCTGGCGAAATCGTATTAGTTCTCGGAGCCGGACCCATTGGTGTAATGCATACCAAGTTAGCAAAGATTCGAGGTGCTGGCAGGGTGATTGTGAGTGAGCCGATGCTTGAGCGCGCTGAGCAGGCAAAGCGGATGGGTGCAGACCGCGTAGTCAATCCAAATGTGGAAGACTTGCAAAAACTACTATTGGAAGAAAGCAATGGCAGAGGTGCTAACGTCATAATTGTGGCTGCCCCTGTTCATGCTGCACAGGAAAGTGCATTGAACATGGCAGCTATCAGTGGCAGGATCAATTTCTTCGGCGGCCTGCCCAAAGAAAAGCCAATCATCAATTTTGATTCCAACATGGTGCATTATAAAGAGTTGGTCATTACAGGTACAACTGGTTGTAGCACGAGCGATTGCTGGCAGGCAACGCAGATCGTCAATTCGGGTTTGATTGATTTGAGCGATCTCGTCAGCAAACGGTATCCCTTGAGTGAAGCAGTGGCTGCATTTACTGCCGCAGATGACCGCAAATCTTTAAAAATAATTCTGGAACCATAACCATTGGATAATCCTCTTTTCTCTTCCTATGTCGTGCCGCGACCGGTCCGGACTGTTCTGGGCAATGTCACTTATCTTGATTTAGGGATAACAGATGGACATACTCATGTTTGGATAGAGCCTATCCCGAATACGGATGCCTTATCACCGGTCTTGAACAAGTTTGATCAGATCGTTGAGGAGTTAAAGAGTTACTACTCTTCTGGTGGAAGAACTTTGCTAGATTGTCAGCCGGGGGGCTGCGGTCGCAATGGAAACCGCTTGATTCAGCTTTCTGAAAGATCCAACGTGAATATTGTTGCTTGTACTGGATTTCATCGAGTCAAGTATTACACACCTGACTACTGGTTATTCAAGGCTGAAGCACAGCGGGTGGCTGACCATTTCATCAAAGAGCTTACGGAATCATTGGATGAAACAGATGGCCAACCAAAAACGGCAACAGCAGGGTTCATCAAAGTGGCACTGGAAGTAGAATGGGAAAGTACTCCGCTAACCACATTAAAGGGAGCGGCTATCGCTGCCTATAAATCCGGAGCGATGGTCGAGATCCATACAGAAAAAGGCGCACAGGCTGAAAAAATAGTTCCTTTCTTTGAAAAATATTTTGTAGCTCCGAACCAGTTGGTTATCTGCCATATGGATAAACGGGCAGATTTCAAATTGCACTCAGAGCTTGTTCGTCAAGGCGTTTTACTTGAATACGATACCTTTTATCGACCCAAGTATCAACCAGAGTTAAACCTCTGGCTTATGATACGCAAAATGATGGAAGCTGGCTTTGAAAAAAGCATGGTGCTGGCAACGGATTTAGCGGAATCTGCTATGTATAAAAAGATAGGCGGGGGACCAGGTTTAGAGAGTTTTCCAGGCGAGATCAAAATTCGTCTAACAGAATTGGGATTTTCAGCGAGCGCAATTCAACAGATGTTGGGTAGTAATATTGCCAGGCGTCTAGCTGGACTAATTTAAATTATTGAAATTGGAGTTAAAAACCGTGTCAGATTTACCTTTTACTTTTTCAATGCCCTTACCAGGTGCAATTCCTTCTCATTATGACAATCATATAAAACGAACATTATCTTCGCTCAAGGGACAGTTTGTCGATGAAGAAGCTTATCAAAAGATGCTGGCTAAAGAAGACCGGTTGATTTATGAAGTCTATGAGGTTAAGCGCCCGGAAATTGCCGGTGAAATGCTGATGGGTATTTCAATTGTTCATCCGGGCAAAGTAGGACGTGAATTTAATATGACCAAAGGACATTTCCATAATGTTCTCGATACTGCTGAAATTTATTACTGTTTACGTGGTGAAGGTTACATGGTGATGGAGACCTTGGAAGGCGAGACGAACGTGGCGGCACTCTTTCCCGGAACAGTGCTGTATGTCCCTCCGCGCTGGGCGCATCGTTCCGTTTGTACCGGAAATCAGGATAGCCTAGTGACCTTTTTTGTTTATCCTGGAAACGCTGGCCACAACTACGCGACCATTGAGGAACGTGGATTCCGCAAGTTGGTCGTCGATGGTGAAGAAGGCCCGGAGATTATTGACAATCCGCGTTTTAAGGGCAAGTGAGGACTTATGCGTTTAAAAGATATGAAAATATTGGTATCTCCTATTTCTTACGGGAAAAATGATCCGCGCCTGAAGACCGAGTTGGAAAGCGAGGTTGGAAAAGTAATATACAACCCGACTGGAAAGCCGTTGACTTCTGCAGAAGTGGCTAATTTACTGCATGATGTGGATGGATACATTGCGGGACTGGATGTTATCGACCGGGCTGCTTTGGAAAAAGCAAATAAATTAAAGGTTATTTCGCGCTACGGTGTGGGATATGACAATGTTGACCTAGTTGCCGCCAAAGAAAAAGGTATTGTGGTGACCAACACTCCTGCTGCGAACTCGGCTTCGGTAGCGGAACTCGCCCTCGGGCTGATCCTTTCACTGGCTCGTGAAATACCGGAAGCTTCCAAGGCAGTAAAGCAGGGGAACTGGCCACGCCTTTCGGGTATATCACTGGAAGGGAAATGTATCGGCATTTTAGGTTTGGGCGCCATTGGCAAACAGTTATCACGCCGTTTAGCTGGTTTTGATTGCCAAATCCTAGCCTATGATCCCCTCGCCGATAAGGAATTTGCGGCTAAAAACAACATACGCTTATTGCCAATTGATGAAGTCATTGCTCAAGCTGATTTTCTCAGCCTACACCTGCCGCTGTTACCCGAAACTCGCAAAATGGTCAATGCTGAATTTTTAGGCAAAATGAAAAAAGGTTCGTATTTGATTAATACTTCGCGCGGTGAATTGGTGGATGAAGCTGCCTTGTTGGCTGCTTTGAAGAATGGCAAATTACGCGGGGCCGGCTTGGATGCTTTCTCGCTTGAACCTCCAGATCCATCGAATCCTCTGCTGCATTTGCCGCAGGTAATTGCAACCCCGCATTTGGGGGCGCAAACTGACGGTGCAACTAACAACATGGGCTGGATGGCGCTGGAAGATTGTTTATCTGTATTACGCGGTGAAGCACCCAAGTATCGAGTCGCTTAACCCATAAAAAATGGAGTGGATGATGGATAAGAAATTAGTATTAGAAAAAATACAGGATCTTGGTGTACTAGCCGTAATTCGCGGGCCATCCCCTGATTTGGCCTTGAAAATGGTCGAGGCGCTGGTCAAAGGTGGGATACTAGGAATAGAAATTACTTACAGTACTCCGCATGCTGAAGAAGTGGTACGTACGCTGGCAAATAAATTTGGTGATTCAATTATTCTAGGAATGGGTACACTCACGAAACCAGAACAAGCGTTCACATCAAAAGCTGCCGGTGCAAATTTTTTGGTCAGTCCTATAAGCGAGGCTGAATTAGTCAAGGCAATGGTTGCAACAGGTTTGCTGACAATGGCGGGGGCCTTAACGCCGACAGAAGTATTTCACGCATACAGCCTGGGTGCAGATGTCGTAAAGATCTTCCCTGGTTCATTGGGCGGACCTTCATATATAAAAGCCTTGAAAGGTCCCTTTCCGTACATTCCTATGATGCCTACCGGTGGTGTGAACGCTGCTAACGCTACGGATTGGTTTGCTGCAGGCGTGGTTGCGGTTGGCGCGGGTAGCGAACTTTGTCCGCCGCAACTGGCTAAGGAAGGCAAATTTGACGAGATCAGCCAAAAGGCTGCTGATTTTGTAAATGTCATAATGAACTCAAGGTGAATCCCATGTAACTAATAAGGAGAGAAAAAATGGAAAACGACGTAAACAAATACCAAGTTATTACAAAAACAGTCCCAACCTTTTATTTTATTGGCGTCACTACTGCAAAATCCTCTATAATGAAGGTTTTTCCAATATGGATGAAGCTTCTCGGACGTGAAGACGTGGTGATCGAGGGGTGGGACTGTAGGATTCATGACACCGATGAGGCATACCGGAAAGCTGTTGCACAAATTAAGTATGACCCGTTATCGCTCGGCGCCCTAGTAACTACGCATAAAATTGACTTGCTAAATGCCACTCGAGATATGTTTGATTATCTGGATCCTTATGCCCAGATTACCGGTGAAGTTTCCAGCATCTCGAAACTAAACGGTAGGCTTGAAGGGCATGCCAAAGACCCTATTACGGCTGGGAAGAGCCTGGATGCAATTGTTGGCAAAGATTATTTTGGCAATACCAAGGGAGATGTTCTATGCTTCGGCGCCGGAGGATCAGCAATAGCTACATTACTGCATCTAATCAATAAAAAAGATAAAGCAGACCGGCCCAAACGTTTTACCTTCGTCAATCGTTCTCAGGGCAGGTTGGATCATGCCAAGAAAATGGTAAGCGGTTTGAAGACTGACATTGAGGTTGAATATATTCAAAATTCAGATCCTGCCGTGAATGACAAGATAATGGAAAAATTTCCACCGTACAGCATCATCATCAATGCCACTGGTATGGGTAAGGACACTCCCGGCTCACCCATCACCTGGGAGGGAAAATTCCCGATGTTCAGCATTGCTTGGGAATTCAACTATCGTGGTGAATTAGATTTCATGCACCAGGCATTAGCCCAAGTTGAAAGCCGCAAAGTCAGAGTAGAAGACGGTTGGTTGTATTTTGTGCACGGATGGACTTCGGTGATCTCACAGGTAATACACTTTGACCTGACCGCCGAGCTCTTTGAAAAGTTAAATAAAGCGGCATCGAGCGTAAAAGTGTAATTTGATTTCTTTTAAAAAAATCTATCTTCTTTCTAATTGACTATATCATGGGAGAAAGCCAAAAGTATTTTCCATTAAAACAAAATTACTTATAATGGAAATTGGTATGAGAATAGCGAAATTGAGGTATGTATCGAGAATTAAGTTCACATTTAACAAATGAGCTGTTTCAAATATCAATACAAAGGTAGTAGAAAAGGTTATTGTTTAAGTTGTCCATAGATTCAGAAATAGGCATTAAGGGAAAATCCATAATGCGCCTTAGGTTTTAGTAATTATACCCAAGGTTTTTGCTGATCACCTCCATGGAATAGACAAATTGGGATAAAAAAGAACCACCAATTTATCGACGTTGCCTTCAATGCTGCCCAAGGTGCAAAAGGAAAGATCGGGATAATTTCGCCTATCCAAATCTATCAGGTTATCTTGATGGTTTGCAAGATACTTATAGGTCTTCTTCATTTGTTCTTTTTGTTTCCCTTTAGCTTGATGGATACAGGTTAATAGGTCTCCGGCAATAGCTTCAAAACCATCGTGGAATAACTGCGCGCGTAGTTCCGATATCTTCAATTTACGCCCAAAGGCTTGCCGCAAAGCACGCACGACATGAAAACGATCCAAGACATAGGTCTGGGGTAAATTGAGCAGGTCAAAACTATGTTTTACCCATGCATTGCCATCTCCACCCGCTACCATTAGCCGCGTGCGTTCCAAATCATAAGTCCGATCAGCTAAATCACGCAGTTTTTCCTGCCATTCGGTTGTCGTTCCCCCAAATTGGGTCATCACGACCTTGTTTTCTAGCTTATACCGCCCTTTCCCAATCGCTTTCTTGCCACTATACATCACCGCTACCTTGACTTCTTTCTTCTTTTCCTTCTCGCGCTGGAGATGCACCCACATCCCATCACTTTCCCCATATAGCACCGGCGCCACAATTTTCCCTCCCTCTTCAGATTGGGACGCCGCTTCTTGTTCTTCAACTCGTCCACCGGTCTTCCACACCATGCGTTGGATGCTGCTTGGGCTGAACCTGGTCTTGAGAATATAGCTCAGACTGTCTGCAGCCATACGATAGGTCGTCTGCGCTGCCAGTACACTTCCCATTTCTTGCACCCTGTCTGTACTGCGCGCATAGGGACGAACTTGCAAAATATCATCGAGTGGTTTGTGCCGTTGTCCTTTCTCATCTTTATATATCCGCCGTGAATAGGTCACGTATCCCTGCTCTAATACAATGCGTCGCTCTTCCCGCCCTACATTTTGCCAGCTTTTGGGCACTTCCTCCCGTATATTATCGTCCAATGCCTCCAGAATCTTCGGAAGCAATTCTATCTTTATTTTTTCCATCGCTGTGTTCACTCCCCTCTCAATGTCGTCGACATTAAAGGTTGTTTTCAATTCCTTTGTCACATTTCCTATTTTTACGATTATACTTATTGAGGCAGCTTTTGCTGTCATGCGGAGAGTTCCTTTCTAATTTGGTTTATCACTATCTAATTATGATCGGAACTCTCCCTTTTTGTCTATAACTATTTTATGTACTTTTGATACTGTAACCAAATATAAATTAGGGTTGTCAAAATATAAAAAAATAGTATAATATAGTTATAGGATTAAGTAATTACAATATCGATTCATAAGATATTTTTTACACCGCAATTTTTTCTAGAATAATTCATCAAAATCTTTTATAAAGGAGAAATTGCTTGTTAACTGAAAAAAAGTCTGAAGAAATCCCATTGAGACCAAAGAAAGTTTCCCGTTTTACATATGCTGCTTTCACCCTTGGGAATTGGTCTCATTACTTCCCCTATCTCCTCTTGATCATTGTTTTTGTTGTTGTTAGTCTATTCGTTCCATATTTCCTTACCCTATCTAATCAGGTTAGTGTCTTAATTCAAGCATCCTCATTAGCTTTGATGGCAATTGGTCAGGCGGTTGTCTTGATTTCTGGTGGCATTGATCTATCAATGCCAGGAATCATGGCACTTGGCGCAATTTTTGGAGCGATGTTCATGCGTGAAGGTGGTTCACCATTGATTGCGGCATTGATTATGCTCGTAATTCCGGTTATTCTGGGAATGATCAATGGTTTTTCGGTCAGTTACCTCAATATGATTCCATTTGTGGTGACACTGGCAATGCAGGCAATCACAAGCGGCGCAGCAATTTTGGTGACGAATCAGGTAAGTATTTCTCATTTACCAAAATCATTTACTGGCACCATCATGGGAAATGTCATGGGAATTCCGGTTCCTATCCTCACTGTCGTGATCCTCACAATTATTATTCAGCTAATCTTAACAAGAAGTTATTTTGGTCGCTGGCTGTACGCTACAGGAACTAATATTCGCACTGCTTTAGTATCTGGGGTCCCTGCTAAAAAAGTGATATTCCTGGCATATGCTTTTTCTGGATTGATGGCCGGAGTAACTGCAATTATTTTGACCGCACGATTAGCTTCTGCAAGTCCGCAGATGGGTAAAGATGCCTTGATCATGGATATTATTGCTGCAGCTGCTGTAGGAGGAGTCAGTACAATGGGCGGCGTCGGCACTGCAATCAATGCAGCGGTCGGAGCAATCATCATCATCTTAATCAACAACGTGATGAATATGGCAAATGTGTCGTATTATCTGACACTGGTAATCAAAGGTGCCATCATCATCGTAGTTGTCGCAATTGATGCAGTTCGTCGACGTTAGGAGAATAAAATGACTGTACCATTTTTAAGAATGGAAAATATTAGTAAGTCCTTCCCAGGCGTACAGGCTCTTAAAGGAGTGAACTTTGAAGCTAATCAGGGAGAAGTCGTGGCATTGATTGGTGCAAACGGCGCTGGAAAATCAACACTAATGAATGTGTTAGGTGGAAATGTAATTCCTGATGAAGGTAAGATATTAATTAATGGTAAAGAAGTCAATATCCATTCACCTCTAGATGCAGCCCGTCATGGTATTGCTTTTGTCCATCAAGAGATGGCTGTGTTACCGACAATGTCAATTGCTGATACGATGTTTATTTCCAATTTTCCATATAAAAACGGGTTGATTGATTACAAAACTATCAATAAAAGATGTATTTTTATTCTAAAACGTCTAGGCTGCAATTTTGATCCAGGCACAAAAATTCGCAATCTTAGCCCTGGCAGCCAGCAGTTAGTGGAAATTGGCCGTGCGTTGTTAATGGATCCAAAGATTATTATTTTTGATGAACCGACTTCTTCTTTGACTTCACACGAGAAAGAGCATCTTTTCAAGATAATCAATTCACTAAAAAGTGAAGGCGCGGTCATTATTTATATTTCTCACATGTTGGACGAAGTCTTTCGAATTTGCGATCGGGCAATTGTGCTGCGGAATGGCGAAACGGTAGGCGGCGGTAGGATTTCTGAACTAACTTATGACGACATTGTAAAATTGATGATCGGTTCAAAGCAGATAGACCAGTACTACGGCTATAAGCAACGCATCATTGGTGATCCTATCCTAAAAGTGGAGCATATGTCCCGCAAAGGCGTGCTTGACAACATTTGCTTTGAACTTAAAAAAGGCGAGGTGGTTGGTTTATGGGGATTATTGGGTTCTGGTCGCACTGAAGTCGCCCGGGCTTTAGTAGGACTTGATCCAATTGATACCGGTGATTTCTATATTTGCGTCTCAGACAAACTAGAAAAAATCAAACAATCCGAAACTAAAAACTATATAGGCATGATAACAGAAAATCGTCGTGAAGAAGGGCTGCTGTTGCCGATGTCTGTTAGACATAATATGTCGTTGGCAAACCTTCGAGGTTTAACGAATGGCTTCCTTCCTTTTATTCAGAATAAAAAGGAAAAGGAACTAACTCAGAAATTTGTTGACCGCCTTGATATAAAAATCGCAAATCAAAACCAACGTGTTGAAACTTTGAGTGGTGGCAATCAGCAAAAGGTGATCATTGGCCGTTGGCTGCAAAAGAATCCAATTATTTACATTATGGACGAGCCTACACGTGGATTAGATGTTGGCGCCAAATCGGACATTCGTAATATTATTAATGAACTTGCTGAGAGTGGTGCTGCAATTCTGTTAATTTCTTCAGAAATCGAGGAGATTATGAGCGTCAGCGATCGTTACCTTGTAATGAGACGTGGACGGATCGTCAAAGAATTAAGCCGCGATGCAACGAAAGAAGAATTAATGTTAGCGGCGGCCGGTGCATAGCAGGAGGCCTTAGTATGAAACAAAAGAAAAACATAGTCACGAACTTCAATCTGCATGATTTCCTATTTACTTATGGCTTCCTATTTGTTATTGTAGCTGTGATTGTATATTTTGCAATCGCTGCAAATAATTTCTTTTCAATAACAACAATTTTCTCGGTTTTGCTTAATGCTGCTCCCTTGTTTGTAATTGCTTCTGGTCTTGCTTTTGTAATTATGACAGCCAACATTGATATATCGGTTGGTTCAATCGCCTTTTTATCAAGTGCAATTGGTGCCTTGTTGATCTCAAGAATGCACATATCTATTTGGCTAGCTCTGGTTATCATCGTTTTGATGGGCGCTTTGATGGGAGTACTCAACGGGTTCATAGTTGTGAGGTTAAAAGTGAAACCAATGATTGCCACTTTAGGTACACAGTTGGCATTTCGCGGTATCGGCTTGCAGTTGACCAACTCGATGGTTGTCAGTCTACCGGATAGTTTACGCCAGATTGGGAATATTAAATTTGGACCGATATACCTGTCTGTTGTGATCAGTTTACTGGTTTTAGTTATCGTCTGGGCAATCCATACTCGTACCTCGTTTGGACGGCAGGTAATGGCTATTGGTAATGGAGTTGGTGTGGCTGAAAAGTTAGGTGTGAAAGTTAAATGGGTGACATTTGGCGCTTTTGTTTTTTCAGGCTTAATGGCGGGACTCGGTGGCATTTTAATGACTTTGCAAATAGGCGCTGTTACCCCAACAAGTGGAACCGGCTATGAATTCAACGCAATTGCTATGCTTGTGATTGGTGGTGTTAGTTTATTCGGTGGTGAAGGCTCCATATTACCTGGTATTTTCATCGGCGGTATTACTTTAGCAGTAATAGAAACTGGGTTGAATTATGTTGGTGCATCAGTTTATGTTTACCCATTTGTTCGTGGAGGTGTTATTTTCCTGTCCATGTTTGCGGATGCCTTGAAAACGAGGGTGAAGCCACGTGTAAAAATGATGACTGACGATGAAATTGTTTTTTCAACAGTTCATCCAATCGAAGGATAGGAATTTGATTATGGCAGGATCATAGTGAAATTAAGGAGGTGAGACTTAAAGCAACCAAACAATTAAATATACAACTTAAGTTTGAATGAATAGTAAGAATTTAAAACGCCGTATAACATAAAAAATCATATCTAAATAAAGGAGAAATGACAAATGAAAAAGAATACATTGACATTATTATCTCTCTTGGTGGCCATCAGTATGTTAGCTGCATGCGCCCCAGTATCCACTCCTGCCCCTGCTGCAACTGCTGAAGCAAACACCGCTCCAGTCGCAACGACTGAAGTAGCTTCTGTTGCCCCAGTCAAAACTATAAAAGTTTGCGTTTCATGGAATGAAAAAGTTCACTCCTTGATTCAAGCATGGCAAGATTATATGCAGCAATATGCTGAGACCTATGGGCCGAAAAATGGCATCAAATTTGAATGGATTATCAATGTAGCCAATGGTGACGCGACCCAACAGGCTAATAACATACAAGACTGCATCAATCAGAAAGTAGATGTTATTGTTGCTCGCGCGCAAGATTCTGGTACAATCGGTGCTTCAATAGAGGCTGCAAAAGCTGCAGGAATTCCATTCATTACTCTTGATCGTATGTCCACAAGCGGCGATCCCACTACCCATGTTGGTGAGGATGCCTATCTTCAAGCAACCACGACTGCAACCGCTTTTGCTGATCTCTTGAAAAAGAATAATGTTGAAGGCAAATGCATCGAATTGCAAGGCGATTTGCTGGATAGTAACGCAGTTGCACGCCACAAGGCATGGACTGACGTCGAAGCCAAAACCAAAGCCTGGACCACCATCGTCTCCGTTCCTACTGAATGGAAAGCGGAAAAATTTTACAGTGGTACTTTGAATGCCTTACAGGCTTATCCCGAAGCCAATTGTATGTATGTAGCTTCTGACTTCGCTTTCTCATCTGTCGAGAATGCTTTGCAAGCTGTTGGCAAATTAGCCCCCACTGGCGACCCCAACCATATTTGGATAGCTGCTGAAGATGTTAATCCACAGGGTTATCAGGCCATGTTGAAAAAATACATTGACGTGGGAACGACGTGGGAAGCATGGGATGTATCAGTGAAATTGGTAGAGGTTATTGTCAAAATCGCTAAAGGTGAACCAGTTGAACCCAAGTATTTGATCACTGGCCGTCTGGCAACCCCTGATACCGTAGAAAATATGGATTATCTCTACGCTCGCGATTACTCAGACTAAGTAATTCCTTGCGAGGGGGATCGCTCTCGCAAACTAGTCCTCTCCGCCCCGGTTTCTTCGGGGTGGAGAGGTCCCCCGTTGCAATGAATATATATTTTATTGGAGAAACGATTATGGCTAACCAAGGTAACCAGAATCCCTTGAACAAATGGCGGTGGGTTGGTCAATTCCCGAAAGTGGGCATCAGACCGGTTATAGATGGAAGGAGGAAAGGTATTCGTGAAGCTCTTGAAGCTCAAACAATGGGCATGGCTCATCGTGTTGCTGATTTTATTACTAAAAATTTGCATTATCCGGATGGTAGTCCAGTGGAATGTGTAATTGCAGACTCGACAATTGGGGGTGTGGTCGAGGCAGCGAACACCGCTGAAAAGTTCGCTCGTTTAGGGGTAGGTGTGTCACTCACGGTTACCCCTAGTTGGTGCTATGGAGCCGAGACCATTGATATGAATCCAATAATACCCAAAGCGATCTGGGGGTTTAATGCTACCGAACGGCCTGGTGCAGTCTACTTGGCGGCTGCCCTGGCTGCCCACAACCAAAAAGGATTGCCGGCGTTTTCGATTTATGGTCATGATGTACAAGATGCTAATGATGACTCGATCACTACTGATGTGCAAGATAAAATTTTGAAATTTGTACGTGCAAGTCTTGCTGTGGCAATCATGCGAGGCAAGTCATACTTGTCCATTGGGGGAACATCTATGGGTATTGCTGGTTCGATAGTAAACCCGGATTTCTTTGAGGACTATTTAGGGATGTATGTGGAAGCGGTAGACATGTCCGAATTTGTGCGTCGTCTCGAAGAACATATCTATGATGAAGAAGAGTTCAAACGCGCCATGAAATGGGTACGAGAATATTGTAAAGAAGGTTTGGGACGTAATCCAGAAGATCGGGATGTAACGCGCGAACAATTGGATGCTAACTGGGAAACCGTAGTGAAGATGGCCTTATTTACCCGTGACATGATGCTAGGCAACCCTAACCTGTCTGAAAAATATCCGGAAGAAGCACTTGGCAAGAATGCCATTATGGCCGGTTTTCAGGGTCAGCGCCAGTGGACGGACCATTTCCCTAACGGTGATTTTATGGAAGCAATCTTGAATTCTTCATTTGACTGGAATGGAATTCGTGCGCCCTACATTGTTGCTACCGAGAATGACAGCCTGAACGGTGTCACTATGCTTTTTGGCTACCTTCTCACCAATACACCGCAGTTATTCGCTGACGTTCGCACTTACTGGAGCCCAGAGGCAGTCAAGCGTGTTACCGGTCATACGTTGACCGGGATAACCGAGACTGGTTTCATTCACCTCTCAAACTCAGGCGCCGCTGCTTTGGATTTCTGTGGACAGATAAGTGTCAATGGAAAACCTGGTCTGAAACCTTTCTGGGAGATAACCGAGTCAGATAAAAATGCCTGCCTAAATGCAACGACTTGGTATCCGGCGCAACTGAATGCATTCCGTGGAGGAGGTTTCTCTTCCGGCTATATCACGCTTGGCGGAATGCCAGTAACCATGATGCGGTTGAATCTAATAAAAGGACAAGGTCCAGTTCTGCAGTTAGCTGAAGGATGGACAATTGATCTTCCTGAGAAGGTTGCAAGAACGATCATAGATCGTACTGATCCAACGTGGCCGACTCATTGGATCGTACCAAGGTTGACCGGAGAAGGCCCATTCCGAGATGTCTATTCAGTTATGGCTAATTGGGGTGCAAATCACTGTTCTATAACGTACGGTCATATTGGTGCCGAGGTGATTAGCATGGCTTCATTACTGCGTATCCCGGTGAGTATGCATAATGTGCCAGACGAAGAGATTTTCCGTCCTTCAGCCTGGGCGGCTTTTGGAACGAAAGATTTAGAATCCGCGGATTACCGTGCCTGCCACAATTATGGTCCACTGTACAGGTCACTTTAGTATGCCAGAGCACAAATTCGACGTTTTATGTTTCGGCGAAATGCTTATTGACTTTGTCCCAACCGTTTCAGGAGCCTCTCTCATAGAGGCCGATTCTTATAAAAAAGCTCCTGGCGGAGCCCCGGCAAATGTGGCGGTTGGATTGTCTCGTTTGGGTATACTCTCCGGTTTTATGGGAATGGTTGGGGATGATCCATTTGGACATTTTCTTGTTCAAATATTGAAGGAAAACAATGTTAATGTAGAATGCGTACATTATTCGAAAAAAGCGCGCACGGGTCTGGCTTTTGTCTCTTTACAGAAGAATGGTGAACGAGATTTTCTGTTTTACAGAAATCCCAGCGCAGATATGCTTTATTCTCCAGAGGAAATCGATATTGAGGCGATCCAATCATCGAAGATTTTCCACTTTGGTTCAATATCATTAATTGATGAACCTGTAAGAAGTGCCACGTTAAAAGCAATTGAGATTGCAAGACAAGCTAACTGTCTGATTTCATATGATCCCAACATACGGCTGAATCTATGGCCTAATATTGATGCTGCATGGAACGGAATTATGTTGGTTTGGGATCTGGTAAATATTATTAAAGTGAGCGATGAAGAGCTTTACTTTTTAACTAACGAAACAGATATAAAAAAAGGCGTCCAAAAATTATGGCATGCAGGCATTAGATTAATGGTGGTCACCTGCGGTGCTCATGGGGCTTACTGTGCTACTTCTAAAGGTATATTCAGTGTTCCTGGATTTTCGGTGAAGGCTGTAGACACCACCGGAGCAGGGGATGGTTTTGTTGCTGGACTTTTGGCTGGTCTGGTTCATGCCTCCGCTGACTTGGAGGATGAGAAAGAATTATATAAAATCTGTCAGAGGGCAAATGCTGTGGGTGCATTAACGACCACCAAGCGTGGAGCAATCCCTGCATTGCCCACGCTGGATCAGATAGAAAAATTTTTAAAGAAAAATCTTACTGGAAAGCTTTGAAAAATATTCTAATATTAACGTGAGTTCGGGTTAGGCAGACAAGGGCAAAGCGTCATCCAAGCCTAAAGATGGTTTTGCAGGACGGCGGCAGTAAGCAATCAACCCGCAAATCACATTGACCAAGAAATTGGTGAAACTCC
>Ga0308412_1000366_pt1 | contig 23070 bp, 12 predicted proteins | sample HotsprottomLayer_FD_202357 | JGI IMG/M metagenome (GOLD analysis project Ga0308412, IMG submission 202357) | Hot spring phototrophic mat microbial communities from Octopus Spring, Yellowstone National Park, Wyoming, United States -... | ecosystem: Environmental > Aquatic > Thermal springs > Hot...
GGGCATCGGCTATCCGACGATCAACAACGTCACGGTCCAGGGTGACCTCTGGGAGGGCAAGCAGACGGGCGCGGTGAAGATCACCATCAACTACACCGCCCCGTCGAGCGGCCAGTTCACCGGCGTCACGCTGTTCATCAAGAAGCCCGGCGACGCGCAGTTCATCAGCTACAGCTTCCACGCCCACCCTGGCGGGGCGAACGGGCAGTCTGGCACGGTGGTCACCTACCAGGACCGCCCGGACCAGGACCAAAACTGGGAGATCATCCTGTCGCCGCGGACCGAGTGGCACGGCGAGGCGCTGTTCCGGCACTCCGACAACCGCAACTACCGCCTGGTCTCAATTCCGGCCATCGGAGCCTGCTCCGCCACAGGCATTCTCAACGCCGCGGTGGGCACGATCACCTACGGGCAGACGCAGGACGGCCTGCCGTACTGGGGCCTGACGTACATCCGCTGGACCAACCCGTCGAACGACGTCAACTTCTACTTCTCGCGGCTCACGGTACAGAGGGTGGATGCCAGCGGCAACCCGGCGCCCGGATCTGACGGCCTGGAGCAGGTCGTGCACGAGCAGCAGTGGGCGGGCTACCAGATCGACCTGCCGATCAACTACTGGGAGATTCCATTCCACAACTCGGCCTACAACCGCTTCCGATTCCGGCTGTACTGCGTGAGCTGGAATCGGCAGGCCACGCTTCAGACGCAAGCCTGGAGCGGGGCATCCTACCGCGACGTGCAGCCCACGACACAGGCCCAAGATTTGGTATTGGCCGCCGGGCAAAACATCACCCTTACCCCTGGCGGGCTTCGTGCCACGTTCGTGGACGTCAAGTCTGCGGGTTACGGTTGGGAGCTTCGAGGCGGGATGTTCCCAGAGATTCGCAACGCCGGTGCCTACGGCAAGGTGATCGCTGGCGACATCGTGGGCCAGCTTTCCTACTATCTTGGATCGAACCAGATCGTTGACGGATCAAGAAACGCGAAGTTTGCGAGCCTGATCATTGGAGGCACGACGCGGATCGGCTCAAGCGGCGAGTTTATCCCACGGTACTTTTCGAGCGCCACGCGGCCGACGCTCGCCGATGGCGAGGTCGCGCTGTGGTGGGACTCCGCCAACAGTAAACTCTACTGGCTGACGCGTATCGGATCGAATTACTTCCGAGTTGAGATGACCTTCACGAGTTAACCATGAAGCTGACCATCGAACTATCTCCGGCGGCCGCGGCGGCCGTGACGCAACACATTCGCACCCTGGTGGCGCCCCAGATCATTGACGGCGAGCAGAAGCTCGCCCCGGTCTACAAGACTGCGGAAGAGTTCCTCGCCAGCGTGCTCGACCAGGTTGTGGCGAACCTCGTGCGCCAGTACCCCACGCCTGACTTGGCCAGGAAGCTGGCGCAGATCCAAGAGCTCGAGGCCGAGGTGCGCAACGCCTCCTTGACCCGCATCAGTTCGGATCGAGACGTCCAGCCCGATCCGGGTCCGACGCAGCGGGAGCAGGAGTAGGGTTACGATGCGCGTGGGAATTGGAGTCCTCGTCCTCCTCACCGCCGCTTGCGGCGCCTCGGCGTCGACTCAGATCCAGGACACCATCTACGACGAGTCGAAGCAGCCGGCCAACGGTACGTGCACGATCGCCTGGCTGAGCTACACCACCGCCGCCGGGAAATTCGTCCCGGCCGGGCAGACCAACTACACGGTCGTCAACGGCGTGGTCAACCTGAGCCTGGCTCCGCACGTCTACACCGTCACCTGCACGTTCCTGTCGCGGCCCGAGATCTGGGTCGTGCCGGCCTCCTCCACGCCCGTCACGTTGGCGCTGATCCGTCACACCGTACCGTCGCCGCCCACGTCCTGGCTGCACGCGGAGACGCACCGGCATGGAGGCGGTGACGAGGTGGCCACGTCGCAGCCCACGGCGCACGGTATCCCGAAGGCGGGCTCCAGTGGCATGCTGGCCGACGGTTGGCTCGGGTTCACGCCGCCCGGCACGGGCGCCGTGCCCCGGAGCGTGCAGAGTCGCCTTTCGGATACGGTCTCGGTCAAGGACTTCGGCGCGGTGGGCGACGGCACGACCGACGACACGCTGGCCTTTCAGCGCGCGCGCGACTACCTCCAGTCGCTCGCCGTCGCACTCAATGACGGCACCTACTGGCAGGGCCGGATGCCGACGCTGTACATCCCGGCCGGCCGGTACCTCATCACCAGCCCGGGCGTGCTCTGCCCGACCGTTTCGCTGCTGCGCGGCTGGCGCGTCGAGGGCGCAAACGTCGGCACGCAGTTGCGGCTGAACTTCGATGACCAGCCGGACAACTTCCTGTGCTCAGACGTCGATAAGTTCAGCGTCGGCGAATTCGCCAATCTCCAGGTCTACGGCGTCAACGGGTGGGAGCGCGGCTTCCTGTTCTCGGGTTCCGATTCGGGCTCTCAGCCCTCGCTGATGAGCTTCCGGAACGTGCGCCTCCAGAACCTCACGGAGGCGATCACGATGAGCGGCTCGAACTGGATGACCGACCGAAACCTCCTGGACCATGTGGTGATCGAAGTGCCCAACCGGTCCGGCGCCGTCGGCTACTGGGTGAAGAACAACAACAACTCGGTGGTCCACACGTTTCTCAACGTCGAGGTGGTGGCGCTCCACAACGCCACGACGGCCGTCCGCTTCGAGTCCGGCGGCATCCTGAACTGGTTCGGCGGCTCGCTGATCGTCGACGGCACAGCGGTCGGCCTGGCCATCGACGACGACCCGGCGGTTCCGCCCAACCTGATCGACTCGCTGAACTCGACCTATAACGTCTACGGCGTCAAGCCGGAGGTGCGCTCCGCCAACGCCCGGCTGTACACGATGAACGCCCGGGCGATCCTCAATTTCTACGGCGTGCACGCGGTCACCGGCTACACCACCGGCGGCCCGCAAGGAGTCATCAACAAGAACGGCCGCGTGGTCTTCCACGGCGGGCGGAACTGGTACACACACGAGCTGATCACCGATTCGACCTCTTCCCCGCCGGCGGAGTGGTACAAGCCGACGCTCATCTTCCGCGACGTAGGAATCCGCGGCCGGTTCGCCGATCAGGTGGTCATCACGCACACGGGCACGCGAGGCGCCTCCAAGGGCCGGGCCGAGTGCGTGGGATGCTTCCCGTCGGAGAGCACCTTCGGCAGCGCCTTCGACACGCACGCCGACGACTGCATCAATTGCACGCGCGGCTACGACGGCTTGGCCTGGCAGACGCGCGTCAGCCTGCTGCGCCGGGGCACCTTCGACGGCGAGGGGCTGCCGTCGTCGAGCGATACCGGCACCACGTTCACCTTGCCCGTCGGCAGCATCCTGAAGCGCATCACGGTGGTGAAATTGTCCGGCGGCTCCGCGACCTCCGGCGCGGTGGTGACTGTCACCAGCGCCTCGGGCAGGGTCTTGCTCGAGTCTCCGCCCTGGTCGCACGCCACCGCGGCGGTCATCACCGCCCCGGACATCGACTACTACGCGAGTGCGTCCGACCGCACATTCACGGTCACGAGTAACTCCTCGGTGAGGCTATACGGCTATGTGGTCTTCGAGTACTACTAAGATCGTCGCACTGCTTCTGGCGGCGGCCGGGCTCGCTGTCGCCCAGTCCGGCAACAACGAGATCGTCTGGCCGTGGAAGGTTTCCACGCGCACGCCCGGCGGCAACATCCCGGTGTGGGTGAAGTACCGCGTCACGGTCGACGCCACCAATTGGCTGGTGAACGGCTCGCCGGCGCCGTCGGGCGAAGGCGCCGTGGCGGCGAAGGCCTCCGGCACCAACCAGAAGGTGAACCTGTTCTTGGTTCCCGCCGGGGGCATCGTCGAGGCGTTGCACGTACGCCGTCAGGTCGCCTGTACGGGGGTCTCGACGGTCACGCTCACCAGCGTCGGGGACGCCTGCGGCGCCACGAGCTATTTTTCGACGAGCTACAACCTCCACACGGCGCCGACCAATACCGACATGCGTACCTCGACGAGCACGCCGCGGCGCTGTACGATCATCGCCCACTACCTTCAGATGTACTTTGACACCACGGGGGGGAACATCGTCGATCTGGAGAACTGCGTCGTCGATTTCTGGGTCAAGTGGAGCATGCTGCCGTAAGCACCCGTTTCCGCTTCCTGCCCACGTGCGATCTCGAGCTGGTGCGTCGGGTGCTGACGCATCCGCGCATCTACCCGCGGATCACCGATGACGGCTCGCCGCCGCCGGAAGAGTTCCAGCCGTCCGATCATCCGGCTGTGACCTATCTCGTGGCCTACCAGGGCGAGGAGCTGCTCGGGCTGTACGTGCTCGTGCCGCACAACGCGGTCTGCTGGGAGGTCCATGTGGCGATGCTGCCCTCGGCCTGGGGCCGAGCCCGGGCGGCCACGCGGGCCATGGTCGCTTGGGTGTGGCAGCACACTCGCTGCCGACGGCTGATCGCCAGCGTGCCCGTCTCCAACCGCTTAGCGCTGGCGCTGGGTTTCGCAGCCGGGGCGCGGGCCTGGGGGCGCAACGAGAAGAGTTTTCTCAGAGGGGGACGGCTGATCGACCAGATCACGCTCGGTCTCAGCCGACCTGACAAGGAGTGAACCATGCCAGCAGCAGTGGCAATTCCGGCGGGCATCAGCGCCGCCTCATCCATAGGGCAGGGAATCGTTGGACGCCGGGCCTCCAGGAGAGCGGCCCGCGAGCAGGCGCAGGCGGCGCAACAGGCCGGCGCGCTCGTCATGGATGCGTCCCGGGAGGTCGTGCCCTGGGTCCGCGAAGCGGGTGAACGCGCCGCCCGCGACGTCAGCGACGTGAGCACTAGCGCGGCTGAGGGCGTGCTGCGCGCCTCCGAGGAGGCCAACCGCACCCTGGGCGATGTCTACCGCGACATGCTCGGCCGCATCGACCCCTACAGCGAGCTCGGCCTGCGCACCGCCCGGACTTTGGCCGAGATGGCCGGACCGGACGGGGAGATCACCCGCAAGTTCACGATGGCCGACTTCGAGGAGGACCCGGGCTATCGGTTCCGACTCGCGGAAGGCCAGAAGGCGCTGGAACGCTCCGCGGCGGTGCGCGGGATGCTCCAGAGCGGCCAGACGCTCAAGGCGCTCACCGGCTACGCCCAGGGCATGGCATCGCAGGAGTACCAGAACGCCTTCGAGCGGTTCATGCGCCAGCGGCAGCAGCGGTACGCCATGCTGAGCGATCTGGCCAGCATGGGCGAACGGGCCAACGAGATGGCACTCCGGGCCGGAACTTGGTATGGGGGCAACGTCTCCGACAACACGATGCGGGGCTCGATGTACGCAGGCGATGCCCGGATGCGCGGCGCCATGTACGCCGGTGACGCCCGCATGGGCAGCGAACGCGACGCGGCCCGGCTGGCGCTCGGCGCCGCCGAGTACGCGGGCAATGCCGCGATGGGCCGCGGCAATGCCCTGGCCGCCGGGCACATGGGCGCGGCGAACGCCTGGAACCGTGCCCTCGGCGGCGTCGGCCAGACGGCGATGGACGTCGCGGGCTACTATCAGCTCCGCGATCTGATGCGCCAGCCGCAGCAGGGCATCGTCGCCAATGAGATCTCGCTGCCCCTGCGGCCGTCTCCTGCGGCGAACAATCCGCTCTTGTGGCCTATCGGTTCGCTCAAGGAAAAATACCCCGAGCTGTTCCGATTGGCCACCAGCACAGGCATCTGAGGCACAGCCATGCCAATCCATCCGAACATTCCGCTTGCACTCGAACCGGCTCCCTATGTGCGGATGCCTGACCCGTGGGCACAGCAGGCGCGCATGCTCGAGCTGCGCGATCTGACGCGCCGCGACGAGCTCGAGCGCCTCAAACTCGACGAGCTGCGCCGCGCCCAGGCGGAGGAGCAGGCGGTTCGCGAGATCTTCGCCCGCCATCTCAGGCCCGACGGCAAGCTCGACCGCAGCGGCGTGCTCAGCGATCTCTACCGGCTCAATCCGTCTGTCGCCTTCACGACGCAAAAGCACTGGCTCGCTCAGGAAAAAGCCCTGAGCGAGGCCGACGAAGCCCGGCTGAAGGCAGCCGCCGCCCGGGCGGCCCGACTGGGAACGCTGGCCGGCTCGGCAACCGATCAAGCCTCCTATCAGCGCGCCGTCCAGCAGGCTCTCGAGGAGGGGCTACTGACCAGTGAGCAAGCCGCCGCCCTACCTACCACCTGGGACGAGTCGACCAAGAGCATGCTCGGCCAGTTCCAGCGCCAGGCACTGACCGCACAACAGCAGATCGAAGCGTCGCTCAAGGCCGCCCAGGACCAGCGCGCCAAAGCCGAGCATGAGGCGCGCCTGCCCGGTCTCACAGCCGAGAGCGCTTCCAAGCAGTTCCGGCTGGCCGGCCAGCTCGCCCCGGGCGCCGCGTTGACCACGACGCAATGGAACGCCCTCCGCGCGGTCCTGCCCGAGAATCTCCGCAACATGTTCCCGGCCGCACCCTATTCCGGCGCTGTGGCCGAGGCCGAGCGGCTCGCCATGACTCCGGAGGAGCGGGCCGCGGCCGAAGACCGCCGCGCCAGCCGCGCCGAGCAGGAGCGGCACAACAGGGAGATCGAGCGCATCCGGGGTGAACGCGAGACCAACCGCCAGGCCGAGAGGCTGGCCATGCAGTCCGAGCAGACCACCAAGCGGCTGCGCACACTCAAGTCCGAGGAGCAGCAGCTCGATCGCGAGCAGGCTCGGCTCGACGAGAGGCGGCGTGAGCTCGGGCGCATCCTAGAGACTGGCAAGCACCCCCGGCCGCGTCAAGGCAGGAAGGCCAAAGACGTCGAGATCACCCCGGAGGAGCGTGCCCGCTTCCAAGCCGAATACGACACCGCCACCGAACAGTGGCGGCGCATCCTCGACCGCAGGAAAGAGATCGAGGCCGAGCGGCGGCACTTGCTCGGTCAGGGCGCAGCCACGGCGACAGCGCGCCCGCAGCAGGTACCGACTGCGCAGGTTGCTGGCTGGCCGCGCCAGGTCGATGCCGCCACCGGGCGCACCGTGGGCGGGGTGACCTACACCGAGCAGGAGTTCCGCCGCCGCGCCCGCGAGCGCGGCATCGTCGATGTGGAGCAAGCCCTTGCTGAGGCCCGCCGCAGCGGGCTAGTCCGTTAGTTCTTTCTCCATTCCGAGGCCATCCCATGCGTGACGCACTCGACGCCTTTCTGGACCGGTACGACCCGAACGCCGTCATCGCCAAGATCCGCCAAGCGGCCGACAAGTACGGCGTGGACCCGGCAATTCCGCTCGGCCTGGCCGAGAGCGAGTCGGATTTCCGGCAGTCGGCCACGTCGAGGACCGGAGCGAGAGGCGTCTTCCAGTTCACCCGGCGCACTGCGGACGAGCTCGGCATCGACCGGGAGGACCTCGACCAGAACATCGAAGGCGGGGTCCGGTATCTGAGGGACCTGCTCGGGCGGCACCAGGGCGATATCGCCCAAGCCCTCCGCGCCTATAAAGGCGTCGCCGCCGGCGGCGCGACCGAGCGCGACGTCGAGCGCGCCCTCTCGCTGGTCGATAAGTACCGATCCGCCCGGCCGGTCACCAATCTCGGTGAGCAGCAACCCGCAAACGGGCACGGCGCGGGCAAGCTTGTCAGCCGCGCACCAGACGAGCTCGATGCCTTCCTCGATCGCTACGCGGCCATCCCGAGCTTGGAGGAGCTGAACACCAAGGCTACGGAGATTGAGGAGCGGCGCAAACGCCTCGATGCCCAACTGGCCGATTTGGAGAAGCGCCGCGCCGAGCTCGAGCTCGCCCCGCTCGAAGTCGGGCGCCTGTCGGCGCTGCTCGGGCGCAGCGGGCCGAAGATCGTCGAGCCGCTCGTCGGCAGCTACCAGCAGCAGCTTACTCGGTTCCAGGCCGATCAGGAGACGCTCCAGCGCGAGGCCGAGAACCTGGAGCGAGCGACGCAGGAGCTCGAGACCGGCAGGCGGCTGTTCGAGCAGAACCTCCGGCGCTACGCCACAGCGCCGATTCCGGGCCTGGAGCGACTGGGCGGCCAGTTACCTGGTGTGCCGATGGTGGGCGCCCAGGTTGAGCCCGTCTCGCTCGATCTGCTCGGCACCAAGCCGGAGCAAGCCTTCTTCCGCCCGGAGCAGCCGCTCCTTCCCGGCCGCGCGGGCAAGGTGGCTGAGGAGTTCCTGGGCTCGTTCCTCAGAGGGGCGATCAGCTTGGGGACCGGCCTCGGGCACTTCATCGCCAGTCAGAGCCAAGACTCGCCGGTGATGCACACGATCGGCAGTGCGCTTACCGCTACCGGCGAGACGCTAGAGAACTTGTTCTACCAGCCGCAGGGCGAGCCCGAGACCTGGGCGCCGGAGTGGTGGGCGCGCGTCACTGGCGGCGCGATGGGCTCGATGGCCGGCTTTGCCGGAGGAGCTGCCGGCACGGGAGCCGTCATCGACCGCCTGACGCGCTTGGCGGGCATCACAGGGCGGGCAGCCCGGGCGGCCAACGCCGCCGGGATGCTCACCACAGGTAGCGCGCTGGAGGCGATCTCGCAGGCAGGTCTGGATGCCGCCGAGGCCGCCCGCAGCGGCAAGTCGCCCGAGGAGGCCGCCGAGATCGCCCGCAAGTCGGCGATGCTGGCCGCCGGTCCCACGGTCCTCTTCAACGCGCTTGGATTGTACGACCCGCGCCATGCCTCGATCGTCAAGCGGTTCCTCTGGGACGCGGCGATGGAGGTGGCGCAGGAGAACTCGCAGCAGATCGCCTCCAATTACGCCTCCGGCCGGCCGCTCAATGAGGGCCTGCTCGAGTCCACCGTCGGAGCCGGTGCGGCCGTGCTGATCGGTGAACCGATTCTGCGCGGCGCCCACGCGCGCGCCCGAAAACGCGCCGAGGAGTCGGCCCGCCTGGCCGCCGAGCAGCGAGCGCAGGCGCCACCGCCCACCCAGGCGGGCATCGCGCCTTCGGCTGGGGCCGCGCCCGGGCAAGAGCAGCTCGATCAGGTGCTCGACTATCTCCGCCGCGCCCGCCGTCCCGTGACGCGGCAGGATATCGTCAATGAGCTCGGTCTCGGGCCGAGACAGGTCGGGCAGATCCTCGACGCGCTCTATGAACGCGGCGAGGTCGAGCTCACCGAGCGGGACAAGCGACGCTACTACTCCCTGCGCGGGGAACTGCCGCTCCAGCCCGAGAAGCCCGCGGCCACAGCCGGCGAGCAAACCACCCCCACTGATCCCCTGGCTGAGTACAAGGCGCGAGCGCTCGAGATCGCCCGGCGCGAAGGGCGCATCCGCCGTTGGGGCATTCAGAATGCGCTGAACGTCGATCGCGACACCGCCTCGCGCATCCTCTCCGAACTGATCCAGGACGGCCAGCTCGACTCCGAGGGCAAATACATCGGCGGGGCGCGTGAGGCCCCGGCGCAGCAGATTTCCATCGGCGCACAGGACGAGACCGAGTACGACGCCCCTGAGCCGCAGCGCATCCCGGCTGAGCGGCGCGGCAAGGTCGAGGAGATCGCCACGCCGCTCGGGACCAGGGCACAAGCCCAATGGGTGCTGGTCGACTTGGCCGGTCCGGACGCCCCGATCGTCTCGCACGACGTTGCGGGCAACGTCAACCCCGCCTACCCGCAGCAGTACCAGGGGCGGCAACGGGCGCGCATCGCCTCGCGCGCCCAGATCGAGGAGCTCGCGCGTCGGTTCGACCCGGAGCTGGCAGGCCCGAACCGCCTCTCCAACCAGGGCGCACCCATCGACGTGGTGCTCCCCGACGGCCGGCAAGTGACCATCTCCGGCAACGGCCGCACCCTGGCCCAAGCGGTGATGTACCAGCTTCACCCGCAGCGGGCGCAGGCCTACCGTGAGCATCTGGCGCGCATCCTGCCGGAGCTGGGCATCGACCCCAAGGCGCTCGAAGGCATCCAGATGCCTTCGTTGCGGCGCGTCCTGCGCGGCCCGGTGCGCCTCGGCCAGTTCGCCGAGGAGTCCAACACCGAGACCGTGGCGCGGCGCTCGGCCGCCGAGATCGCCACGAGCGACGCCAAGAAGCTCTCGCCCGAGCTGCTCCGAGCCTTCCAGCCGTCGGAGTCCGGCGAGATCGGCACGGCCGAGAATGCCGAGTTCGTGCGGCAGTTCTTCGAGGCGGTGATCCCGCCCGCCGAACGCGGCGCCTACATGACCCCGAACGGTCTGCTGTCGCAGGAGGGGGAGCGGCGCCTGCGCAACGCCATCTTCGCCGCCGCCTACGGCGACGCCTCGATCGTTGAGCGCATGGCCGAGTCCCGCGAGGACGCTGCCCGGAACCTCACGCAGGGCATGCTTCGCGCCGCACCCCATGTCGCACAGATGGAAAGCGACATTCGCGCCGGGGCGCTCCAGCCGCTCAGCGCGGCCCAGGACGTCGCGGCGGCGGCGCGCAAGCTGGATTTCCTGCGCCAGCGCTCGCAGACGGTCGAGCACTATCTGGCGCAGCAGCCGATGTTCGGGCGCGAATTGACGCCTGAGGCTGAGGCGTGGCTGCGCGTCTTTGCGCGGTTTGGGAATTCTGCCCGACAGGTGGCCGATCTGTTGCGCGCCTATGCCGATTACGTGCGCTCGCTCGGGCATCCGCAACAGGCCAACCTGTTCGGAGGCGGGCCGGCCCCGACAAAGCTCCAGGCGCTTCACCAGGCGGTGGCGGCGGTTACGGACGAGGCGACAGCGAAAGAGCTCGTGCCCGTGCCCCGGCAGCAGCCCGCGCCGCCGCAGCCGACCGCTCCGGCCGTGGCGCCGCCGCCTGCCGGGCCGCGTCCGCAGCCGCTGTCAGCGGTGCGGGGCGAAACAGCGCCGCGCCGCGATCTCCCGCCGTTCATCACCCGCCCACCGGCCCTTCGGCAGCCTGCGGCCAACTTGCCGAGCCCGCAAGCGAGTGACGAAGTGGGCGACGATGCCCTGCAAACCGCGCGCGATAACCGCCGCTACTACCGACTGCGCACAGAACCGCCCGCACCGCCGCCCGCCGGCCCGGTCGCGATGGTCCCGGGCGCTCCAGTGCCCGGCGAGACGACCCCGCGCGGCCAGATTCCCCCGTTCGTCACCCGCCCACCGGCGATCAGACAGCCGCAGGCGGCGCTGCGGGCGACGCAGCCTGCGGAGATGACCCAGGCCCCGGCGCCGCCGCCATTGCGTTCGAGGCCGCCCGAGCAAGCGTCGTTGTTTGCCGAGGAACCGGCCCCGGCGACGGCGGAGCCGCCCACGCGCATCGAGGTCGATCGGTCACGGCTCCAACCGGGCAGCGACATCATCGAGTCGTATTCCGGCGACCTGCTGGCGGCCAGGAAGCCGACGATCCGAAAGCCGTTCACCTTCCAAGGCGAGCAATGGGTGACCGTGAGCTTCGGCGGGGAAGGGCTCCCCGGGGGAGCCCATGCCGCAGCCTATCGCGTTCTTCCCGCCGATCAAGTGACCGAGCCGATCGCCCGCGACCCGAAGATGGGCTACTACCACGGCGTGCGAGCGCGCCTCCGCGGCAAAGAGTACGTCCTTATCGGCCCGGAGGTACGCTTCGTTGCGGCTGCGATCACGCCGCCGGCAGAGCAGGCCGCGGCGCCTGCGCCCGCGCCCGAGACCGCACCCGCACCGGCGCCCCCGGCTGAACCGCAACCGCAGCCGCAGCCAAAGCAGCAGCCGGAACAGAAGAAGAAATACACGCCGGAGGACGTGCTTGCTCTCCTGCAACACCTGGAAGAAGCAAAGCATGTTCCGATTGTGGTCGACCGCTTCAGGAAGAGGCTGTCTCTCTCTCTTGACAAGAAAGAGGCCGACAGGCTCCTGATGGAGCTTGCGCGCCAGGGGCGCATTGCCCTTTCCCCGGTCAAGGTTTACGACGAGAAGGACAGGGACGTCTTAATTGAAGACGAAAAGGGCAACGTATATAGCACCGTTACCATCCTGCAACCCACCTCAGTCCCGCCACCCAAGGAATGGATTGAGTTGCCGGACATCGATGTTCCCGCGGAAGACGCAAGGCGCATACTGAGCACTCTCTGGCGACTCAATACCGGAGCTGACTGGGTGCCAGTCAGCTCCCACAGCACGCGAGAGGCGCTCCCGGAGTACAGCAAGGAGGAGCTTGACCGGCTTCTCTTGGGCATGGCCAAGAGGGAGTGGGTGAAACTGGTCCCCGTGCGGGTCTTCCAGGAGCACAAAAGGCCGCAACTTTTCGAAGACCCGTTCGGAACGACCTACGGATCGGTGATCCCGCTTGTCAAGCCGGAGGAGATTGCTGCCGACACCGAACCCAAGGCGCAGGCCGCGCCGGAGGCCGCCGCCGAGACCGCGCCCCAGATCCGCCTGGTGGACCGCATCCGCCAAGCCATCGACTCGGGCGAGGACATCCGCCTCCGGCTGGAGCGCATCGCCGAGGAGGTCTACGGCGGCAGCCGCGCCTCGGGCGCCTTCGAGATGCGCGATCTCTACGAGGCGCAGGAGGCGGCCGTCAACGGCTGGCTGCGCGATAACGCCCGCCGCCTCATGGAGATGCCCTTCGCTGAGGCCACGCAAGAGATCCGCGGCATCCTGGCGCGCTTGGCCACGGAAACCGTCCGGAACCAGCAGCAGATCGACCTCCAGCAGTTCTCGACTCCGCCGACGATTGCGCTGCTCGTCGCCAAGCTGGCCAGCCCGCGGCCGAACGATGTGCTGCTCGAGCCGTCAGCGGGCGTGGGCGGGCTGGTGGCGCTGCTCGAGCCGCTCGTTGGCGAGACCCACCTCAACGAGATCGACCCGCAGCGGGCGGCGCTGGCCGAGGCGATCGGCCTGCCCAAGGCCACCGCGCACAACGCCGAGGCTCTGAACGCGCTGCTCGATCCGGCCGTTCGGCCCACGCTGATCGTCATGAACCCGCCGTTCACCCGCGCGGCCGGCGGGGCGCTCAAGGCGTTGCGGTACGGCTTCCTCCACCTCGATCAGGCGCTCCAGCGGCTCGAGCCCGGCGGGCGCCTGGTCGCGTTGCTGACCGGCGGCCGGCAAGGCTTCGAGGACGTCGAAGGCGCCGGACTTAAAGCGCCGGGCGCACGCAACTACTGGGAGCGAACGGCCGATAAGTATCGCATCCGGGCCAACGTCCGGCTGAGCGGCAAAGAGTACGCCAAGTACGGCACCTCGATGCCGGTGCAGCTTATCGTGATCGATAAGACCGGCCCGACGCCGGGACGTACCAGTACGGAAAGGCTTGCAAATGTCCAGACAGGGAAGTACAACACGGTCGAGGAGGCCTACGATGCCCTTCGAGAACTCGAGCAAGACCGACTTACTGGGCCTGCGCTTGGCGAACAAGCTGTTGAGCCCGAAGGCGCGCCGGGCGATCGGCAACCGGCCGATCTGGGAGGTTTGGGACCAGTTCAGGGAGAGGTACTGGAAGGCGGCCGAGGACCACTGGGAGGAGAGCAAGGAGCTGCTGGCCAGCTACGACCTGAAGAGCGTGGACCTGTACGACCTGTTCCACTACACGCACCCGGGGAGGAACTGGGACATGGAGGAGGTCGGCGAGAGCGCGGCGCTGCGGCTCAACGCCCTGGTGAGGCACAACCCGGATCTCGACTGGAGCAACATCCCGAAGTGGCACCCGCTCCAGGCGGTGACGGCGCTCCTGGGGTGGCTCAAACCGGAGTGGCACCACTACAAGGTGCCGGAGGACGAGGACGACCAGTAGACCTTGCCTCTGCATCGGGCCTTTCGCCCGAGCAGATTGTTGACGCAGCCACTCAAGCGCTGGCTGCATTGCTCGGCCAAACGCCGGCCGCTCCCCAAACCGCCCCCGAGGCGCCGGGGCAGACGCCTCTGTTCGTCACGCAACCGCCGCCGATCCGCACCACACCGCCACCCAGCACCCCTGAGGAAAGCCCGAGCGCGAAGCTCGAGAAGGCGGCTGCCGAGGCGGCCGCGCGCCTGCGCGCGAAGATCCGCGGGCAGCAGCTTCAGAGCGGCATCGATCCCCAAGACCTGATCGATCTGGCCACCATCGGGGCCAACTACATGGTCAAGGGGTTCACCCGTTTCGGGAGCTGGAGCGAGCGGATGATCGCCGAAGCGGGCGATATCCTCAAGCATCTCGCTGCCGAGACCAAGCGCACCGTCGAATCGATCCTGCGCGAGGTGCACGCCTATGCCGCCGAGGTAGCCCGGCGGTTCGGCGCCACCGAGATCGAAGCGCCGCCCGCCGAGGCAGAGGCTGCCGAGCGCCGCTGGGTGCGGATCGTCCCCTCACCGCTCACCGGCGGACCGCCGCCCGATGCCGGCGCCTTCGTGCTCTATCGTCCCTCGGTGGAGGGCTCACCGCACAAGGGCGTCCTGGTCGAGACGCAGACGATGGCGTCGGTGCGCACGCCGCCGCTCACCTACCAGCCGCATCTGCCGCAAGAGCTTCTCGACTCGGGCGACCTGTCGGCGGCACAGATGGAGGCCATTGTGTTGGCCGGGCAGGCTAACGAGACGATCCTGCCCAACGGGGCGCGGGCCGCAGCGCTCATCGGCGACGGCACGGGCGTCGGCAAGGGGCGCATCATCGCCGGCATCGCGCTCGATAACTGGAATCAAGGCCGCCGCCGGATCGTCTGGGTGACCGATAATTGGCGCCTGCTCGAAGACGCCAAGCGCGACCTGAACGGCATCGGCGCCGGCTACCTCGCCCGCACCATCGCCCGAGCCGACAAGTTCCCCTACGGAGCCAAGATCAATCACGGTGGTGTGTTGTTCGCCCCGTACTCCTGGCTGCGCTCGGCCGACAGGCGCCAGCGCGAGCGCATCGATCAGCTCATCGACTACGTTCGCGGCGAAGACGACGGCGAGGGCGCCGTGGTCATCTTTGACGAGTCGCACAACCTGAAGAACGCGACCGCGACCGGCCGGCAACAGGCGTCCGACACGGGCATGGCGGTCAGCAAGCTGCTCGCCAAGGTGCCCAAGCTGCGCACGGCGTTTCTGTCGGCTACCGCGGCCACCGAACTGCACAACATGGGCTATCTCGCGCGCCTGGGGCTGTGGGGGCCGAAGACGCCGTTCCCGGGCGGCTTCGGCGAGTTTCAGACGCAGCTCGGCCGCGGCGGCATGAGCGCGATGGAGCTGCTCGCGCGCGAGCTCAAGGCTCGCGGGCGCTACATCGCCCGCACGATCTCCTTCCGGGGGGTCATCCTCCGCGAGGATGCGGTGCATCCCCTCAACCCGGGCCAGAAGGCCATCTACCGCTCGGCGGCGCGGGCCTGGCGGCTCGTCATGGGCATGCTCGATCAGGCCATCGAGACGACCAACGCCACCGGCTCCCCCGTCAAAGGCGAGTTTATGCAGGACTTCTGGGGAGCTCAGCAGCGGTTCTTCAACCTGCTGCTCACCGCGATGAAGATCCCGACTGCGGTCGAGCACGCCCGCAAGGCGCTCAATGAAGGCTACTCGGTGGTGATCTCGCTGATCAACACCAACGAGGCGGCCCAGAGGCGCGAGGAGCTCAAGGCGAAGGAGCGCGCGGCCAAGATGGAGGAGGGCGAAGAGGTCCCCGAAGACGACAACTTCGACTTCGGCCCCAAGAGCATCCTCATCGAGCTGGTTAAAAACCGCTTCCCGGTCGAGCAGTGGGTGGACGATGTTGACGAGGAAGGCAAGCCGATCAAGAAGCCTTTGGTGGATGCCAACGGCAAGAGGGTCCTGAACCCTGAAGCCGTGCGGATGCGCGACGAGCTGGTAGCGCGGCTCTCGCGCGAACTGGCGCTGCCCAAGAATCCGCTCGATATCCTGATCGAGGAACTTGGTGGCCGTTCGCAGGTCGCCGAGCTCACTGGCCGGCAGAAGATCTACGACGAGGCCACCGGCAAGTTCGTGCCGCGGGGCGAACCCGGCACACCGCGCCATCAGGTCAATATCGTCGAAGCTGACAAGTTCCAGAACGGCCAAAAGCGCGTCGCCATCATCTCCAACGCCGCCTCCACCGGCATTTCGTTGCACGCTGACAACACCAAGCGGAACCGCCAGAAGCGGTTGCACATTACGCTCCAGCCCGGCTGGAGCGCCGATAAAGCGATGCAGATGCTCGGGCGAACGCACCGCACCAATCAAGCCCACCCGCCCGAGTACCTGATGGTGGTGTCGGATCTCGGCGGCGAGAAGCGCTTCATCTCGACCATCGCCAAGCGTCTGGGCTCGCTCGGCGCGCTGACGCGCGGCTCGCGCGAAGCTGCCGGCGCTACCTCCGATGCGATCTCGAAGGTCAATTTCGACTCCACCGAGGGACGGCGGGCCGCCGACGCCTTCTACACGCATCTGTTGCGCAATCCGGTAGTGATTCACGGCGTGGATGCAAATCAACTGGCCGGCCAGTCCAACTTGCGCGTCTACTGGCCTGGCGGCCAGGGGACGTTGATTGAACCGTTGGTCAATCATCCTGAGTATCTGCACAGGGTCAGGGCCGACTCGGGCGAAGAGGTGCAGGTGCCGCGCAACGACCTGCGTCTCGAAGGGGAGACCGTCACCGGCCTGGACATCCTCAGTCAGATGGGTGTGCTCTACACCAATCCGCGCACCGGGGAGCTGTCGGTCTCGCCCGCGGACCGGCAGAACGTCAACCGGTTGCTCAACCGCCTGCTGGCGCTCGACCCGGACATTCAGAACGCCGTCTACGATCTCTACTACGACTTCTTCGAGCAGGCCGTCGCGCGGGCGCTCGAAGACGGCACGCTCGATGTCGGCGTGCGTCAGCTCCACGGCGAGCGCCCGAAGATCCTCGAAAAGAACGTCCTGACAACGGACAAGACGACCGGCGCCGAGACCATTCACTACGTGGTCGAAACCCAGGTGCGCCAGCAGCGCACCTCGCCGGCCGAGCTCGAGCAGCTTGCCCAGCGCCACCCGAATGGCCGGATCTACCATGTCAAGACCCAGGACGGGGATGCGGTCGCTTTCGCCTGGCCGGCGCCCGATATCGTCCACGCCAACGGCATGGTCGAGAAAGCCTTCTATGTCGTGCGGCCGGATCGCGGGCGGCAGAAGATCGGTGAAAGTCGCTTCAAGGGTGTCCCGTTCGAGAAATACGTCGCCGACGAAAAGAGCCGGCTACGGATGAGGGTCAATCAGGAACAGGCCGATGTGGACTACTACAGCCGGTATGCGACCCAAGGGGGCCGCTGGCAGCAGCTTTATGAGCAACACCGGGCCGCGCTCGAGAATGCCCAACGCGAGCTGGCCGAGCTCGAGGCCGTCACCGATCCTCAGGCCGAAGCAAAGCGCCGCTGGCAGGAGATCTACGACGACACACCCGAGTTCGCTCCCGAGCGCCATGACCTGCTCGGCGGTACGGTGCTCCAGTGGTGGGGGCACATCCAAGATGCCAGCGTCCAGGGCATCTTTGCGGTCCAAGACGCGGACACCGGAGAGCGGATCGTCGGGGTAGAAGTCGCCAAAGGCAACCTCAAGAAGCTGATCGAGCACATCTCCGGCGGCGTCGTGACGGCTACGCCGAGGCAGGTGATGACCGATATCCTCGAAAACGGCACCCGGTACGAACTGGCGCACGGGGTCGCCCTGGTGCGGGGCAAGGTCGGCCGTCGTCCCGTGATCCAGGTCCATCACGGAGGTTACGAGTACCGCCTCCGTCAGTTGGGAGTTCAGTACGAGGTCGGGGTGGTCCCGATCATGTACATCCCGGACAACGACCGTGGTCTCGAAACCCTGCGGCGGGTGCTCGATGAGTTCCCGATTGCGCCTAGCAAGCGAAGCGGCGAGGCCGGCGCGGCTACGCTCGACTTCCTGTTGTTCGGGGCGCAGCTCATTCGCGACGGCATCGTCAAGTTCGCCGCCTGGTCCAAGCGCATGCTCGAGCGATTCGGCGAGGTGGTGCGGCGCGACCTGGTGCGGCTGTACTACCAGGCCAAGGCGGTCGCGCGCAACATCTTCAGCGACGAGCGGGAAGCGATCGGAGGCCCGAGACTGGGGCGGGCGAAGCGGCTGTCGGAGGCGCAGCGGGCGGTCGAGAGCGCGGTTAACGCCAAAGTCGAAGCCAACCCCGACGCCTATCTCGAGCAGTACGAGCGGGATTTCGGCAACGAAATCAGCACCGACAACGCGGCGGAGCTTTTCAGGGAGTACAACAGCAGTCCGGAAGCGCGGGCGCTTCACCGCAAGAGCGTGCACCACGCCGCGCAGTGGATCGCGGATCAAGTGTTTCGGCGGGCGCTCGATCGGGGCGGCACCGGGCCGGTAGTGTTCACTTCAGGTGGCACGGGCTCAGGGAAGAGCAGCGCCATCGCTGAGCTACACGGCAGCGACGCCATCGTCTACGACAGCACGCTGAGCGACTACCAGGGGGCGGTACGGCAGATTGAGCAAGCGCTCGCTGCGGGTCGGCGCGTTGAGATTCTGTACACCTATCGGGATCCCGTGGATGCTTTCCGCGCCGTGCTTCACCGGGCGATGGAGGAAGGGGCAGGCCGGACGGTGGAACTGGCGACCCACGCCGCGACGCATCGCGACGCCACAGCCGTCATTCTCCGGCTGGCTGAGCGGTATGCGGATGATCCCCGGATCACGTTCCAGTACTTCCACAATCGCGGCAAGCCCGGCTTGGTGGACCGCGGTACCATTGCCCTCGCCAGAAATGCCCGATACGATGAATTAGAGCCACTCCTCCGGGAGGTTCTCGAAGATGAGTACGAAAACGGCCGAATCTCCGAGTTCGTCTACCGAGCCACTCTCGGACATCGGCAAGAAGGCCCTCAACAGCCTGAGGCGCTACGGCGGCCGGCCGGAACTCCTCCTGAAGGAGCACCCCTACCGGAAGCGACGGCCGAGGCCCGATCCCGGCGACAAGCCCAAGAAGCCCGCCACGACGAAGTCGTAGCCCGCGGCGCCCAGCTCCTTGGCGAAGGCGTGACGCGCTTCGCCGACTGGTCCAAGCGGATGCTGGCCGAGTTCGGCGAGTGGATCAAGCCCCATCTGACGCGGCTGTACTTCGAGGCCAAGCGGTTCTGGCAGGACACCTCGGGGGAGTCAAGGGTGGAGATCGCCGCAGTCAACGCCTTGACCGAGCACGCGCGCAACCTGGCCCGTGGCGTGCGCACCAGGGTCGGCGAGCGCGCGCGGCGCAGCGCCGTCGCCGAGCTGCTCGACACCGTGATCATGCCGCTCGGCTCGCGCTTGGAACGGGAGGGCGGCGGAGCGGGTAAGCCGCTTGCGGAGGCCCTGCGCCGCGCCGGAGACTGGGGCGAGGTCTCCGCTGGCAAGCGCCTCCTGCGCCTGTCGGATTCCGGCTTGGCCAAGCTCACACGAGAGCAGCGCTGGAATCTGCTCGACGTGCTCGAGGGTCGGGCCGATGCGATGGACGATGAGGTCAACCAGGCCTACCGCGTCATCCGGGAACTGACCGACGAGATCGCGCAAGAGGCCGAAGATCTCGAAGTTGAGATTCGCACCAGCGAAGGGCGGCGCGTGCCGTTTGAGGCGATGGCGGACTACTACCCGCACGTTCCAGCCAAGACGGATGCCCTGCGCAGCGGCCCGGTGCGGCGCGATGTTCTGACAAATCTGGTGCGGCTCGGGATTAAGCCGAGCGAACAGGAGGCCGCGGCATTCCTCGACGAGTACATCGCGTTCGTGGACTCCGGCGCCCGGCCTGAGCGGTTGCTCGCCTACATGGTGAGCACGGGCCAGGCGGCCACCAGGGAAGAGGCGTGGGATAAGCTGCGGCGCCACCGCACCCACGTCCACCGGCACGGTTCGCTCGAGTACGCCCGCGAGGTGAACCTGCCGTTCTACGACCCGGACCCGTTGCGTACGTTGCCGACGCATGTCGCCACCACGTCGATCCGGCTGGCGCAGATTGCCGAGTTCGGGCAAGACAATCAGGTGATCGCCCGCCACATCCGGAGGATCGCCGAGGCCGGGGGTAACGCGGCTTGGGTGCAACGGGCGGTCGATCGCCTGATTGGTTACGTTGACGAGGCTGACGCGAAAGCGGAAAGGGCCAGCCGAGCGCTGAGGGTGATTCAGGGGTTCAAGCTCGGCCTAGCGGGCATTCCGAACGCCACCCAGGGCGTCCTGAACAGCCTGCTCGCGGCCGACTTGCCGGCTGTGGCGGCCGGCTTGCGCGCAGCGCTGAGTCCGGGCGGCCGGCGCCTGGCGGTCGAATCGGGAGCGACGATCGACCCGGTGTTGCACGAGTCCGTGCGGGAGCTGTCGGGCAGCAACCGGGCGCTCGAGTATTTCCTGCGGGCGGTCGGCTTCACAGCCACGGAGCGGTTCAACCGCATCGTGGCGGCCAACGTCGGCACCGCCTACGCCCAGCGGCTCCTCGAGCAGCTCCGCCGGAACCCGCGCCACCGCCGGGCGCGGCGGCTGCTTGAGGAGCTCGGCATCGATCCGGATGCCGCCTTGGCTCGGGGCGGGCTCACCGGGGACGACGTGCTGATGGCCGCCAAGCGCTTCTCCGATATGACGCAGTTCCGTTCGCGGCCCCAGGATCAGCCTGAGTGGGCCTCGACGCCCTGGGGCAAGGTCTTCTTCCAGTTCAAGACCTTCATCTACAACCAGACGCGGCTGGTGTATCGGACCCTTATTGACGAGATTCGCCGGGGCGAGTTCGGGCGGGCCTTTCGCAACCTGCTCATCCTGTCGGTGCTGTTCCCGCTGACCGGCGAGGCGATCATCGCCCTGCGCAACCTGCTCACCGGTCGGGAACGAGAAGCCGAGGGCTTGCGGCGCTGGCTGGAGAGCGCCGCGACGGTCGGCTCTCTCGGAATCTTCTGGGATCTGTTCGAGAGCGCAGAGCGGCGGCGCCCGCTGGCCTTCCTGGGCGGGCCGACGGCGGCGATGGTCGGCGATGTCATTGAGCTTGGGGTTCAGGCCGACGATCCCGAGGCGTGGAAACGGTTCACCTATCGCCATGCGCCGCTCGGCTCGGTAGTCCGGCGGGTGGTCGAGGGGCCGGAGTGATCCCTCCGACTTCCTCTGAGCTTGCGGGTTCGTCGTCGTCGAAAGTTGCCTGTATCAAAACTTTTTTGTATGCGGGCACACCAGCCGGGCTGAGGGTTCGAGGATGAACGGTTCGGGTTAGTTAAGGCTGGATCCGATCAGTTCAGGATTGATTGGCCGACGGGCGGGGTCTCAAGCGGATGGCCAGTCCGCGCGGCGCGCGGCTCGGCTGGAAAGGCCCGGGGCCAAGCGGAGAAGAGCCCAGCCGGCCCCGGCTCAGCCCCGGTGGTGGGCCTATCGCGCTTTCCGCGTTGTGGTCTCGGCCGATGCTGGCGCGACGGATCCGGATCCAGCGCTGGCGGCGCGCGCCTTCGCCTTCCGCTTGGCGGTCTTCTTCGTTGCCATCGTTCTGACCCTCCTTTCAGTGCTCACCCTTGTCAGGCGAGGTTACTGATACCTTCGCACAGCCCGGGCGAGTTCGCGCGCCTCGCGCTTGGCGCGTCGCCGGGTGAGCACTCGCCGGAGCCAGAGCAGGCCCCCCGAGACTACGGGCGCCCCCAGCGCCCAGATCCACCACTCCCCCATCTATCTCTTCGCCCTTTCTTCCTTTTGGCAATCTGCTTCAGTGGCATGCCCTTGGCCCGGAGCTTGCGCGCTTGACGGTGCCGGCGGCAGTTCCTCGATCAGCTCCGCGTCTTCGACGCCAGCGCAGGCCGAGCAGAGGTTCACCTCGACCCAGTAGCACGGGCGGTCGAAGCCGAGCGCCTGGTCGTACACCATGCACGGCACCTCATCCGTGCAGCCGCAGATCCGGCATTGTCGCATCGCTTCGTCCTCTCAGCAGCGGCCGGGCGGCGTCCTTGCGCGCCGCCCGGCTCTGGCGGTGGTGCGGCCGGTCGTAATTCAGATGGCACCACTGACACAGCGCGACAAGATTGGTGTCGCGATTGTCGCGCGGGTCATGGTTGAGGTGCGCGACTGTCAGGATGACGCGCACTCGTCTAGGGCGGCCGCGCGGTGAAGAGGCGAGCGGAACCGGCTGCCCGCGCTCGTCGCGCCAAAGCTGGTAGCGCGAGAGGCGCCAGCACATCCATCGCTCGCCGTCGGCTCGCCGGCCGGTTGTCGTCCAGATGACGCAACGGTCGGGCTTGCCACAGCGCTCGCACCGGCTGCCGGCGCGGGCGAGGATGCGCGGGCGGATCAACTCCCGCCACTCGCGGCCGTAGAAGCGGCGCCACTCGGGACGGATCGGCATCGCTATCCCCTCATCCAGCCCGCCTCGCGAGATACTCCGCCCGCCGCGCCTGCCAGTCGCTCGCTGGTCGCCGCTTCGGGGTGGTCACAGCAGGAGGTGGTGCAGCCAGCACGGCCTCGAGCGGCTCACCCGCAGCCAAGCGCTCAGCCTGTCTCCAGCCGATAGGCCGCCGGCAGCCGTAGCCGGCATCGAGCAGGATGCGGCCACGCTCCACCCAGATCGCCGGCAAGCGCCCGCATCGGCGCAGCGCGAGCAGCCCGCGGATGATCTCGATCATGCGCTCCAGGGGCGGCTCTCTCATGGGTCGTTCTCGTCCGGCGGGGTGCTGCCGCCTTCAGGCTCGCCTAATAGATCGTGGTTCAACTCGCAAATGATGTCGAGCAGGCTGGCAACGGCGGCCTCCTCGATGGCATCGAACTGGGCCTTCTCTTGAGCGATTCGAGCCCGGATTTGATCCTCAGAGAGCTGCGGATAGATGCTGCGTAGTAGCGCTGGGAAAATCTCCCTCTCGATTTGCCGCCGAATGGTCCTGGCGGCGCTCTTGATCACGGACAGGTCAAAGTCAGGGAGGCGCTGAGGCGCAGGCGCGGCAGCCGGCCCCGCAGTGGGCGCCGCCACCTGGGGCTTGCCCAGGGGAAGGACCGTGGAGTAGAACCGGCCGTACTCGTCCTCGATGAGCACAGCGCGGTCGTCTGGCCTGACAAGGCGTTGTGGCGTCAGGGACACGAGCCCACGGTCTGCCATCTCCAGCAGCAGCCGGTCGAGCTCCGCCTTGCCGTATTCTGGCAGGCGCGGCCGCAGACGGTCGATGATCACAGGAACATTCGGCCCATCTTGGAGCTCCCAGAGCAGCGCCAGCAGTTGATCGTCAGGCGGTCTTCCGCCGCCGCGGCTCCCGCGATCCGTCACGGCCCACCTCCCGCTCGCTTGGCCTCCCCAAGATTCGC
>Ga0308412_1000371_pt1 | contig 22949 bp, 18 predicted proteins | sample HotsprottomLayer_FD_202357 | JGI IMG/M metagenome (GOLD analysis project Ga0308412, IMG submission 202357) | Hot spring phototrophic mat microbial communities from Octopus Spring, Yellowstone National Park, Wyoming, United States -... | ecosystem: Environmental > Aquatic > Thermal springs > Hot...
TTTCTAGAAATTATAAAGAAAGGTATCTGTAGATTCAACAAACGGAGCTTATCCTCTTAATCCTAATACAAATAGGGTTATCTAGCACATTTTGCCACTTATCACAAGTTTTGAATTTTAAAAAGAGAATATTTATCATTATATACTATTTGAGGTAGGTGAATGGAAAGGCAGGCAGATTTACATACACATTCAACTTTTTCAGACGGCGAAATGTCAGTAGGGCTACTACTTCAAAAAGCCCAATCACTAGGGATAAAATACATTTCAATAACTGACCACGAAAACACAAGGCAAAACGAATATATTCAGGAAATCCTAAGGTACACCAATTTTGAAATAAAAGTTATTCCGGGAATAGAAATATCAACAGACTACCAAAACCAGGAAATACACATTGTTGTGTACTACCACCCAGAGGAAACAAAAGAAATAAACGCAATTCTAGAACCTCTTAGGGAGAAAAAATTAAACCGGGTAAAGAGAATAATCAAAGAGATAGAACCTCTAGGCTTTAATTTCAAAAAGTTCTCCCTTGACAACTCAAAAACATTCAACATAATGTGTATAGCCAGATACATGTATTACAACTCAAACCTAAAAACAATAGAAGAAGTTTTCAAAAAGTACTTAGATAACCATAATAAAGAAAAAAACAAATCTGAGTACCCAAACACCAAAGAAATCGTAAGTAAGCTATCAAAACTAAACTGTTTCGTAGGAATAGCACATCCTGACTTTCTCAAAGATTGGGACAAAATAAAAATAATCCAAGAATTAATAAAAGAAGGAATAAAAGGCATTGAATACCGTCATCCAATAATACCAGATTACTTAGAAACCAAGGTACTAAATTTTATTCAAGAGAACAGCTTAATTCCATTAGGTGGTAGCGACTTCCACGGATATGATACCAAAAGAAGAGAATTAGGAAAGTACAACATTCCGAACTCATCGGCAGAGTACATAATGAAGTACTTAAAACTTGAGAGTGTTCCAAAATTATTTTTTGATCAGGATTAAATTTTGTAATAATTGCTTTATTATCGTTTATATCAGAGCAGACACACAGGTCTATAATGATTATAATACCAAAGATTTTTTCAACAGAACTCAAAAAAGTTGAAAAAACACATAACTTTACAATACACTACATTTTGGGAGGTGCGATGAAAATCTTAAGAATCTCTGAGATTACTAAATCAAGTAACGATGAAAAAGTAAACGGCAAAGCCGAATTAACAGTAAAACCCTCTTCAAGTGCAGAAGACAAAGTCAATGTGTACGAAAAGTCGTTCATAAGAGGTCTTTTAAACGAAATGAAACAAGTTCAAGAGAAAGCATCTTACCTGAACGCTCAAATAGACGCTCTAAAAGAATTGAAAGACACACTCTCACAAAATCCCGGGAATACTACTCTGTCAGAAGAAATCAAAAAGAAAATAAACGATTTGATTGAAAATAAAAAATTCAATAACCAAAAAGTAATAGAGGACATAAGTCAAAAGTTAAACTCAGCAAACACAAAAATAGAGATGCTTGAGGCAATATCCGAAAAGCTCAACGAAATAAGCTCAAAGTTAGAAGAACTAAAAAAAGAATCAACTGTGATAGTTCTCAAAGCATCAAACCTAAACCAAGCAATAATGAATACCTCCCAATCAAGTCATTCAAGTCATTCAAGCATGATCTCCTTAATAAACGAACTAGCTAAGAATCCAATTTTCCTAAAGAATGCTCAAAGTATAAATCCGGACTCAGTAATAAGAATAATATCAAGAAACCAAGGCTAGATTTCCTCTTCTTTTTCCTCTAATTCCTCTTCTTTGCGAACGAATATAAACTCATACCCCTCCTCAACTATCTTCTCTATCCTCTTTTCATTAAGTGGAACACCAGCAGGGATAAGCATAGTTCTAGGATTTCGTTTCAAAGCATAAAGGTTATATACTATCTTCAGCCCACTTAAGTTTTTTCCTAAGTATTTTGAAGAACGAAATATCAGGGTTTTTAACTATTTTGGCAAAATAAGGAGATTTTCTAACTATGACTTCTGTATCTTCAGAAACTTCTAGATATTCCTGTCCATCAACAACTACCTGAGCCGTAGGCTCAGTATGCTTAACATAAAGTTTGACAACACTATTACCATCAATAACAACGGACCTAGCAGACAGTGAATGCGGGCATATCGGTGTTATAACCATATTATCTGCCATAGGTATAAGTATAGGACCGAAAGCAGACAAAGAGTAAGCAGTAGAACCTGTAGGAGTAGCAACGATAACTCCATCAGCTCTGTAATTAATAAGTTTTTCACCATCAACCTCAACACATATATTTATCAACCTATGGTACTTACCCCTGGACACAACAACCTCATTGAGTGCTATGGAACTGAAAGTCTTACCACTTTCAAAATTAGCAACAATATCTAGCATCATTCTTTGCTCGCATTCGTAATTACCAGATTTTATAAAACTTATAACTTTAGGTATATCATCAACGGAAAAGTGCATAAGGAAACCAAGCTTACCAACATCAATACCAGCAATCGGAACACCTAACTTAGCAAACAACCTAGCGGCATATAAAATTGTACCGTCACCACCAACACATATAACAAAATCAGGCTTCTTCAAGCCATCATGTGATTCAAAAGTAGCAGAAAAATTGAAAAATTCGGTTTTTATTAAAAAAAAGTCAACCTCCTCTGAATCGAGGAGGTTAGATAACTTATCCAGAACATGCCTAAGTTCAGGCTTACTTGGATTATATACTACTGCAACTAATTTAGACACCTTAGCAAAATTATCTCTTTGAGTACTGCTTTGATTTTCTAGCTTTGACTTTACCGTACTTCTTGCTCTCGACCATTCTCGGATCTCTTCTCACAAGGTCCAACTTTCTGAGTATAGGTCTAAGCGTTTGAGGATCATACTGAGAAAGAGCCAAAGCTATACCATGCCTAACGGCTTGAGCCTGCGAAGAAATACCACCACCCTTTACAGTTACATAAGCGTCAAACTTACCCAAAGTATTCGTAACTTTAAAAGGCTCCAAAACCTTTTCTACAAGCTCAAAAACATTGCTAAAATACTCCCTGAAATCCTCACCATTAACGCTAATCTCACCTTTACCACCTGGTTTCAAGAAAACCCTAGCAACGGATGTTTTTCTTGCTCCTCTTGCAATGACAACTTTTGAACTTTTAGCCATAAAGACCTCCTTAGAACTTATACTCTATAGCACCCTCAGGAGCTTTGACATTATCATCTTTGACGACTATCATTCTTCTTAGCCTATGCTTTCTCAACCTATTTTTAGGCAACATACCCCTAACAAGTCTCTCAAAAACAAATCTAAGATTCTTAACTATAGCATCTTTGAAGTAAACATGTTTAAGTCCACCTGGATAACCAGAATGCCAGAAGAACACCTTGTAATCCATCTTCTTGCCTGTGAGAATGGCTTTTGAAGCATTCTTTATTATAACATAATCACCATTGTCAATATGCGGAGTATAATCAACTTTATGTTTACCCATTAGTAGCTTAGCAACAACAACGGCTACTCTACCAGCTGGCTTACCAGCTGCATCAATAATATAGTACTTCCTAGATACCTGACTACCTTTTAACATTATTGTTTTCATAAGCACCTTCCGATTTTTAGTAATTATAAAAACATAAACCAAAATATTTCAATTTGAAATTGATTGAAATGACAATCACTTAACTACTACCTCATACCTAAATGTATCGCTTCTATTGCCGGCGAAATCCTCACAAAAGACTTCAAAAACACCACTACTTGCAATATCAACAAAAAACTGAACAAAATCACCAAAAACAAGCATTTCCGAAGTCTCATTACCATACCTGTAAACTACTTTCTTAACGCCACTTCCGTAAATTCCATCGTCAACCCTAACATTAACCAAAACCCTACCTCTAGCTAACCTAACTTCATTAGAAACCACCTTAGCACCTTCAAACGCTATATTCAAAATCCTAGGCTTCTCTTTATCTTCGCTTGAGTTCTTCACCGAAAAATTAATAACTACATTTGTAAAATTACCATCAAAATCATTGTAAGACAGCTGAGCAAAATAGATACCCTCACCCGGCAAATCAAAATAACAAACCTCATAAGGCATAACTATTGATTCCTTATTCAGGTAAGCTAAATTCACATTAGTGAAAAGATTATTTTGATAGTAGATCTTTAAAAAAGAATTTGCCTTATCAACACCTACGAAATCCACAGGGTCACTCCACCTGAAAGCAACCTTATTAGTCCTATAAAAAACAGAATTATTAGTAGGATAAAGAAGTTCAAAACTCGGTGGAATAGTATCAAAAGAAACACTAACCCCAAAGCCACAATCACCAACAACAAATCTATAATATCCAGGTTCACTAAACGAATAATCAAAGTAGTACAAATTCTTAAATCTCAAATCTTCGTATGACTTAACATTACTTATTACCTCATTCCCCTTTACAACATAAACCTCTAAAGGTTTATCGTAATAAAAGAAGAACCTGTAAGATTTAGACAAAATTTTTGATATATAGACATTCTCAAGGTTATTAGTAAAAATGTAAGGGATATTAGAAACAGAGCTAGCTCTGATGACAAAATCCTTCTTAAAAACTTCCTTATGACCTTCCGAAACCCTTAGCCTTAAATTATACTCTTTTCCTAACTTTAACGAAACACCAGATGGGACAAAAACTCTGACTTTGTTAGCTACAACTCTTTCAAAAAGTAAATCTTCAGCTACGGGATGGCTAAGCCATCCCTATAAAAACTTTTCTATGATTGTATATTCAATTTAGCTATAGACAACTTGGCTAGCGGTATACTATAAGGTGAAACGGAAACATAATCTAATCTTATTTCCTTAAGTAATTTTGTATTTCTTGGGTCTGCACCGTGCTCACCGCAAAGCCCTATCTTCAAATCAGGTCTAACCATCCTACCCCTGTGAACAGCTATAGTAATCAATTCTGCTACTTCCTCACCCAAAACCTTAAAAGGATTCTCTTCAAGTATATCCATCTCTGTGTAGCTTGGCAAGAACGAAGAAATATCATCCCTAGATAGCCCGTAAGTTGTCTGCGTGAGGTCATTAGTTCCGAAACTAACAAATTCAGCAAACATAGATATTTTATCGGCATGCAAAGCAGATGAAGGAATCTCTATCATTGAGCCATACTTAAGAGGAAGCTCTACACCGTACTCACTCATCACCTCTTCGCATATCTCCTTTATTCCTTTTATTTTCCTTCCTTCCATTGTTTTACCATAGAAAACATAACTCAACTCCTTGTAATTCATCACAACAGGTATCATTATCTCAGGTATTGGGTCAAATCCATTCTTTTTAACTTCACAAGCTGCTTCAATTATAGCCCTAGCCTGCATCTCATATATCTCAGGATAAGTTACAGCGACCCTAACTCCTCTATGCCCAAGCATTGGGTTAACTTCCTTCTTAAGCTCACATATTTCCTTTAAATTTTCCTTTGTTATGTCATAACCTCTTTTAGTCAAATGCTGGTATAGCTCTTCAAGCTCATTTTCATTGTGAGGTAAAAACTCGTGTAAAGGTGCATCAAGCAACCTTATCGTAACAGGATAACCACTCATCGCTATGAACAAATCCATGAAATCCTTCTTCTGAAATTCCTTAAGCCTAGAAAGAATCTCTAATCTCCTCTCCAAGCTATCAGAAATGATAAGCTCCTGGAATATAAGTAATCTCTCCTTAGCGAAGAACATGTGTTCAGTTCTCGCAAGTCCTATACCCTTAGCACCAAACTTTCTAGATAGTACAGCATCGTTTGGCTGGTCAGCGTTAGCTCTAACAACGAAATCATCAGTTATGTACTTATCAACAACATTTAAGAAATCAATAAGCCCGTTCTTTTCAAAATCTGGCGATATTGTCTTTACCTCACCGAAATAAATCTTTGGTGATTCATAAAATGGAACTTCTAAGGTAATGTAATCACCTTCGTTCACCCTTATTCCATCTATCTCAAAATAATTCTTCCCCAGTTTAATCTTTGGATTAACTAAACTAACTTTACCTAACGCTCTAGCAACAACAGGAGCATGAGAAGCATAACCACCTTCAGTAGTCAAAACACCTTGACCAACCTCTATAGCCTTAACATCCTCAGCGTAAGTAGCAGGCATGACTAGAATAAGCCTTGTATCAAGGTTAAGCTTCAAAGCTCTGTTGTACTCCTCCATCAACCTTTCTGTAGAGAAGAACACCCTACCAGTAGCAACTCCAGGAGCACCAGCTATACCTCCCGAAACATACCTAACCTTGTTCTTCTTTATCCATTCAGGGTCTATCCTCTTATGTAGAAGCTCAACAAGATGCCCCGGATTGATTTTATCAATCATGTATTTTTCATCAATAATACCTCTAGATATAAGATCTAGATAAAGTTTTATCTCAGCCTGAGATGATCTATTAGGCACAGTATCCTGCTCAATAACCCATACCTTACCAGTCTCCCTAACAACCATCACATACCTTATTTCCTTATACCTCTCTTCCAATCTTCTAGCAATGTCTCTGAGTTGGCTAAGCGTAGGTTCATCCAATTTCTCAATATCTTCCCCCTTGCTCTCATCTTCTATAAAGTAATTCTTCATAAAGAACTTACCGTATAGCTGAGGCGAACCATCTACTATATTCCTTGTGTAGAAGTAACCTGTGAAAGAATCCTCAGAATAATTACCAAGAACCATATCTTGAAGTAAACACCCCATCTCAACATCACTGTTAACAGAGGCAATAGCCGATATCTGCTTAAGAACATACGCTAACCTTTCCTCAAGGTCAGAGGGCACTTTCTTCTCAATCCCTTCCTTATCATACTTTAACCTTTCCTTCAGCTTTTCTAGAGGTAAATCCCTAAGGTCATCAGGCTGAGGAAGAGAGAAGAAAACATCAGGTCTATACTCAGCTCCAACCCTTGCCATCTCCTCAAGGAACGTACAGTAAGCTATATAGGCAAACTTCTCATCGACTTTTTCCCTTATTAGCTCAAAAACTTCATCGTTTATACCTATAAACCTAACTCCAGGAAATTTAATTATCTTTAAATCAGGACTTACAACTAATTTAAGGAAAAGAGGTGCTTCAGGACTTCCTAGCTTCCTATTAGTTATCTTTGATATATCCTTGACATACTCTATTATTAAGTTTATATCTTTATCTCCCAACCTCCTAAAAGTGGGACTATCTATCAAAACACCAGGAGGAATAGGTAAATTATTGTCAACAAGCTCTAATATCCTTTCTCCCCTAATACCTATCTTAGAAACATCCTTAGGTCTATTACCACCTTTAAAACCTTCCCGACTAAAAAAGTATATTCCACTCATCCTTTAGTTCCTCCTTTTATAAGAGTTTAAAAAACCACCTTAGAAATTTCAATAAAATAGAAACGCTCTGGAAGCACCTAACTAGAGAGACTTCGTCTCTCCTCACTCTCTAAATAATAATGTGCTTTAAGCACAACGTGCTATAAGCACAAAGCTCTTTTTGAAAGTCTACAAAAATGATATTATATTATTAATAGGAAGGAGGGTTTATGAAGGGTAAAACCATAATACTATTAATGCTAATGTTTGCGCTGGGGATCTATGTGATCTCCTGTGCATCACTGTCACCAGCCCCGCAACAAAATAATCAAAATAACCAAAATAACGCGGGTGGTGGCGGTGAACCAACAATCAACTATGTGCATATTTACGGTCAGCTTGTCAGTAACTACACAACCGAATGGAAAGTACTAGCTCAAAGAAGTGCTCCATTAGCAACTTATTACGGCACTGTAGATACTAGCGATGGCTCATTCTCAATAAGAGTTCCTGAAAACAGTGGCTCAATCAATGTTATAGCCTACAAGGATGATAACAACAATAACCAGTATGACCCCGGAGAAATACGAATATTCGGAACTAACCTCAATGTAACAACAGACAACATATCTGATATCATCATCGTCATACCACCTCTCACAAACTACTCCCTAACACTCAATGTATCAAACAACATCCACGGACTAAGAATAGGTATATTCGTTTATGATAGTTCTAGTTCAACATACGCATATAGCCCATCAACTAACGCTACTAACTTCTCTTTCACCGTACCTATCACAGTACCGACTAACTCAACATCACTATCATACGGTATATATGTAGACTCAGATAACAACGACCAACTTAGCGTTACCAATATTGGATTAATATTTGGATTAATACCACTACCTAAAGAACCAGTAATAGTAGATCGTAGTCTAACATTCTCAGACACTACTACAAACTCAATAGTCCTTACTCCGCATATGGTTAGGGGATCAATAACAGGAACACCAATAGGACTAAACAAAGTAATAGTGACTGAGAATTATAACATGCTTGTAGCAGAAGACTATTTAGGTATATCAACCATAAGCGGTGGTAGCTATGAAATAAAATACTACACAATATCAAATACAATCACTAATAATAGGGTCTATGTAATTGCATTCAATGATGCAAATAATGACAATATACTATTACTCGAGCAGGGAGTATCCAAAAAAATAACAAACATTTATGATGAGCCATCAACAAACACTGTTAACTTTAATGTTCAACCATACACAGTATACATAAACTCAACAGGTATAAGCGGATTCAATAAAATAATGACATACGAAGATTTTTTTGCACTTTCTTTTATAGGAATAACCAATGTTAGCACAACTCCATTCACAAAAACATACTATAAAGAAGCAAGCGAAACTACTCCCTTTGGATATGTGCTATTCAAAGATGAAAATGGTAACGGCGTATTAGATGTTGTTGGTGACTCTTCACGGGTGGAAGATACATACATAGGTATGTCTATAGATATATCAAACCAAACAAAAATAACAAACAATTTTACATTTGCCACACTCAGCGTAGGTATAACAATAACAAACACCAACATATTAACAAACACAAACCTTAGAATACAAAATGATTTCGGAGCACAAAATTTCGGAGGAGAAGGGCACCAAATATTTGATGTCACAGATACAAACTTTACAATAAATGCATACTATATAAGTCATGGTGAATTAAAAGATGATTCAACTAATATACCGTTAAATAACAATCCATTCACCCTAACACTATTTAACGATGCCAATGATAACCTAAAAATAGATTCTGGTGAAACAATAGATTCTGCAACAATAGACCCATCATTAGGAGCAACGAATATAACTTTCTAATTTCTTAATAGGTGAGGCACTTTGCCTCACCTAATCTAATTAAAAAGACAAAAGTTCCCTTACTGTCATCTTCCTTATTACCATCAGCGGGTAAATTGTAGATAAAACTGATATACCAACACCAAGTATTGTACTTTTTAAGTACTTCACCTACAGCATCACTGAATTTTTTGGTCTCATGATGAGAAGGAAGGTAAACAAGTATTTCAGTAGCACCACCCTCCAACCCTAAATTTATAAGGGAGGTTACACCTCCCTTAACCCCTGTAAGAGAAATTGCTTAAATACGAATAAGAAAGTGCTATTTAGCACAAAGTGCTTAAGCACCCACACACTTTATTGTTGTAAAGCTTTGCTTTCCAACACCTTTTAGTTGTTGAAGAGAGACTTAGCATCTTCACTCTTTGGTAGGCATAATGAAAAAGTGCTTTAAGCACGAAATGCTATGAAGCATGAAGTGCTATGGAGCACCTTTAAGCATTTATGAGTAAGGTCAATCATGAATTGCCTCTACAAAATGGAAAATACAATTTAAGTTCCTGAACATTTAAAGATTATTAAAAAATACTCTACCAAGGGGCTACCGCCCCTTGTGATTTTAATGAAAATGTAAAAAATAATCATCAATTAAAGTTATTTGGTATATTGTTAATAACATTAGTGAAGGATGAGTTAAGATGTGAACCATTTGTATACACACCACCACCACTACCACTGAGAGAAGTAACAGTATTATTCGTTATCCAGCCTGTATTCGTAAAGTAGTCTGAATTATTCAGATACACCCCTCCTCCACTATTAGTAGCACTATTACCATACACACTACCACTTATCGTGGTATTTGGTGAATTAAACAAATACAACCCTCCTCCCAAATCAGCCCTATTACTATACACACTTCCACTTATCGTGTTACTTGTTGACTCCCACAAATACAACCCTCCTCCTCTATCAACAGCACTATTACCATAAACACTACCACTTATCGTGGTATTTGGTGAACTATCCAAAAGCAACCCTCCTCCACTATTAGTAGCACTATTACCATAGACACTACCACTTATCGTGTTATATTTCGAACTATTCAAATACAACCCTCCTCCCAAATCAGCACTATTACTATACACACTACCACTTATTGTATTATTTGATGAATACCGCAAATACAACCCTCCTCCAAAATCAGCACTATTATTACCATACACACTACCACTTATCGTGTTACTTGTTGAATTACTCAAATACAACCCTCCTCCATAATAAGTAGCACTATTACTATAAACACTACCACTTATCGTGTTACTTGTTGAATTATCCAAATACAACCCTCCTCCATTAGTAGCACTATTACTATACACACTACCACTTATCGTATTACTTGTTGAATACCACAAATACAACCCTCCTCCTCTATTAGTAGCACTATTACCATACACACTACCACTTATCGTGGTATTTGCTGAATACCCTAAATACAACCCTCCTCCATAATTAGTAGCACTATTACTATAAACACTACCACTTATCGTATTATTTGTTGAATTATCCAAATACAACCCTCCTCCATATTGATTAGCACTATTATCATACACACTTCCACTTATAGTGTTATATGTTGAATTAACCAAATACAACCCGCCTCCAATACCAGCCCTATTACTATAAACACTACCACTTATTGTATTATTTGATGAATACAACAAACACAACCCTCCTCCATATTCATTAGCACTATTACCATACACACTTCCACTTATAGTGTTATATGTTGAATTAACCAAAAGCAACCCTCCTCCATAATTAGTAGCACTATTACCATACACACTACCACTTATCGTGTTACTTGTTGACTCCCACAAATACAACCCTCCTCCACCATCATTAGCACTATTATTCCTAATCACAACATTGCTCTCTATCACTAAATAACTAACATTTGAAACATATATCCCACCACCAATTTTATCAGTACCACTACTACCATTCGCATTCCCTCCTCTTATCACCAAATTCTCAAGCTTCACATTCGTTACATCTCTTATCATCACTACATGATACAAACTATTGTTCCCATCCAATACACTTTTACTTACCACACTACTGAAATTACTATCCCATCCACCACTTATTATCAAATTAGGTCTATTTATTACTAAACCTACATTAGTACTCAAACCATCTCCATTAGTGTAATCCCCAGAACCAACCTTTATTACAACATTAGCAGCCTTATCCATAGTATTTGCAATTTCCATTGCTTTAACTAATGTCCTTACAGGTTTTGATGGTGACAATCCATCATTCGCATCATTACCATTTCCCGACACATATATGTAAACTATACTAGAAGATGTATTAGGTATATTCTTTGTCCCTCCAGACGCAATACCCCTATCCTGTAACTCCTCATACACCCCTGCCAAGAAAAATATCTGACACGATGACAACAAAACAACAAAAGCCAAAACCAAAAACACCCAAAACTTCATACCTCACCCCCTAAAATCTCATCCCTAATACTACATGAGGACCAAAAACAAAACTACTCTTACTAATCCTATACCCAACACTACCACCTACATCTAAATAAAACTTCCATACACCCAAACCTACACCTACATACGAACTAACAACACGCAAAAAACTAAATTCCGGAACAAACACAAAACTACTCCCCACCCCCAAAAATCCATCCAAACCCACATCCCTACTAAACCTAAAAAATTCATACCTACCCTCTCCTATTACACTACCTACAATAACATCACTACCTACATTAGCAAAACTCACACCTATTACTAACCCTAGCCTAAAAACCTCACTCAAATACACTTCTCCCCCCACATTCAACATACCCTTACTACCACTACCCACACTAAAACCTAAACCCCTAAAATTCAACTTGTCATACGGATATATATACTTCACATCACCACCACCTATATAAAAACTCTCATCATAAACCTTCTTACCCCCTCTATAAACAACAAAACTGTAATTCGTATTACCCAAAACCTCACCATTAAACGGTAAACTCACCACCTTATCATCTAACTTATACTCATAAGTAGCCTCTCTATCCTTCCAACTTAAATCATGTATCACCAATTTAGCCATAGTCCTATAAAACAAATTAACTATCTTACCAACTCCAACTGTGATATTCGTCCTATACATAACCTTATATCCTTTATCAACCTTCATCTCTATCGCCAAACTATACGGCACCTTACTAAACAACTTTATTTCCTTCGTAATACTATTCGTAAACTCCAATACCTCATTATTATCCACCATAACCCTATACACCTTACCATTCAACCCCTCAAAAACAATCCTTACCGTACCAAATCCCTTTATATTCATATTCTTCAAACCACTACCTACACCCAAAACTATATCATCTATCATCCTAAAAATATCATCCACATCCTCATAATTACACTTCGTACTAAAACTCAATATCTCCCTCTTATCAGCACTATAAACCCTCACTAAATATTTCGCAACCCCTTTATCCTTCTTATACTCAACCCACATGTACATATCGTAACCTTGATTATTCCTTATCGCTTCGTCTAAATCCCCCAAAGTATAATTCACATTAGTATACCTATAGTCAACATTATACCCCGTCAAAAACCTCAAAAGCCCCCCTACACTATAACTAACCACTATCGACAATTCTTCATCTTTGTAAACATACTTCCCACCCTTCACCTCAACAAAAGGTAACACCTTCAAACTAACCCCATAACCAACAGAAACAAAAAATATAAAACATAAAATAAAAAATATCCTGCCCATAATTACCTCCATTATAATAAAATATAATAAAAATTTCAAAAAAATTTCATATTAATAGTAATAATAAATAATATAACATAAATCCTAAAAAACCAAAAGTATTTCAAATACCCAAAACAAGTTAATATTGAAGACTCTTTAACTTAGTAAAACCTTTTAAGAGCACAAAGATGCTTGGCATCTCGGTGCTTAACAGTATATTTTCAATACAGGTTAAACCTGCAGGTTAAACTTGTTAAATTTTTCAACACTCTCCTTCTCAACTTGATTTAAAAAGCAAGTTTATATAAATTATTACTTATGGTAGAGACAAAAACATTAGAAGAGATAAAAGAAGAAATACTAAGGCTAAAGAAAGAGAAAAATGCCATAATACTAGCACATAATTACCAGGTAGGTGAGGTACAGGATATAGCTGACTTTGTAGGCGATTCGCTAGGGCTATCAATCAAAGCCAAAGAGACAGACGCAAAAATAATTGTATTCTGTGGTGTACATTTCATGGCAGAAACAGCATACATACTAAACCCTGACAAAAAGGTATTACTACCTGATTTAGAGGCTGGTTGCTCCCTAGCCGACTCAATAACCGTAGAAGAACTAAGAGAATGGAAGAAAAAACACCCAAACGCTGTAGTTGTATCATATGTAAACACTACTGCAGCTGTAAAGGCAGAATCCGACTATTGCTGTACGTCATCAAACGCACTAAAAGTTGTTCAATCAATACCAGAAGACAAAGAAATACTCTTTTTACCTGACATGTTTTTAGGTACATACATAGCAAGAGTAACAGGAAGAAAAATACATATATGGCCAGGTGAATGTCATGTACATGCTAATGTAAGACCAGCAGACATAGAAAAAGTTAGAAGTGAACATCCATCAGCAGCTTTCTTAATTCATCCGGAATGTGGTTGTACAACGAGTTGCATATACTACGCAGAAAACAAAGACATAAGCACAAACAAAACATACTTCTTATCAACCGAAGGTATGGTGAACTTCGTTAAAAATTCTACCGACAACGAATTCGTTGTCGCTACAGAAATTGGAGTACTCCACAGAATGAAAAAATTTAGACCTGATGCTTCATACTACCCCGTAAGCGAAAACATGATTTGCGAGTACATGAAAAAAATAACAATCGAGAAAGTCCTAGAATCACTAAAAGAAGAAAAATACGAAATAAAAGTTCCAGAAGAAATAAGACTAAAAGCACTAGTGCCAATAGAGAGAATGCTATCAATCAGATAAATATATTGAAGAGAGATAAAGCATCTCTTCAATCCCCAATTATAAAGTGCCTCAGGCACAAGTTCTTTAAGAACTTAATTGAAATGTGCTATGAAGCACATTGTGCTATTAAGCACATTACTTTTAGTAGCCCCGCCCACCCACCCTAAATTTATAAGGTAGGTTACACCTCCCTTAACCCTTATAAGATAAATTGCTTAAATATGAATAATAAGGTGCTATTAAGCACCAAGTGCTATGAAGCACGAAGTGCTATTTAGCACGAAGTGCTATGGAGCACCTAAGCAGTGTAAAGGTCATCAATATTGGTTTGTACTTTGATTTTTCCAAAGACTAGTTCCACCTTTCCGTCAGGGTATATCTTTGATATTGTCCCTTTTATGTTGAACCTACCAGAGAAAACTTCCATACCAACCTTAGGTTCTTTTACCTTAATAAGTTCTTTATCTACTGAAATGGGCAAATTAACCTCATCAAAAGCTTGTATAAGTTCTTTATTAATTTCCTCTAGTTCCTTTTGTGTTAGTTTCTCTTCTATCAATCTTCTTCTTATCTCGGAAACTCTGTTTCTTAAGTTAACTATCTCCGGCAGTATATCGGAAATCTCTTTTTTCTTGAGTTTCTCTAGCTTATCCTCAAGCTCAGATATCTTCCTTTTGTACTCTCTTTTCAAAGCCTCTATCTCTTTTATTTTTTCCTCCAACTCTTCCTTGAGTGTCTCAACTTCCTTCTTCTGGTATTGTAATTCCTTTATAAACTTCTCATGGATATCAATTCCCTCCGAAATCACTTTCAAAGCTTCTTCAATTATTTTATCACTCAACCCCAATTTTTGGGATATTATTATTGCATTACTGCTACCTGGCATACCCATAACAAGCCTATAAGTAGGTTTTAGAGTTTCCTCATCAAATTCCATGTAAGCATTCTTGAAATATTCCAAGCTCATTGGTAACTTCTTTATCAAAGTATAGTGGGTAGAAACACATAGCTTAGCTGCCTTTGAAGCGATTTCTTTGAGTATAGCAACACCCAAAGCTTCACCTTCCCTAGGGTCAGTACCTGTCCCTATCTCATCAATCACAACAAGAGTATTATAATCTGAAATATCAATTATGTTCTTAAGCCTCACAATATGAGCAGCAAAAGTTGACAAATCTCTCTCTATACTTTGTAGGTCTCCTATATCAGCAAGCACCTTATTAAAGTAACCAATAGTACTCTCTTCATCTGCTGGTATTAACAACCCCGAGAGAGCCATAACCGTAAGAAGCCCGATAGTCTTTATTGAAACAGTTTTACCGGCAGTGTTCGGACCAGATATAACCAACCCACCGAAACTATTCCTACCATCGCCCAACTCTACCATTATAGGAACAGGATTTTTCAAAAACGGGTGTCTAGCACTAATTAACTTCACAATTGGCTTTTGACTCAAATTAGGCTTAGTTGAGTTAGTTATATCAGCATACTTAGACAAAGCATAAAGAACATCAAAATCAGTTATTATTTGAATAAAAATGTCAATATTTATAGCGAACTTCCTAATCTCTGAGGTAATATTCCTGAGTATACGCTCAACCTCAACTCTCTCTTCATCAACAAGCTCAAGGTATCTAACCGAATAACTTCTAACGAAGCTTGGCTCAATAAAAGCAGTATGCCCCGTTGACGATATATCCTGAACAAAACCATCAATAGCATTTATGTACTCCATCTTAACAGGTATAACAAACCTGTTATTTCGTATAGTAACAAACTTGTCCTGTAAAAACTCTTCATTGTCAGGGTTTTTTATAAAGTCCTCTAAAATCCTTATTATAGTTAATTCCAATCTCTCCTTTTCAGCTATTATTTTAGCAAGGTTAGGTGTAGCAGTACTTATTATATTCCCATCTCTGTCTATACTTCTTCTTACCAAGTCTTCAAACTCAGAAAAATTGTCATAAAACTCATTTACATCTATAGAGTTTATTATATCCTTTATAGTTCTAAACTCATCAGCAAGATTATCGACAAAAACAATTAAATCCCTGAAATCCCTAAGAAACTCGTATATTCCGTAAATTTGCTTAGGTAAAAGAATTGCTCCTTCCTTTTCGGTTTTCTTCCATACTTCCATCAGAGTATCATCAAGGACAGGAATTTTGAGTCTCTTATAGATACTTTTACCTTTGAGAATCTGCGAATGTTTATACGAGATAGTAGCCATTGCTTCAGAGTACGGCTTAGAATAGGTTATAGGTCTTATGGAAAGAACTCCTTTCTTACCCTCCTGAGTGAAGCAGTAAGAAGAAATTTCTTCAAGAAGAGCATTAAACTCCAAATCAACCAAAGAACTTTCTAAAATCTCCATACCTATGCCAATTTAGATTTACTTTGAGCGATTCTCTTTATATCACTTATGTTAACAATTACAATTTTACTATCTTCTAATTCTATCTTTCCCATTTTTACATACCTACTTATTATTTCTTGGCAATCTCTTATCTGAAGTCCTGACCAGTGTGCTACTTCTTCAACACCAACACCAAGTTCTACTCTATTTGAATCTAGCTTTATAAATGGCTCAGCAAGCATTATTAGAGTCTCAAGCACTCTAGCATCAGGATCAGAAATACTTAGAATTCTAAGTTTTCTCTTCGCATCGTATATTCTTCTAGCAAATATCATCACCAACTTCATAGCCCATTGAACATTTGTTTTAGCCAGATACTCAAAATTATTCCTATCCACTCTTATCAAGGTGACATCAGTTTCAGCTATAACCGTAGCAGTTCTCTTTTCATTATCTATCAAAGCCATTTCACCGAAAATTTCACCCGGACCTATTATATCAATTGTTTTCTCCTTGCCTCCCTGAATCTTAGTTATTCTCACCTTACCTTCCTTTATTATGTAAAGCTCCTCACCAGGCTCAAACTCACAAAATATTATGTCCCTAGCCTTAAACCTAATCTCATGTGACTCAGTTCCCGAAAAATTCATACACTTACTCCACAACTAACTTTATATCTTTACCTTCTTTATTAATTATAACATAATTATCAGACACCTCAACAATTCTTTCATCCATTACAATATCTCCTTCATTAACATAATAAACACCACTTAGCCCAAATTCTTGCCTCCCCTCAAGCACCGCAACCTTCTTACCATTTATTAAAAATACACCCTTCAACCTAAAAAATGAAACAACCTCTGGTTGTTCTTTAATAGGTTTGTAAGTATAACTAACTTCTTCGTTCAAAAATGGCTTTTTAAAAGGATTCCTAAGAGAATAGATATTTCTATGCTTCGGCGAAACATAATTCGGTAAAGAAGTATGACTGTCAACAACAAAGGTTTTATTTTCAACCTCACCACCCTCAGACCTCATCTTAAAATAATCAACAATTGCAGGAACAGAAACCCTTATAGCATTTACCCAAATACCAACAACAACGATTATTAGCACCCACTTAACCAGAGGGTTGTCCATCTTACCACCTTTCAAACCTATTAAACCACTTCTTTATAACTGTAAACTTTTCTTTGTCCATGTTCAAAAACTTAGAGGCACAAACAAAGTCACCTTTCTCGTATCCTATCCTTATCACCTCAGCCAAAAACTCCAAATCAGTATTACCAATTCTCATAAAAACTTTTATCTTGTCACCCCTATCAAGAAGGCAAGCTATATGCTTGTCTATTTTAACCTTTATACCCCCAAAACTTATATCAACCACCGGAATCGGTAAATCCTTGTGCTCATTCAGATTAAAGAACCTCTCATAGCAAAAAAACTGCTCAGCAATATCAGCTAAAGCAACTATCCATAGTAATTCCCTGAGATCACTAAAATTATTTAAATTAATAGGACTACCTTTACCCAAGAAAATATACCCCAAAAGAGTATCAACTAAAAACAAAGGATAATATAAAAACGATTTCACTCCCTTCAGGGAGTGGTAGTTTATAAAGAATTTCACTTCATTGCTCAACAAATGCCTCTTTTCATTAGGAAGGAAATACCCATAAGTGGCAAAGCCGTAAATCATTAAAGACTTAAGGAAATCAGATGAAGAAATATCATTTACCACAAGCCCAAGATGCTCATACCTACAGTAACTAAGCCAAGGAAGCTGAGAAATAGGCTCTATAAAGGTAGCTAATTCGTAGATTTTCCTAAGCTCCTCCAAAATAACCGAAACAACATCATCAAAAGTTTTTAATTTTCCGTCGTATTCAGTTATGAATTTTTTAAACGAATCTGAAAATTTCTCAAAACCCTTTTCATCTAAATTCTTTATCAAGTTGATACTACAGAAAAGAACACCTTCAACATTATACCTTTCATATTCTCTTTCATGCATTTTCTGAATAGCAGCTGGCACAAGTATAAGTGCCTTGTTTCCTTCTACCTTTGTTATCTCTGATGGGAAGAAAAACAAATCTTTGCCATACGGCACTAGACAACTTATTCCATAAGGTAGCGGAACATTTAGCTCAGCAGGCAAATCCATCTCAACCTCTAAGTAAACATCATCTATAAGATTAGAAGGGAAACACCTAATTTTTAAGTCATCAACAACCAGAAATATTTCATTCCTTATCGACGTTAGGAACTTTAATATATTGATAGCACTCGAGTTCTTCTCCATGTTTTACATTATGATAAATTTTCGGTTTCCTTGTTTCAAGAAATAAAACCATACTAATCCAAAAACACTTTTAACTTATCATAAGCCTTATCAGAAAACATTGCCACTAGCTTTATTGAAGCTATCAAGGAATGTTTATCAATATCCTCCTGCCTCATTCTAACACAATAATCAATAAACCACTTATCAAGGGAAATATCATAGTAGATATAGAAAAAACCAATGCTCTGATTATAGTTGTTAGCTCTGAGTAAGTACTCCATAAGCTCATAACTTGGTTTCTTATCAAGCACCAGAACAGTAGAATAAACACTCACAACCTCAAACACTTCTTTAGACAAATTAACAAAAACTCTTCTTTCATTAGAATCTTTTTTTAATGTTACTTTGTATGTCCTACTAGCTACCTCACCATCAAAATAAAATCCTCTCTCAGAATGATTTTTTAGAACAAATAAAATTTCATCATCGGACATATACCCATACGAAAAAATAGGTAAAAGGACAATTAAGAAAAGAAACCTTATAAATTTCATAAATGAAATTATCGGAAAAACCTTCCGTGTGCTTATTAGCACGTAGTGCTTATTAGCACATCATGCTTAAAGCTACTTCTTAGCTATTCTATAGAGTGTAGAGAGGCGGAGCCTCTCTATATGAATCCAACTTGAAGAAAAACGTAAATCTTCGTATAATTTACCAAAATGAGAGTACAAGAAGCCAAAAAGTTTAAGGTAATATCACCGTTTGAACCCAAAGGTGACCAGCCAAAAGCAATTGAAGAAATAGTAAAAGGATTCACCGAAGAGGGATTAAAAAAGATAACTCTCCTAGGAGTGACAGGAAGTGGCAAAACCTTCACAATGGCTAAAGTGATAGAAAAACTAGGCTTACCTACACTGGTTATTTCACACAACAAAACATTAGCAGCACAACTATATAGGGAATTCAAGCAGTTTTTCCCGTACAACGCCGTTGAGTACTTCGTATCCTATTACGATTACTACCAACCAGAAGCCTACATACCACAAACCGATACATACATTGAGAAACAAGCAACAATAAACGACGAAATAGACAGGCTCAGAATTTCAGCCACAGCAAGCCTATTAAGTAGAAACGATGTAATAGTCGTTTCTAGCGTATCTTGCTTATACAGCATAGGTGCACCATCAGAATTTAAAAAATTCCTACTCCTACTGAAAGTAGGAGATAGAATAAATACAAGAGAATTAGCTTACAAGCTATCAGAAATGCAGTACGAAAGAAACGACTACAACTTCACAAGAGCAACTTTCAGGGTCCTAGGCGACAGAATAGACATACACCCAGCATACTCAAGAGACTACCTAAGAATTGAAATATTTGACGATGAAATCGTTGAAATAAAAAGGTATGATGCGTTAAACAACAAACTCATAGAAAAACATGAAAGTGTTGTAATATACCCTGCTAAACTTTTCGTATCCTCAAGGCAAACTATAGAAGAAACAGTCAAGGAAGTTTTAAAAGAACTTGAAGAGAGAGTAAAAGAGCTAAGAGAACAAGGGAAAGAAATAGAGGCTAGGAGGTTAGAAATACGGACAAGGTATGATATGGACATGCTTTTAGAAACGGGATATTGCCCTGGAATAGAGAACTATTCAAGGTACCTTTCAGGTAGAAAACCTGGAGAAAGACCCTATACACTTCTAGACTACTTCCCAAAGGAATTTCTAACGATAATTGACGAATCACATGTCACGATACCACAAATAAGAGGTATGTACAACGGCGATAGATCAAGAAAAGAAACACTTGTTGAATTTGGCTTTAGGCTGCCCTCAGCACTTGACAATAGACCTTTGAGATTTGATGAATTCACAGAACTACTTGATAAAGTATTATTTGTCTCTGCTACCCCTGACGATTACGAACTAACAACATCAAAGAAAGTAGTAGAACAAATCGTAAGACCTACAGGACTCCTTGACCCGGTAATATACGTAAGACCAACAGAAAACCAAATAGACAACATAATAAACGAAGTAAAAGAGAATAAAAAGCGAGGAGAAAGAACAATAATAACAACCCTAACAAAGAAAATGGCAGAAGCACTAACGCAGTACTTAGTTGAAGCAGGAATAAAAACAATGTACATACACGATGAAATTGAAACAATTGAAAGAGTTGAAATTCTAAGGGACCTAAGAAGAGGTGAATACGACTGTATAGTAGGTATAAACTTACTCAGAGAAGGAATAGATTTGCCAGAAGTTTCGTTAGTCTGTATTTTAGATGCTGATAAAATTGGATTCTTGAGGTCAAAGACCTCACTAATTCAGATAATAGGTAGAGCAGCAAGACATGTAAACGGTAGAGTGATAATGTACGCAGACAAAATTTCAGAAGCTATGAAAGAAGCAATTGAGGAAACAGAGAGAAGAAGGAAAATACAGATGGAATACAACGAAAAGCACGGCATAGTACCCCAAAGTGTCAAAAAAGAAATCACAGATATAATAGAGAGAAAACACGAAAAAGTCACAGTGAAATCAAAGAAAGATATAAAGAAAGCTGATGAATTTGAAGAAGTCTTCTCATTTATAGACCAAGCAAAAGAAAAATACAAAGACAATACTCAAGCACTTATAAAATCTCTCACAGATTACATGTTTGAACTAGCAGATAAACTAGAATTTGAAAAAGCAGTGATAGTAAGAGATGAAATAAGGAAACTCACGGAAGAGCAGTAAAAATTCTTAGGGGGCTACCTTGAGGAAGTAACCCCCAAGCATACAAAACTACATTATGAACTTACTTGATTTATTATAGAGAGTTTCAAACTCTTTTTTCTTTTCCTCGTATCCGTTCCTACCGAGTAATGCGTAAGTGAAGTTCTTACCTTCTTCAACTCCTGGCTGGTCAAATGCGTTTATATTATAAAGTTCTCCGGAAATTGCGGTAGCAACCTCAAAGAAGAAAATCATCTGTCCTATGTAGTACTCGTTAATTTCTGGTAATATCAGTGTTTTTGATGGCTTACCTTCTTTTGCTAGTGCTGCCTCCGTTGCCATCTCCTCAGCGTTTATAAGCTCATTCATTGTGTGACCCATCAAGTAAGACAGAGAGGAATAATTCTTAAACTTATCATCGCCATCAAGATTAACTGTATTTTTGAACTTTTCAACCCTTATGAAAGTAATAACCTTGTCATAAGGTCCTTCTTTGAATAGCTGAACTTGAGAGTGCTGGTCAGTTGCACCTACTCCTTTAAGAGGTGTAGGACCAACATAAACATAAGCACCATCTCTATCAACTTTCTTACCCAAGCTTTCAGCCCACAACTGGACATACCAATCAGCCCATTTACTAAGCTTAGTAGAATAAGGCATCAAAACGGATATATTCACTCCCTTCAGGTAAAGAATATACTCTATCGTTGCACTTAGGTACGCCATGTTAGAAAATAGGTCTCCTTTTCTAGTTGCCTTATCCATGTCAGCAGAACCATCTAACAAAGCTTCAATATCAATTCCCATCAACTCACCGGGAACCAAACCAACAGAAGAAAGAACACTAAACCTACCACCAACATTTTCAGGTATCGGGAAAGAATCAAGCCCAAACTCGTTAGCCATCCTCCTTAGTTCACCTTTCTGAGGATCAGTAACAACAACTAAGTGCTCTTTCAAATTAGAACCTAGAACATCCCTGAATTTTGTAAAACAAGCTAAGAAGTCAGCGGCAGTCTCAGCAGTAGAACCTGATTTGCTTATCATTACAAAAAGAGTATTCTTCGGGTCAATAACCTCCATTATGTCAGAAAACCACTCAGGGTCAACATTATCTATAATGTATGTCCTCATCCCCTTCCTTTTTTCTTTAGGTAACTCGTTAGAGATGTAATTTAGTAGAGAAGACTGTAAAGCTGCAGGTCCAAGTCCCGAACCACCAATAC
>Ga0308412_1000378_pt1 | contig 22735 bp, 18 predicted proteins | sample HotsprottomLayer_FD_202357 | JGI IMG/M metagenome (GOLD analysis project Ga0308412, IMG submission 202357) | Hot spring phototrophic mat microbial communities from Octopus Spring, Yellowstone National Park, Wyoming, United States -... | ecosystem: Environmental > Aquatic > Thermal springs > Hot...
AGGAACACGCGGATCGGGTCGGCCATCCGCACGATTCCTAGACTGCCCGTGATGGCGCCGTCCAACGGAGGAGCCCGCCCCGACCGGGCAGCTCCCGATGAGGGCCGCCCCGACGGGCCGGTTCGGAGCACCGCGCTCAACGGCCTGCTCGACGCGATCCTCGCGGTGGCCTCCGACCTCACCCTCCCGGTCGTCCTCGACCGGATCGTCGCCGGCGCCGCGCAGCTCGTGGATGCCCGGTACTGCGCGCTCGGGGTCATCGCCGAGCACGGCGGGCTGGCCGAGTTCCGCCACACCGGGGTCGACGAGGCGACCGTCGCCGCCATCGGGCACATGCCGGAGGGCAAGGGGATCCTGGGGCTGCTCATCCGGGATCCGCAGCCGATCCGCCTGCGCGACCTGCGCGACCATCCCGACTCGTTCGGGTTCCCGCCCGGTCACCCGCCGATGCGCTCGTTCCTGGGGGTGCCGATCCGGGTGCGCGACCGGGTGTTCGGGAACCTCTACCTGTGCGACAAGCACGACGGCACCGAGTTCACCGACCACGACGAGTCCTTGGTCATCGCCCTCGCCGCTGCGGCCGGGGTGGCGATCGAGAACGCCCGCCTGCACGAACGCCTGCAGGAGCTTGCGATCATCGAGGACCGGGAACGGATCGCCCGGGATCTGCACGACCGGGTGATCCAACGCATCTTCGCCGCCGGCATGGCGTTGCAAGCCGCGGAGCGCCTGGTCACCGAGCCCCAGGCGGTCCAACGCATCGCCGGTGCGATCGACGAGCTCGACGCGACGATGCGGGAGATCCGGGCCACCATCTTCGCGCTGTCGTATCGCCCCGACCCGGCGTTGAGCGACGCGGTGCGCTCAACCGCCGCCGAGGCCGAGGCCACGCTCGGGGCGCCGGTCGTGGTGCACCTCGACGGGCCGGTCGACCGGGTCGTGCCCGACGAGGTCGCCGAGCAGATGCTCATCGCCCTGGGGGAGGCGCTGACCAACGTCGCCCGACACGCCCGGGCCGGGCGGGTGGACGTGGTGGTCTCCGCCGGGGCCGATCTGGTGCTGCGCGTCCTCGACGACGGCGTCGGCTGCCTTGCGGCCGGCGACGGCGCCCCGGGCGGCGGCTCGGCGACGGCTCCCGGTCACGGCCGGGGGCTGCGCAACCTGGCGCAACGGGCGGAGCGCCTCGGCGGCCGCTGCACGCTTGCGGCGCGCCCCGAGGGCGGCAGTGTCCTCGAGTGGCGGGTGCCGCTCGGCGCGCTCTGACCGGCGGCCCCGTGCCGCTCGGCGAACCGACTGGGGACCTTCGGCCCTGCCTGCGGCCACGCGGCGTGGTCCACGCTGACGCCGACCATGTTCGTGTACGACTTCCTGCGGCTCGAGGTGCCGTTCCCCACGGCCCGGGAGCGGCTGCTGGACGTGGTGCCGCGCCTGGGGAGCCGCCCGGAGCTCGCGGCGTTGCTGGCCGGGCCGGCGGCCTACACCTGGGGTCCCGCCCGCGAACGTGACGCGGGCCTGCTGGTGCCGGTGGGGTGGTCGACGACCCGCCCCCGGCCGCTGGCCCTCGAAGGGGACCTCGAACTGGCCCCGATCGCCGACGACGGGTCGCACCTGAGCCTGGCCGCCACCTGCCGGGCCGGGACCGAGCCGCTGGGACGGTGGGTCGACCGGGCCGTCCTCCGGCGCGACGCCGAGACCGCCGCCCGTTCCTTCCTCCAGGCGCTCGCCGGCTCGTTCCTCCCCCCCGACCATCCGCCCTTCGGGACGGGCGGAGCGGCAACGGCCCCCGGCCGCACGCTCCCCCCGAGGGGACGGGGCAGATGGTGAACGGCGGCCCTCCGGCAACCGTCGGCGCCGGGGGCGCCGCGCTCGGACCGGGCACCCCGGTCGGCGACCTCCCGCTCCGACCGGTCGTCGCCCTGGCCGGCAACGTCACCGTGCAGCAGGTGGCCCAGGCCCTGGTGCGCAGCGGCGCGTCCGCGGTGATCGTCGGGGCGTCGGAGGCGGTGGTCACCGACGCCGACGTGGTGGAGGCGGTGGCCGCCGGGCGCTCACCCTGCGAACCGGCCGTCAGCATCGCCCGTGACCGGGCCCGGCACATCCCCGCCCACGCTCCGGCACTGGAGGCCCTCACCACCATGCTGCACCAGGGTTGCCCGGCGCTCGTCGTCGTGGAAGGGGGCCGGCCCCTCGGGATGGTCACCCTGGCGCAGGCAGCCCGGGTGGTCGTCAACGAGGCGGAGACCCCGACCTGGCTCCCCGCCCTGCGGACCGCGCTGCACCTCGAGGTTCGCATCGAACCCGGCGGCTGAGCCGGCGCCGGCGCCGGCATCCGACCAGGACGCAGCCGAACGGAACCCGCACGAGCGACATCCGACCAAGGAGACACACGACATGGAGCTCACCCACGAGGACCGCAAGACGGTCGCGTTCGGCGCCTGGATCTTCGCGCTGTGCGCGGTGCTGTTCGGCTTCACCGCGCTGTGGCTGTCCGGCCGGGCCCTCACCCGGGCCGACGACGCGAAGGCCGCAGCCGAGCTCGGGGGCACCGGCAGCCGGGTGAGCCTCACCGAGTTCGCGATCACCCCGGCGATGCTGCACCCCCGAGCGGCGGCAAGATCGTGGTGACCAACGAGGGCAAAGTCGAACACGACTTCGCGATCAAGGGCACGAAGTTCCGCACCCCGAAGCTCGATGCCGGGGAGAGCGCCGCCCTCGACCTCGGCGGGCTGAAGGACGGCACCTACGAGGCGTACTGCACGATCCCCGGCCACGCCGGGGCCGGGATGCGGGCCACCGTGATGGTGGGCGCCGGCACCGGCGCCTCCGGCGCGCAGCAGAAGCTGTCACGCGCCGCCAACGACGCCGCCGACCGGCGCATGCAGGAACCGATCAACCAGTTCGTGGCCCAGCTCACGAAGGGTCCGAACACGAAGGGGATCGGCAATCAGCCCCTCGATCCCACCGTCCTGGCCGACGGTACGAAGCAGTTCGAACTCACCGCCGAGGTCATCGACTGGGAGGTGGCACCCGGCCAGACGGTGAAGGCCTGGGCGTACAACCGGCAGGTGCCCGGCCCCCGCATCCAGGTGGACGTCGGCGACCGGGTGCGGGTGATCCTCCACAACAAGCTGCCCGAGTCGACCGCGATCCACTTCCACGGCCTGCTCACCCCCAACTCCCAGGACGGCGTCCCCGGTATCACCCAGAAGCCGGTGAAGCCGGGCGAGTCGTTCACGTACGAGTTCGTGGCCCGGGGGCCGGCGGTCGGGATGTACCACTCGCACCACCACGCGGACCATCAGGTGCCTGACGGCCTGCTCGGCGCGTTCCTCGTCGGTCGCCAGCCCCACCCGCCCGGCGTGACGGTGACCCAGGAGATCCCGATGGTCCTCAACGACGCCGGTGCGATCGGCCTCAGCCTCAACGGCAAGTCGTTCCCCGGGACGCTGCCGATCATCGCCCGCAAGGACACCTGGGTCGAGATCCACTATTACAACGAAGGCCTGCAGATCCACCCCATGCACCTGCACGGGCTGCCACAGCTCGTGATCGCCAAGGACGGGTTCCCGCTCCCCCAGCCCTACCTGACCGACACCCTCAACGTCGCCCCCGGGGAGCGCTACACGGTGCTCGTGCAGGCGACCGAACCCGGGGTGTGGGCCTTCCACTGCCACATCCTCACCCACGCCGAGCGCCCGGACGGGCGCATGTTCGGGATGGTCACCGCGTTCATCGTGGAGGAGTGAGCCCGGCCCGGAGGTTGCGCCGCTGGGCGAAGGCGAACGCCGCGCTGAGGCCCACCCCTGCCGCGCCGGCGAGCCCGAGCCCGGCGGCCACCACCGGCCTCGGCGGTAGGCGGAGCGCGAAGAACTCCCGCAACCACGGGGTGGCGACCACGAGCCCGAACCCGGCGAACATCGCCCCCACCAGGAGGGCCCGCCACCAGTTGAGCGGTCGGGCCAGGAGCACGAGCACCCACAGGCCCAGGCACACGAGGGTCAGGGTGGCCGCGCTGCGTTGGGCGACGAGCGGCCCACCGTCGGCCCGGGCGATGGCGAACGTGACGAACACCGCGGTGGCGGCGACCGCCCCGGCGGGGATCGTGAACCGCAGCACCCGTTCCACGAACCCGGGGACGTAGCGGCGGGGGTTCGGCGCGAGGGCGAGAACAAAGGCCGGCACCCCGATGGTGAGGGTGCTGACCAGGGTGAGGTGCCGGGGCAGGAACGGGTACGCCCAGCCCGAGAACACGGTGGCGGCGGCGAGCAGCGCCGCGTACACCGTCTTGGTGAGGAAGAAGTTCGCGACCCGTTCCATGTTGGCGATGACCCGGCGACCCTCGGCCACCACGCCGGGCATCGTGGCGAACCGCCCGTCGAGCAACACGAGCTGGGCCACCGCACGGGTGGCCGCCGCCCCCGACCCCATCGCCACGCCGATGTCGGCGTCCTTCAGGGCGAGGGCGTCGTTCACGCCGTCGCCGGTCATGGCCACCACGTGCCCCCGTGCCTGCAGCGCCTGCACCATCGCCCGCTTCTGGTGCGGGTCGACCCGACCGAACACCGAGTGGCGCTCCATCACCTCCGCCAGGGCGGCGGGGTCCTCCGGGAGGCTCCGGGCGTCGACGGGGTCGGCGGCGCCGGGCAGCCCGACCCGGGCCGCCACCGCGCCCACGGTGCGGGGATTGTCCCCGGAGATCACCTTGCACGCCACGCCTTGGGCGGCGAAGTAGGCGAGCGTGTCGGCGGCGTCGGCTCGGACACGCTCCTCGAGGATCACCAGCCCCTCGGGTCGCAGGTCGGCCGGCAGCGTCTCCTCCGGCGGCCGGTGCGGGGAGTGCGCCAGCAGCAGCACGCGTTCCCCTCCGGCGGCGAGTTCGTCGGCCCGCCGGCGGATCGGGTGGTCGGCGTCGGGCGACACCATCTCCGGGGCGCCGAGCACCCAGGTCCCGTGGCCGTCGAAGTGCGCGGCGCTCCACTTGCGGGCCGAGGAGAACGGCACCGCGCCGTCACGCCGCCAGCCCGGGGCGGGGAACGCGGCCCCGATCGCGGCGAGGGTGGCGTTGGCGTTCGGGTCGTCGGCCAGGGCGCCGAGCGCCTCGCCGAGACGGGCGGGATCGGCGCCGTCGGCGGGCTCGAGGCGGTCGAAGGCGATCGACCCCTCGGTGATGGTGCCCGTCTTGTCGAGGCACACCACGTCGACCCGGGCCAGGCCTTCCACGGCCGGCAGCTCCTGCACGAGCACCTTGCGGCGGGCGAGCGTCACGGCGGCCACCCCGAACGCGACGTTGGTGAGCAGCACGAGACCCTCAGGCACCATCCCGACCACCCCGGCCACCGCACCGCTGACCGCCTCGGCGAAGGCCTTCGTCCGCACCTGTTGCCAGAACAGCAACGGTCCCACCACGAGCAGCACCCAGGTGACGAACCGCAGGATCCGGTTCAGGCCGGCGACGAGCTCCGAATGCACGAGGGTGAACCGGCGGGCCTCGGCGGCGAGCTTGCGGGCGTAGGCGTCGGCACCCACCCGGGTGGCCTGCACCCGCCCGGTCCCGGCGACGACGAAGCTCCCCGAGAGCACCTCGTCACCCGGCTGCTTGCCGACCGGTTCGGACTCACCGGTGAGCAGCGACTCGTCGACCTCGAGGCCGTCGCTGCTCCGCACCACCCCGTCCGCGGGCACCTGGTCGCCCGCCCGCAGCTCGAGCAGATCGTCGAGCACCACCTCCCCCACCGCCATCTCGACCACCCGCCCGTCGCGCACCGCCCGCGCCACCGGCGCGTTCAGGACCGCCAGGCGGTCCAGGGTCCGCTTGGCCCGGATCTCCTGGACGGTGCCGATGATCGAGTTCGCGATCACCGCGGTGGCGAACAGCCCGTCGCGGATGTCGCCGAAGACGAGGATGAGGGCGAACATCGTGATGAGGATCGCGTTGATCCGGGTGAACACGTTGGCCCGCAGGATCTGGGGGATCGTGCGGCTGGTCGCCTCCCGCACGGCGTTGGTCCGGCCGGCCGCCACCCGGGCCGCCACCTCGCCGGCGCTGAGGCCCGTCGGTGGGGTCTGGTGCCGGCCGGACCCGGTCGGCTCCCCACCCGCGGTCGTCACCGACCCCGTCGGTGCGGGGTCACCGGCGGGCACGCCGGGGAACGGCCGGGGCGCGACCACACCCGCACGGTACCCGTACGCCGGCGGCGCCCCGGCCGTACGCTGCGCACATGGGCGAGTACCCGGCGCGTTGGGAGGCCGACGTGGTGCTCGCCGACGGCGGCACCGTCCATGTGCGCCCGATCCGGCCCGACGACGCCGACCGCCTGCTCGATCTGTTCCACCGGCTCTCCGCCGAGACCGTGTACCTGCGCTTCTTCACCCCGGTGGGCGAACCGACCCGGGCGCAGCTCGAGCATCTGGCCTGCGTCGACTACGAGGACCGGATGGCCCTCGTCGCCACCCTCGGCGGCGACGTCGTCGCCGTCGCCCGCTATGACCGCCGGCGCGGCAGCGACGAAGCGGAGGTGGCCTTCACCGTCCAGGACGACCAGCAGGGACGGGGGCTGGGCACCCTGCTGCTCGAGCACCTCGCGGCCGTGGCCCGGGAGCAGGGGATCCGCCGATTCTTCGCCGAGGTCCTGCCCGGCAACCGCAGGATGTTGGCCGTGTTCGCCGAGGCGGGCTACGAGGTGGAGTCGCGACTGGAAGACGGGCTGGTGACGGTCCGGTTCGCGATCGAACCCACCCCGGAGGCGCGCGCCCGGATCGAGGCCCGTGAGCACCTCGCCGAGGCCCGCTCCGTGCAACGACTCCTCGCACCGTCGTCGATCGCGGTGGTGGGCGCGAGCCGCCGGCCCGGCACGATCGGGCACGAGGTGCTCCGCAACCTGCTGCTCGGCGGGTTCTCCGGCCCGGTGTACCCGGTGCACCCGCAGGCCCGCTCCGTCGCCGGGGTGCGGGCGTACCCCACGGTCGAGGACATCCCCGACCACGTCGACCTCGCGGTGGCGGTCGTCCCGGCCCCGGCGGTCATGGGCGTGGTGCGCAGTTGCGCCCGTGCCGGTGTGCACGGGCTGGTGGTGATCAGCGCCGGGTTCGCGGAGGTCGGGCGGCTTGACGCCGAACGCGAGCTCGTCACCACGAGCCGGGCTTGGGGGATGCGCCTCATCGGCCCCAACTGCATGGGGGTGGTGAACACCGATCCCGACGTGGGGATGAACGCGACGTTCAGCCCGTACGCCCCGCGCCCGGGACGGGTCGGGTTCGCCTCCCAGTCGGGTGCGCTCGGCATCGAACTGCTCGCGCAGGCGGCCGGGCTCGGTCTGGGGATCTCGACGTTCGTGTCGATGGGCAACAAGGCCGACGTCAGCGGCAACGACCTGTTGCAGTACTGGGAGGCCGACGACCGCACCGACGTGATCCTCCTGTACCTCGAGTCGTTCGGCAACCCCCGCAAGTTCGCCCGCCTCGCCCGCCGGGTGAGCCGCACGAAGCCGATCGTGGCCCTCAAGAGCGGGCGGTCGGCGGCCGGGTCGCGGGCGGCGGCGTCCCACACCGCAGCCCTGGCGGAAGCCGACGTCGCCGTCGACGCCCTGTTCCACCAGGCCGGTGTCATCCGCGTGCACACGGTGCACGAGCTGTTCGAGACGGCCCAGGTCCTCAGCCACCAGCCGCTACCCGGCGGGCGACAGGTGGCGATCCTGTCCAACGGGGGTGGGCCGGCGATCCTCGCCGCCGACGCCTGCGAGGAGCTGGGGCTGGCCGTTCCCCCGCTCGCCGAGGCGACCCGGGAACGGCTGCGGGCCGTCGCCGGCGCCGACGCGTCGGTGGGCAACCCGGTGGACCTCACCGCGTCGGCCGGCGCGCCGCAGTACCGGGACGCGCTCGCCGCCCTGCTCGCGGACGCGGGCATCGACGCGGTGATCGTGATCTTCGTCCCGCCGCTCGTCACCGACGCCCGCGAGGTCGCCGCGGCGATCCGCGACGTCCGCGGCGCGCCCGATCCCCCCCACGACAAGCCGGTCGTGGCGTGCTTCCTCACCCGGGACGCGCCCGGCGACGTGCTCGGCGAAGGCCCGTCACCCGTGCCCTGGTTCCGGCTCCCCGAGTCGGCCGCCCGGGCCCTCGCCCACGCCACCCGCTACGCCGCCTGGCGCGAGCGCGATCCGGGCCGCCCGCTGCAGTACCCGGATCTCGACCTCGATGGTGTGCGCGCCATCGTGCGCGAGGCGCTCGGCGCGCCGGCCCCCGGGCCCGGGGGCGGCGCGGCCGGTTCGGGCACCTGGCTGTCATGGGAACAGGCGGTTGCGGTGCTGGAAGCCGCCCGGGTGCCGGTCGCACCGGGCGTCATCGTGCGTTCCCCGGCGGAGGCCCGTGCCGCCGCGGCACAGGTGGGCTGGCCGGTGGTGCTGAAGGCGACCGGCCCCACCCTCACCCACCGCACCGAGCGGGGCGGCGTGGTGCTCGGCATCAGCGACGAGGCCACCCTGGGGGCCGCGCTGCGCGAGCTGCGCACGCGCCTCGGCGACGACATGGACGCCGCCGTGGTGCAACCGATGCTCGGCGGCGGGGTGGAGACGATCGTCGGGGTCACCCAGGACCCGACGTTCGGCCCGCTCGTGCTCTTCGGGACGGGTGGCGTCACCGCCGAGTTGTGGCGGGATGTCGCGTTCCGTCTCGTCCCGCTCACCGACCGCGACGTGGACGAACTGCTGCGCAGCCCGCGGGGGGCGCCGCTGCTGACCGGGTACCGGGGCGCGGCACCCGTCGACCTGGCCGCGCTCGCAGAGGTCGTCGGCCGGGTCGGGGTGCTCGCCGATGCGGTGGACGAGATCGCCGAGCTCGACTGCAACCCGGTGCTGGCGCGGCCCGACGGGGTGTGGGTGCTCGACGTGAAGATCCGGGTGGCGGCACCACCGGTCCGGCCACCGGTGGGCGTGCGCCGGCTGCGGGAGCCGGGCCTGCCCCGAGCCTGAGCCCGGCCGGACACCCACCGGCACCGTCGGACCCGCGCGGCAGGCTTGCGCTTGAGTCGGGCCGGGTCGGTGCCGATGTTGCCGGGGTGAGCGCGGGCGCCACCGGCACCGTGCGCCACCTTCGGGCGGCGCGACGCGTGCTGCACCTGTCATGTGTCGCGGTGCTGTTCGCCGCGCCGTTCCCGGACCCCGCGGCGGTCGTGCGGACCGTCGCCGGGGTCGTCGTGGTCGGCGTCGCCGCGCTCGGGACCCGAGGTCTGCGCGCCCCCCGGGGACCGTGGTGGGCGTGCACCGCCGCCCTCGGCCTGTGGGTGCTCGGCGACGTCCTCTTCGACCTGCAGGTGGCGGGGTGGCCAGCGGGCCTGCCCGCCCGCACCGCGGATGCCCTGTGGCTCGCCGGCTACCCGTTCCTGACCTACGGGGTGTTCCGTCTCGTGCGCGCCCGCAGCGGGCGGGAAGCCTGGACGGGTCTCCTCGACGGGCTGCTCCTCGGCGCCGCGCTGGTCATCGTGCTGTGGGTCACGCTCGTCGCGCCGACCACCGGTGGACTCGCCACCACCGATCTCGTGTTGAACGCCGTCTACGTGCTGGCCGACGGGCTCCTCGTGGCCGGGGCGGCATGGCTGGTCCTCACGCCCGGTGCGCCGTCGACGTCGAGCCGTCTGCTCGTGGCCGGCACGCTGGTGGTGTTCGGCGCCGACCTGGCCTGGTCGACCGCCGACCGTCTCGCGCACGACTGGTCGGCGTGGCTGAACCCGCTCTACGTGTGGGGGTACGCGCTCGTGGCCGCCGCCGCCCTGCACCCCTCCGCCGCGGACCTCGAGCGGCCGGCGCCGACCCGTGGGGGTCGGATGCACCCGGCCCGGCTGGCGTTCCTGGGGGGATCGCTGTTCATCGGGCCGCTCGCGGTCATCATCCCGGCGAACCAGCCCTTCTTCGACAAGCTCGTGGTGGGCGCATGCTCGCTGTGCATCATGGCGGTCGTCGTCGGCCGGTTCGTGATGCTGGTGCGCCGCACCGAGCGCCAGCAGGCGGAGCTCGCCCGCAACGAAGCGCGCTTCCGCACGATCACCCAAGCGGTTCCGGTCGGGATCTACGAGGTGAGCGACGACCTGCGGATCACCTACTCGAACCGGCAGGCCGAGGAGCTCTTCGGCGGCGCGGTCGCCGGGTGCCGGGCGCCGGAGCTCCTGCGGTCGGTGCACCCCGAGGACCGGCGGACCATCGTGGCGGCATCGGAGCAGGCGCTGCGAGGCGAGCCGGCACGGGCCGAACTGCGGATCCGCAAACCCGACGGCACCGTCCGCTGGGTCCGGTGGCGGGGGGTGCCGGCCCCGAACCTCGAGGCGTCGGTGACGGCAGGCGAGCCGAAGGGCGCCACGCCGAGGGTGTTCGCCTCCACCGAGGACATCACCGACCTCAAGGCGCTGGAGGCGGAGCTCGGCCGCCTGGCCACCCACGACGCGGTCACCGGTCTGCCGAACCGTCGCCTCCTGTTCGAGGAGCTCGCCCGGGCGCTGGCTGAGCTCACCGATCGGCGCCGGTCGCTGGCGGTGATGTTCTGCGACCTCGACCGGTTCAAGCTCGTCAACGACATGCTCGGCCATGACGCCGGCGACACGCTGCTGCGCGAGATCGCCCACCGGCTGCGCGCCACGCTGCGGGCCGGCGACATCGCCGCACGTTACGGCGGCGACGAGTTCGTGCTGGTGCTGCGGAACCCCGGCTCCAAGCTCGACGTCGCCGGCCTGGCCCAGCGCATCGTGGAGCGCGTGCAGGAACCGGTGATCCTCGGGGAGCACCCGGTGTCGGTGCGGGCGAGCATCGGCATCGCCCTCGCCCACGGCCCCGACGACGATCCCGACGCGCTGCTGCGCAACGCCGATGTGGCGATGTACCGGGCCAAGGCGGCGGGCCAGGGCCGCTACGTGTTCTTCGGCTCGGGTGTCCACCCGTCCCAGGAGCCCGGGGAGTGAGACGGTCCGGCCCGGCGCCGCCGTAGGCTCCGCTCCGGTGATCGAGGTGGTGCGGTATCGGCCCGGCGGGCCCGAGCCCGGGGAGGCGGCGACCCTCACCCCCGGGGACGGCGACCCGGGCGGGCCGTCGGTCGACGGGACCCTCACCGTCGTCACCCTCACCGACCCCGGCGCCGCCGAGATCGACCGGGTGGTGCGGTGGCTCGGCGTGCATCCCCTCGCGGCGGAGGACCTTCACCAGGCGAACCAGCGCACGAAGCTCGAGGCCTACACCGACCAGTGGCACGTGGCGCTGCACGCCATCCGGGTGGGCCGGAGTCTGGAGACCGTGGAGGTCGACCTCGTGGTGGGCGCCGGATGGCTCCTGCTCGTGGGCCAGGACGGCACCGGTGACGTGCTCGCCGAGGCCCGGCGCCGGTTCGAACGGGTCCGCACCGGCGCCGGCGACGACCGGGAGTTGGCGCTGTGGGCGTTGCTCGACACCCTCGTCGACGGCTACTTCCGCGCCTCGGACTGGGTGGAGGACCGGCTCGACGACCTCGAGGAGGTCGTGTTCGGGGCACGCCGGGGCGACGACGTCCCCCAGGAGTCCTTCGAACTGCGACGGGCGCTCGTGCGGTTCCGCCGGGTCACCGCACCCGTGCGGGAGGTGCTCAACCAGGTGCTGCGGGGCGACCTCGGCCCGCTGCCACCGTCACCGGCGCTGCTGCTGCGCGACGTGTACGACCACGCGCTGCGGATCGCGGAACTCTTGGAGGCGCAGCGGGAACTGCTCACCGGCCTGCTCGAGGCGCACCTGGCGATCGTGTCGAACCGGATGAACGAGGTCATGAAACGGGTGTCGAGTTGGGGCGCGCTCATCCTCGTGCCCACCCTGATCGCCGGGTGGTACGGGATGAACTTCGAGGGGATGTTCCTCCAGGACGCCCGCTACGGGTACGCCACCGTGCTGGGGTTCTCGGCGCTGGTGACCTACGCCCTGTACCGCCTGCTGCGCGCCCGCCGCTGGCTGTGACGCCGGCCCCGTCCCGCCGGGCGCCGGCGGCGAACACCGCTCAGGCCCGCCGGCGGGTCTCCCACAGGTGGAGCACCGCACCGGCGCACAGGACCACCCCGAGCGCCAGGCCGGCCCACAGCCCCGGCTCGGCGTCGAACTCGGTGTTGCGCAGCCACTTCACCGCCAGCGCGGCGCCGGCCGCCAGGGCGCCGGCGAGGACGACCCCCGCGGAACCTCCCGGTCCGCTCCAGGCCGGCAGCGTCCCGGAGGCCCAGAGCACGACGAGGACCGCGAGCGCCACGCCGATCAGCACCGCGGCGATCGAGAACAGCTCCGAGGGGTCGCTCCACCCGTTGCGCGCCTCGAGCACGTCGGGGGTGGCGGGATCCGCGGCCCGGAACCACGGGAAGAACGATGCGACGAACAGCCCGGCACCGGCCGCGACGACGAGCCACGCGCCCATGTCCAACCGCGGCGTCGATGCACGCTCCGACATCCCACCTCCCCGCTGACGGTCGAGCGGTCTGCACCGTCGGCGACCGAAACGGCCGCGTGGGCGCGCATCCTAGGCCCGCGGCAGGTGAGCGCCCCGGGGCGGGACGCCGGCACCCGGGACACAGCTCAGTCGTGCAGTGCCTCCAGGGTGGCCTGGTGCCCCTGGGTCCGCACGAGACAGGTCAGCAGCGATCCCGGAGCGCGCTCGACGACCACCTGCCAGTGGGCCCCACGGCGATGCGCACGTCGGTCCCACCACCGCACGTCGTGCGGCCATGGCCCGTCCCAGGCCCGAACCGCGAGGGGCCGGTCGTCCAGCTCCGGGGCGGCCAGCCACGCCGGCGCGGCCGACGGCTCCCCCCGTCCCCCCACCCGCACCGCCCGGCCGGCGGCGTCGAGGAACCGGGCCGGGACCGGCGGGTCGAACACCCGGGCGGGAGCAGGCCCGGGGAGCCGACCGGGCCACGCCGGTGCCTCCCGGGTGACCGGACCCCGTACCGGTGCCTCGGGTCGGTGCGGTACCGCCGGCTCCCCCCAGGGCACCCGGCGCACCCGTTCCGCCGGACTGCGTCCCCCCTGGAGCACGAGGCGGGTCACCACGTCGGGCCCGAACCGTCCCTGCAGGCGGGCCACCACCCGGGCCGCCCGGTCGCCCCGGCCCCCGTCACCGCCCCACAGCCCGGGACGGGCGACGACCGGCGGGCCGAGCACCTCGGGCACCAGCATCAACGCGCGCACCCCGGCCCCCGGCGGCGGGCCGGCGGTGCCGGCCAGCCATCCCTCCAGCTGCCAACGCACCCGGTCGGCCAGTGTGGTCGCCCCCAGCGGGTCGTGCCGCCAGGCCCGGGCGCAACGCCGCCCGTCGGCGTCCTCGACGACCACCGTGACCTGCAGGCACGACCGGCCTCGGGCCTCGAGCCGTTCCAGGAACCGGGTGGCCAGACGCCGGGCGGCGAACGCGACCGGCTCCAGATCCTCCGCCGGAGGATCGAAGACGAAGGTCTCGGTGAGGTCCGCTTCCGGCGGCGCCGCGAGCAGCGGGGTGGGGTCCCGGCCGGAGGCCCGCCGGTGCGCCACGAGCCCGGCCGGGCCGAACCGGGCCAGCACCGCCGGTGCCGGCAGCGCCGCGACGTCCCCCAGGGTCGGCAACCCCAGGCGGCGCAGCAACCCGGCGAGGTCCGTGTCCCCCAGCACCTCCACCGGCCAGGGGGCGAGGAACGCGCCGGTCCGCCCCGACGGCACGACCGTGTCGCGCCGGGCGGCGAGCCGGGCGGGGAACACCCCGTCGGCCACCCCCACCCGCACCGTCACCGGACGGTCGGCCGGTGCACCCTCCACCGCCCCGCCGTCCACCGCCGCCCACAGATCGTCGATCGCGTCCCGGACCACCGCCCGCAGCCGGTCGCACAGCGCCGCCTCCCCTCCGAAGAACCGGGCCGGGCCGCGGGCCGGCAGGTACAGCAGGCCGGGTCGGTCCACCACCAGCCGCGCCGCCACCGCCCCGGTCGCCGCCACCACCGGTTCGAACCATCTCGCCTCGGCGGCCGGGTCCCGTTCCCGCACCACCAGGTCGCCGCAGGCCGCCTCCGCCTCCCGGCGGCGCATCCCCCGTCGCACCCCCGCCATCCGGGCCTCGCTCGACGTGGCCACCACCCGGCCCCGCTCCAGCATCGCCATCGGCCACCGGCACCGGCGCGGATCGTCGAGACGTGCCGCGACCACCGGCCAGTCCACGCACTCGACGCACACCACCCGCTGCGGCCGTTCCATCTCCGCCGTCACCCGGCGATCGCCGTCACCCTGCGACCCGGACCGGCGCCCCCGCCCGGGCGGGGGCCGACTGCCCGGGACCGTGCGCACCTGCGGCACGTGCCGCGCTCACCGGGAGGGTGAGCCGGACCCCGGGCGCCGGCCAGCGACCCAGCACCACCAGGACCGTGCCCCGCTCCCGGACCCGGGCACCGATGCGGCGGGCGTCCCGGTCGCCGAGCCGGGGCGGCGGGTCGACGATCACCACCCCGAACCCCTCCACGAGCATCGCGGCCACGCTCGCCCAACGGGACCCGGGGCCGCGCACCACCACGAACCGCTCCTCGGCCACCCCCGCCTCGAGGGCGGCCAGACCACCGAGGGTCCCGTCGTCGAGGAACGCCACCCACTCCCCCACCCGGGTGGCCGCCGCCGCGAGCTGCAACCCCAGGGAGGTCACCCCGTCCCCCCGGGTCCCGGTCACCTGCACGATCCCACCCCGGGGCAACCCCCCCGGCACCACGGCACCGACCGGGCCGTCCAGCATCAGCCGCCGCGCCCCCGGCGGAACCGGCGGGGCGACCCGCGCCGCGAGCGCGGCCACCCCGGCCCGGGTGGTCGGCCCGTTCAGGTCGGCGACCGCTTCCACGCCCCCATGGTAGCGAACACCTGTTCCTCCCGCCACCGGTCGCCCGCCCCGGGCGGGGGTGGGATCGCCGCCGAGCGGTTCGAGCCGGCTGGTTCGAGCCGGTTCAGGCGACGGCCGGGGTGGCCGGGGGCTCCACCCCTCGGGCCTCGAACGACCACCCCGCGTCGGCGCCGTAGAACTCGAAGAGGTGCTCCAGGGTGTGCCGCACCCGGGGTGCGAGCTCGGGCCACCGGTCGGGCGGGGCGTGCACGGTCACGACGTTCGAGTACACCGTCACCCGGTCGGCACCGAGTTCGAAGAGGCGCCGGGCGAGCACGTCGGGAGGGCGCCCACCGGTCGCCGCGGCCGGGTCGGGGTACCGTTCGATGGCCATCCCGGTGAGGGACCGGTCGAGGACGTAGACCCGCACGTCGTCGGAGGCGGTCGCGTGTTCGGTCACGGTGATCGTCTGGCCCACGGGCCGGGATCGTAGGCGGCGCCGCCGGCCCGGCCGGACACGCGGGCCGGACCCGGAGAGCCATGGCCACGGGTCCGTCCCGGGACCTCGTTCCCACGGCGCGCCCGGAGCCGCCGGGTCGGCGCCCGGTCGAGCACACGCGCAGCAGCACCCTCAGAGGAGACGGCCCGGTGCCGGGGGCAGTCCCCCCCAACAGAGGCCGTCCATGTAGATCCAGGAACGGCGGTGGATGGTGGTGGGTCCCCAGGCGGCCAGCGCCGAGCGGTGCCGCAGCGTGGGGTACCCACGGTTGGTCTCGAACCCGAAGGCGGGGAAGTGCTCGGCCTCGCCGGTCATGATCCGGTCCCGGGCCACCTTCGCCACCACCGACGCCGCCGCCACCGCCAACGACGTGGCGTCCGCGCCGACGCGGGTGACCACCCGTCCGGGGAGCCGCAGGTAGTCGTGGTTGCCGTCGAGGATGATCCGGTCGGGTCGCAGCCCGCCGGCCTCGAGGTGGCGCAGGGCGCGCCCGGCGGCGAGACGGAGGGCGGCGGTCATGCCGAGCTCGTCGCACTCCTGGGCGCTCGCGTGTCCCACCGCCCAGCCCACCGCCCAGTCCGCCACCGCGGCCGCCACCCGCTCGCGTTGGTCGGGACGCAGCAGTTTCGAGTCCCGTACGCCGCGCAGGTGCTGCGGTGGAGGGACCACCGCCCCCACGGTGACCGGTCCCGCCCAGGCCCCCCGGCCCACCTCGTCGATGCCGCACACCAACCGGTCACCGGCCTGCCAGTACCGCCGCTCCAAGCGCAAGGTCGGGACCGGTGCCGGTCCCGACGTCGAGGTGCCGGTGGGGTCGGCGGACCGGGCGGTGACCGCTCGGGTGGGCACGGGACGCGAACGTAGCCAGCATGTCCTTCCCCGGCGGGAACCGGCTGCCGTACGATGCGGCCGTGCAGCCCGGCACGCGGGTCGAGGTGCGGGTCCGCTTCGACCAGCGCTGGGCGTCGGGCTTCGAGATCGCCGAGGTCCTGCCGGGTGACCCGCCCGGCTACCGCATCCGACGGCGGTCGGACGGGGCGGTGCTGCCCACGGTGTTCAGCGCCGAGGAGGTGCGGGAGGACCGGCGCCGCCGCGAGATGTGGTGGATCTGAGGGACACGGTGGCTCGGCCTGCGCCGGCCCGGGGCACCGGCCCGGCGCGGCACCGGCTCAACGGAAGTCCCGGGACGGAGGGACGGCACCGGCCTGATCGGCGAGGGGGAGCGGTTCGAAGCGGGTGGCCACGAGGTTCACCGCCCCGTGGTCACGCTCCACCCGCCCGGCCGCCACGAGCGCCGGGGTGGTCCGGACCAGCCGACGGTACCGACGCCACACCCCGGGGGCACAGACGACGTTGGTGAGGCCGGTCTCGTCCTCCAGGCTCAGGAACACCGTGCCCCGTGCCGTCTCGGGGGCCTGGCGGTGGGTGACGATCCCTCCCACCGCCGCCCGCGCCCCGTGGGGGAGGCGGCGCAGCGCCGCCGCGGTGACCACCCCTCGTGCGGTGAGCGCGTCCCGGGTGAACTCGGTGGGATGGTGCCGGGTGGACAGGCCGGTGGCCCACAGGTCGGCGGCCGTGGCGGCCGGGGCGTCGAGGCCGGGCAGCGGTGGGGCGGTCACCCCGGTGACGAGCCCGGGCAGCCGTCCGTCCCGGGCGTCGCGCAACGCCCCGGCCGCCCACAGCCCGGCCCGCCGTTCCACCCCGAGGCAGGCGAACGCCCCCGCCAGCGCGAGGGCCTCCAGCACCGGGCGCGGCGCCCCGGTCCGCCGGGCGAAGTCGGCGAGGTCGTCGAACGGCGCCCGGTCCCGTTCCTCGTCGATCCGGGCGCACAGCTCCTCCGACAGGCCCCGCACGTCGCGCAGGCCGATGCGCACCGCCAACCGGGACGGATCCGCGTGCAGGCCCGGCTCGGGACGGCCGAGACCGCCGTCGGAGCGGGGCTCGAGGGTGCAGTCGGCCCGGGAGTGCACCACGCAGGGACCGAGGACCTCCACCCCGTGCCGGCGGGCGTCCTGGACGATGGTGTGCGGGGCGTAGAACCCCATGGGCTGCGCGTTGAGGAGCGCGCAGCAGAACTCGGCCGGGTGGTGCAGCTTCAGCCACGCGCTCGCGTACACGAGGTAGGCGAAGCTCACCGAGTGGCTCTCGGGGAACCCGAAGTTGGCGAACGCCTCCAGCTTCCCGATGATCTCCTCCGCCGCCGCCTCGGGGACGCCCCGGGCGGCCATCCCGGCCCGTAACCGGTCACGCAGCGCGGCCATGCGCGCCGCGGAGCGCTTCGACCCCATCGCCTGGCGCAGCCGGTCGGCCTCGGCGGCGCTGAACCCGGCGGCGGCGATCGCCATCTGCATGAGCTGCTCCTGGAAGAGCGGCACCCCCAGCGTCTTGCGCAGGCAGTCCTCCACCAGCGGGTGCGGGTAGGTGACCGGTTCCTCGCCGGCCCGTCGGCGCAGGTACGGGTGCACCGAGCCGCCCTGGATCGGGCCGGGACGGATGAGGGCCACCTCGATCACCAGGTCGTAGAAGCAACGGGGCCGCAGGCGGGGCAGGGTGGACATCTGGGCACGGCTCTCCACCTGGAACACCCCCACCGTGTCGGCCGCGCCCAGCAGGTCGTAGACCTCGGGCTCCTGGGGGATCGTGGCGAGGTCGATCTCCACCCCGGTGTGCGCCCGCACGAGGTCGACGGTGCGGCCCAGCACGGTGAGCATCCCCAGGCCGAGCAGGTCGAACTTCACCAGCCCCACCGCGGCGCAGTCGTCCTTGTCCCACTGCAGCACCGAACGCCCGTCCATGCGGGCCCACTCGATCGGGCAGCACTCGCTGAGCGGACGGGCGGCGAGCACCATCCCCCCGGGGTGGATGCCGAGGTGACGCGGGAACCCCTCCACCTGCCGGGCGAGGTCGGCCACCAGCGGCGGCACCTGCACCCCGTCGGCCGCCAGCTGCGCCCCGGCCTCCCCGGCGCCGGCCCAGCGGTCCAGGTGCCGGGCGAGCGCGTCGGCCCGACCCGGTGACAGGCCGGCCACCTTGGCCATCTCCCGCCACGCCGAGCGGGCCCGGAAGGTCACGACGTTGGCCACGAGCGCGGCCCGGTCGCGGCCGTAGCGGTCGTAGACGTACTGGATCACCTCCTCCCGCCGCCGGTGCTCGATGTCGAGGTCGATGTCGGGGGGGCCGTCCCGTTCGGGGGAGAGGAACCGTTCGAAGAGCAGGCCGAGACTCACCGCGTCGGCGTTGGTGATGCCGAGCGCGTAGCAGACCGCGCTGTTGGCCGCCGAACCGCGCCCCTGGCAGAGGATGCCCGCACGCCGGCAGAACGCCACGATGTCGTGCACCACGAGGAAGTACCCGGCGAACCCGAGCCGGGCGATCACCTCGAGCTCGTGGGCGATCTGGCGGGTCGCCCGGGCGTGGTGGGGATGCGTCGGCGGGTAGCGCCGCGCCGCGCCCCGCCGGGTGAGCTCGGTGAGCCACGACATCTCGTCGTGCCCGTCGGGCACCGGGGCGCGGGGCAGGGCGGGGATGGCGAGCCGCAGGTCGAACGCGGCCGCAGCCGCGATCTCGGTGCCGCGCTCGAGCGCCCCGGGGTAGCGGGCGAACCGGCGGGCCTGCTCGGCGGGACGGCGCAGGTGTGCGAGCGGCGTGGCGGGGAGCCAGGGATCCATCTCGTCGAGACTGCGGCGGGCCCGGAGCGCGGCGAGCGCGGCGGCGAGCCGGTGCCGGTCACCGGTGGCGTAGTGCACGTTGTTCGTGGCCACCACCCCCACCCCGGCCGTCGCCGCGAGCTCGGCGAGCGCGTCGTTGCGGGGCCGGTCCAGGGGGTCGCCGTGGTCCCACAGCTCCACCAGCACCCGGTCGCGCCCGAACGCGGCGACGAGCCGGTCGAGGGCGCGACGGGCCGCGGCCGGCCCGTCGCGCACCAACGCGGCCGGCACCGCGCCCTTGCGGCAGCCGGTGAGCACGAACCACGACCCGGCCCGACCCGCGAGCTCCTCCAGGGTGGTGCGGGGCGCCTCCTTGGCCCCGGCGAGCTGGGCGTCGGTGATCGCCTGCGACAGCGCCGCGTAGCCGGGGGGCCCTTCGGCGAGCACCACGAGGTGCTCGCCTGGCGCGTCGGCCCGGCCGCGGCCCGGTCCGGGGTCGCCGAGGGTGAGCTCGGCGCCGAACACGGTGGGCAGTCCGAGCGGCCGGGCCGCCTCCGCCACCCGCACCGCGGCGTACAGGCCGTCGTGGTCGGTCACCGCCAGGCCGGCGAGCCCGAGCCGGTGGGCCTCCTCGACGAGCTCCTCGGGATGGCTGGCCCCGTCGAGGAACGAGAAGTTCGTGTGGCAGTGCAGCTCCGCGTACCCGGCCGGGGCCATGCCGCCACGATAGCGAACGGGTGTTCGTTACACCGGGCCGGCGGGTGGGTCGGGGCGGAACCCCCGCGCCGTCACCCCTGGGCGGGCGGGGCCTTCAGGGCCGCGACGAGCTCCTCCACGGTGAGGGCGGCCATCGTGGTGGTCCGCATCGTCCCCCGGGCCGCCAGGGTGACCGCCGCCCGGGCCATCGCCGCCTCGTCGGGTGCCTCGATGATGTTGAGGAAGTCCCACTGGCCCATGAGGGCGTACTGGGCGAGGACCCGCAGGCCCATCGCCTCCACCTCCCGGGTGACCTCGAAGATCCGGTCCGGGTTCTCGCGGACCGTCTCCCACCCACCGGGCCCGAGCGTCGAGAGCATGGCGTACACCGGCATGGCCGCAGCCTACGCGCTCCTCTGGCCGAGCCCCCGGCGCCACGTCCACGCCCCTGGCCCCGCGCCTGCGTGTCCCACCCCTCCGGTACCGTCATACACATGTTCGCAGCGATGCGAGACGGCCTGGAGATGCGAGACGGCCTGGAGCGGATGCGGGCCCAGGTGGCCGCGCTGAACGACCAGCTGGCCCGCCCCGGGGGCGACCGACTGTCGGCGGGCGAGGTGCGGAAGCTGGTGGAGACCGTCGGGATGCTGCGTCGGGCGGTGGACGGCCTGCTGGTCACCCTCGCCGGCTGCGTCGCCGCCGGGACGGGCCGTCGCGAGGCCGCCGAGCTGGTGACCCGGGCGACGGGTGGATCACCGGGCGAGGCACAGTCCATCGTCTCCCTCGCCCACGACCTCGACGGCTTGCCCCGGGCCCGGCATGCGCTCATCCAGGGACACCTCTCGGTCGCCCAGGCCCGGACGATCGCCGAGACCACGGGCGCCGTGCGCACCGCCGGCGGACCGGAGACGAGCGCACCGGTGGAGGAGCGACTGCTCGAGTGCGCCCGGCGCCAAGGCCTGGGGGTGCTGCGGGTCGAGGCGACCCGGACCCGGGCCGCCGTCGAGGATCCGGCCGCCCGCGCCCGCCGCCAGCACGCGGCCCGGTCGTTGTGCACCTGGACCGACGTCGACGGGATGGTCACCGGCCGGTTCCGGCTGCCCCCCGAGACCGGGGCGCAGGTCCGGGCGGTCCTCGACGAGCACACCCGACGGATCTTCCGATCCCGCACCGGCGCGGCCCGGCAACCGATCGAGGCCTGTGCCGCCGACGCGCTGGTGGATCTCCTCCGGTCCGCAACCACCGGGGCCGGGTCGGTCCGCCGCACGCGACGGGGAGCGGCACGCCGGGCCGAACCGCCGGTCGCCGGCATCCGGCCGGTCGTGCACGTGGTCGTCGACCACGCCGCCCTCGTGCGTGGGGCCACCGTCGACGGGGAACGTTGCGAGATCCCCGGGGTCGGTCCCGTGGACGTGGCCTGGGTGCGCGAACTGCTGGGCCAGGCCTTCCTCACCGCCGTGATCCGCAAGGGTCGCGACATCCGCACCGTCGCCCACCTCGGCCGGCGCGTCCCGGCCGAGGTGCGCACGGCGCTGGTGGCCGCCGGGCGGTGCTGCGACGTGGAGGGTTGCGCCCGGGCCTCCTACCTCGAGCTCGACCACTGCGAGATCGATCACGCCAAGGGTGGGCCGACCAGCCTGTGGAACCTCACCTGGCTGTGCTGGGAGCACCATCACCGCAAGACGCGGGGCTGGCGGCTTGGTCCCCGGAATCCGCACACCGGGAAGCGGCCCCTGCTTCCCGCCGGTCCGGCCGGACGGGATCCACCCCGGCGACGATCCTGACGATCCGGATCAGGCATCGAGGCGGGCGATGTTGTCGGCCTCGGCCGGGTCGGGGGCGGTGTCGAACCAGGCATCGAGCATCTCGCGGGCCACCTCGGGGCTGGTGAGCCGCAGGCTCATCACCAGGACGTTCGCGTCGTTCCAGCGGCGGGCGCCGGCGGCGGTCGCGGCGTCGGTGCACAGCGCAGCCCGCACGCCGGGCACCTTGTTGGCGGCGATGGAGGCGCCGGTGCCGGTCCAGCAGAACAGGATCCCGGTGTCGGCCCGCCCGGCGGCGACGGCCTCCCCGACCTCCCGGCCGACCTGGGCCCACTGCTTGTCCTCACCGGCGGGTGGGCCCAGCACGGTCACGTCATGGCCGCGGCGACCGAGCTCGTCGAGCACCGCGTCGGTGAGAGGCGTCCGCTCGTCCGACCCCAGGATCACCCGCATCAAGATCAGGCTACCGACGGGTGAATCCCCCGCTCCGGTGTGGACCTGAGCATGGCAGTCACGCAGCGCGCGTGCGAACATGGGGCCATGGATCTGAGCCGCCGGGAGTTCCTCCGTGCCGGCAGCGTGCTCGGTGCCGGCCTCGTCGCCGGCGGCGCGCTGGCCGGGTGCCGCCTGCCGCTCCCCGGTCCCGGGCGCCGAGCCCGCCGGGGCCTGCTGGACGGACCGGCGGCCGACGCGCCCGTCACGCACATCGTCGTGGCGATGATGGAGAACCGCTCGTTCGACCACTGGTTCGGGTGGCTGGCCGACGACGCCACCTACCTCGAGGCCGGACGGCGGCGGTACGGCCGGCAGTTCGGCGTCGACGGGATCCAGGACCTCGCCTACCCCGACCCGTCGGGCCGGATGGTCCCCACCCGGCACCTCTTCGAACACCCGGAGGTCACCAACCCGTGGCGGGGATGCGAGTTCCAGGATCCCGGGCACTCGTGGAACTCGGGACGCGCCCAACGCGACCGGGGGTTCCTCGCCGCCGGTTCGAACAACGACGAGTTGGCGCTCGGCTACTACGAGGCGCCCGACCTGGCGTTCAGCGCCCCCTTCGCGCGCCGGTTCACGATCTTCGACGCGTACCACTGCTCACTCTTGGCGCCCACCTACCCGAACCGGGAGTACCTGCACTCGGGACAGTCGGGGGGAAACAAGACGAACTACCTGCCGATCGCCGAGGGCGGGTTCTCGTGGCCGACGATCTGGGACCGGCTGCTCGCCGCCGGGGTGCCGTGCGCCTACTACTACACCGACCTGCCCGTCACCCTGCTGTGGGGCTTCCGGTTCGCCGACGCGGTGAACCGCACCATCGA
>Ga0308412_1000382_pt1 | contig 22655 bp, 23 predicted proteins | sample HotsprottomLayer_FD_202357 | JGI IMG/M metagenome (GOLD analysis project Ga0308412, IMG submission 202357) | Hot spring phototrophic mat microbial communities from Octopus Spring, Yellowstone National Park, Wyoming, United States -... | ecosystem: Environmental > Aquatic > Thermal springs > Hot...
TCAAAACAGCGGCGCGTCTGATCGGGGTGTCAACCGTTTTTGCAACGTTTTGCTGATTGGAAAGGGAAGCGGCGTGTTTCGCAACTTGACGCGGTTCTGGCGCAAAAATCGAGTTGCGAAACGCGCCTGTCCATGCTAAGATAGGAGTGTTGAGATGAAACACCAGGAAGGCTCAGGAGCGACGACGTGCAGGTATCGGGATCTGGAACACGGGTAGGGCAGGGAGCGAAGGGCGGGATTTCAGCAATTTCGGCTCGTTGAAGAGCACTGAAACTGACCCGGTCCGCCGTACCCGGGTAGGGGGGGAGCGATTTCAGCAATTTCGGCTCGTTGAAGAGCACTGAAACTGGAGCACGGGGAAGAACCGGTCATAGATCAGGACGATTTCAGCAATTTCGGCTCGTTGAAGAGCACTGAAACTTGGGTTGTGACCCACTCTTCAGCAAGAGAGCCCCGATTTCAGCAATTTCGGCTCGTTGAAGAGCACTGAAACGAGTGAGCCAGTCATACCGCTCCCAATCCCTGTGCATTTCAGCAATTTCGGCTCGTTGAAGAGCACTGAAACGTGTATGAGCGAGGATGCACGCTCTACGTGGGCGCATTTCAGCAATTTCGGCTCGTTGAAGAGCACTGAAACTTTGAGCAAACGGCACATCTTGATTCGCCCGCACTTCATTTCAGCAATTTCGGCTCGTTGAAGAGCACTGAAACTGGAGCACGGGGAAGAACCGGTCATAGATCAGGACATTTCAGCAATTTCGGCTCGTTGAAGAGCACTGAAACTGTCAGGCAGCGTGGTTATGAAACAGTGGGGGAATATTTCAGCAATTTCGGCTCGTTGAAGAGCACTGAAACGTACATCCGCAAGTGGCTCAACGGGTAGGACGGTATATTTCAGCAATTTCGGCTCGTTGAAGAGCACTGAAACTGTCAGGCAGCGTGGTTATGAAACAGTGGGGGAATGATTTCAGCAATTTCGGCTCGTTGAAGAGCACTGAAACTTGATAGAACCGCCTGAACTGGTGAGCACACGCGTGATTTCAGCAATTTCGGCTCGTTGAAGAGCACTGAAACACACCGTAGCCTGCAGGTCAATCCGGGCGACAGACATAATTTCAGCAATTTCGGCTCGTTGAAGAGCACTGAAACCTACGCTCAAGGTCTACGAGTCGGTTGACCAAATCGATTTCAGCAATTTCGGCTCGTTGAAGAGCACTGAAACGATGCAACAACGAGTCCATCCAGCCGTTCCAGATATATTTCAGCAATTTCGGCTCGTTGAAGAGCACTGAAACGTGCTGGAGCAAGATCAGACGCCGAATGTCGAGAGCAATTTCAGCAATTTCGGCTCGTTGAAGAGCACTGAAACCGTGAGCGTCCGGCGTTCTCGTTGTCGAGCGACCAGAATTTCAGCAATTTCGGCTCGTTGAAGAGCACTGAAACCGCTTCGAGCAGCGCATCTTCCGCCCGCACGCGGCGATTTCAGCAATTTCGGCTCGTTGAAGAGCACTGAAACGTTCGCGCGCCGTCAACGTAGGAGGAGGATATGTCGATTTCAGCAATTTCGGCTCGTTGAAGAGCACTGAAACCCCAGCGCGCCAAGAGCCAGCCGCAAGCGCCTACCATTTCAGCAATTTCGGCTCGTTGAAGAGCACTGAAACATCGTAATCTGCAACGTCTCCACCGCCGCCTCGAATTGATTTCAGCAATTTCGGCTCGTTGAAGAGCACTGAAACTCACCGATCCCAAACGCGGGCTGGTCGGGTTTACGATTTCAGCAATTTCGGCTCGTTGAAGAGCACTGAAACGCGGGAAAACGCCGGAGGTGTGCAGCACAAACTGCAATTTCAGCAATTTCGGCTCGTTGAAGAGCACTGAAACGAACGCTGACGGGAACACCGGCGCTGCGGGTGTTTGATTTCAGCAATTTCGGCTCGTTGAAGAGCACTGAAACGTCAAAGATCGTGTTCGCGGCAGAGGCGGATGTCTCAATTTCAGCAATTTCGGCTCGTTGAAGAGCACTGAAACCTTGAGGAACCGAACGTGCTCGCTGTACGCAACACTATTTCAGCAATTTCGGCTCGTTGAAGAGCACTGAAACCCCAAGGTTTCAGTGTCACGCGCCAGTCACGCACACTATTTCAGCAATTTCGGCTCGTTGAAGAGCACTGAAACCGCTCATCTACGAGTACGCGGCCGTGCTCCACGGTGATTTCAGCAATTTCGGCTCGTTGAAGAGCACTGAAACGGCGGATTGCTCAAACGGCGCGCGACCGCAGTCGGATTTCAGCAATTTCGGCTCGTTGAAGAGCACTGAAACGAGATCGACTTCCGCACCGACAGCACGCTGACTTGATTTCAGCAATTTCGGCTCGTTGAAGAGCACTGAAACGGATGCGTTTCCGGCGTTCATTGTCGGCCTGTGTAATTTCAGCAATTTCGGCTCGTTGAAGAGCACTGAAACCTGCTCCATCGCCGAATAGTCGGCGTTCACAAAAATTTCAGCAATTTCGGCTCGTTGAAGAGCACTGAAACGCCGACCGGCGCACCGTTGAACTCGACCGCGAAATATTTCAGCAATTTCGGCTCGTTGAAGAGCACTGAAACGCGCGGGTGAGGCGCGGGGGTTCGGTCGGGGTTGTTGATTTCAGCAATTTCGGCTCGTTGAAGAGCACTGAAACGACGGCTCCCTCATCGTCTACTACATCGAACGTAGGATTTCAGCAATTTCGGCTCGTTGAAGAGCACTGAAACCGCATGTACTCCTCCTCACGTTCGCTGATATGCGCGATTTCAGCAATTTCGGCTCGTTGAAGAGCACTGAAACGCGCTGGCAGAAAGAGGAGCAGAGAGGTGGACATCGATTTCAGCAATTTCGGCTCGTTGAAGAGCACTGAAACCCTTGACAAGGGTGGTTCATCGCCTGGCGGATTATCGATTTCAGCAATTTCGGCTCGTTGAAGAGCACTGAAACAACTCGAACTGATACTGCTCCGGGACGTGCGTCCCGATTTCAGCAATTTCGGCTCGTTGAAGAGCACTGAAACGCACAGACCGAGATGCGCATCCGCCGCATCGGGATCATTTCAGCAATTTCGGCTCGTTGAAGAGCACTGAAACGCATCAACAATTTCCCGTACCGCTCACCGTCGCGGATTATTTCAGCAATTTCGGCTCGTTGAAGAGCACTGAAACTCAGTGAAGAGAATAGCAGCAAACGTCGGGACTGTCAAATTTCAGCAATTTCGGCTCGTTGAAGAGCACTGAAACCGAGCGGGGGTTTGAGGGGACGATCCCCGGCTTGCGATTTCAGCAATTTCGGCTCGTTGAAGAGCACTGAAACTTCGCGGTCTACGCGAACTGGACGGACGGACTGAACGATTTCAGCAATTTCGGCTCGTTGAAGAGCACTGAAACCTGCGAGCCAGCGGTTGTACTCCAACCCGTCGCCGGATTTCAGCAATTTCGGCTCGTTGAAGAGCACTGAAACACAACACCGAACACCGGTTGTTTTGATTTCCCGGCGATTTCAGCAATTTCGGCTCGTTGAAGAGCACTGAAACTCTCCCCCCGACTCCGCAAACAGTACGATTTCACGGATATTTCAGCAATTTCGGCTCGTTGAAGAGCACTGAAACTAAACGGCGCGCGCGCGGGAGGGCTGACGGGTGATGATTTCAGCAATTTCGGCTCGTTGAAGAGCACTGAAACAGGGCGGGCGGAATATAACGGGTGCGTCGTCAGTCAATTTCAGCAATTTCGGCTCGTTGAAGAGCACTGAAACTCGCCCAGTTTGCCGTACCGGGGCAGGCGGGGGAGATTTCAGCAATTTCGGCTCGTTGAAGAGCACTGAAACGGGACGTAGTACCAGCCCGTAATGATCTCGAGGGTCAATTTCAGCAATTTCGGCTCGTTGAAGAGCACTGAAACGCTTGCCGCCGCTGCGCGTAACTGTGCAGTTCGCGCGATTTCAGCAATTTCGGCTCGTTGAAGAGCACTGAAACATATCCTGGTCCCAGGGGGCACATTGTGCCCAGCAAATTTCAGCAATTTCGGCTCGTTGAAGAGCACTGAAACTATTCGCGGCGCTCGACCCGCAGACGCGCTGCGTGGTATTTCAGCAATTTCGGCTCGTTGAAGAGCACTGAAACACGGCGCGAATCTTTCGGTTCTTCAAATTGCGGTCGTATTTCAGCAATTTCGGCTCGTTGAAGAGCACTGAAACTCAGGAGTCTGAGCCCGCACCGGAGCAGGCGTCAAAAATTTCAGCAATTTCGGCTCGTTGAAGAGCACTGAAACGTCGGCGCGGGGTTTATGACCGGCAGCGGCTACGATATTTCAGCAATTTCGGCTCGTTGAAGAGCACTGAAACACTGAACTATGAGATGCTGGTCGGGACGCACGTCCCATTTCAGCAATTTCGGCTCGTTGAAGAGCACTGAAACCGCAGCCCGCGTCGTCAACGGTCAACGTCGGCGGCATCAATTTCAGCAATTTCGGCTCGTTGAAGAGCACTGAAACATCAGTGTAATAGCGAGTAATGCGCCGTTGGGGCTGATTTCAGCAATTTCGGCTCGTTGAAGAGCACTGAAACGCCGGAAGCGCTCGCCGGATTAATCGCGACGATGCGAATTTCAGCAATTTCGGCTCGTTGAAGAGCACTGAAACGCGGCGCGGCGGCAGCGGCGGCGATAATGCAGCAAATTTCAGCAATTTCGGCTCGTTGAAGAGCACTGAAACGGAGTCCAATGGTCACGCACCGCATTGCGCCAGGGCATTTCAGCAATTTCGGCTCGTTGAAGAGCACTGAAACACTCGCGCGCCCTCTCCAACGCCTGGTGCTCGACGAGATTTCAGCAATTTCGGCTCGTTGAAGAGCACTGAAACATGAGGATGTGCTGGCCCTGCTCAACGGCGAGGAAATTTCAGCAATTTCGGCTCGTTGAAGAGCACTGAAACAAATGAACGGAGAACTGGTATGGCGCTACTCTGCCGGATTTCAGCAATTTCGGCTCGTTGAAGAGCACTGAAACGATCTGTAGCCGCGATAGCCGTACAGGGCAAACGGATTTCAGCAATTTCGGCTCGTTGAAGAGCACTGAAACTTGGTATAGTCCTGCTACGGGATGGGCCCTGAGGCAATTTCAGCAATTTCGGCTCGTTGAAGAGCACTGAAACGCGCTGCGGTTTGTAGTTGGCTGGCTCGGCGGCATATTTCAGCAATTTCGGCTCGTTGAAGAGCACTGAAACAAAGGATGGATGTGGTATGAGTGACCTCATTGCTTGATTTCAGCAATTTCGGCTCGTTGAAGAGCACTGAAACGTGTGACGACGCGGCGCTCATACGCAAGCAGCGTCAATTTCAGCAATTTCGGCTCGTTGAAGAGCACTGAAACCGTATCGGGTTGAGCGTCAACTCGAACAACGCGGCTATTTCAGCAATTTCGGCTCGTTGAAGAGCACTGAAACATCTGGTGCTCGACGACGAGCGCGGCGCATACGGCATTTCAGCAATTTCGGCTCGTTGAAGAGCACTGAAACAGCGGCATCACGAGCGTCCCCGTCGGTACATTCTGGATTTCAGCAATTTCGGCTCGTTGAAGAGCACTGAAACGCGCACGGGCGACCGGCATCCGCAAGCGCCATCAAATTTCAGCAATTTCGGCTCGTTGAAGAGCACTGAAACGCCAGCGCGCGCGTGGCGGCGGCGCGGCTGTTTCTGATTTCAGCAATTTCGGCTCGTTGAAGAGCACTGAAACTCGCGCTCGTCGAAGTCTGGCAGCGCGGCGGGTTGTATTTCAGCAATTTCGGCTCGTTGAAGAGCACTGAAACGCGCGGGGCGCTGCGGAAGCATCGAGAATACGATAATTTCAGCAATTTCGGCTCGTTGAAGAGCACTGAAACGCCCCAGTTTGATCATCATCTGCGTTGCGTCTTTCGATTTCAGCAATTTCGGCTCGTTGAAGAGCACTGAAACTCCTTCAGCAGCGCCGCCGACGCCGGAACGTCGATGAATTTCAGCAATTTCGGCTCGTTGAAGAGCACTGAAACGGGGAGCCGGGGAGCGGCGAGGGCAACGCCGAGCAATTTCAGCAATTTCGGCTCGTTGAAGAGCACTGAAACGCAAAATACCCTCAGCGAGCGGCATACCGACTTCGCATTTCAGCAATTTCGGCTCGTTGAAGAGCACTGAAACCGTTCAGTTCCGCCGCCGATGCCGGAACGTCGATGAAATTTCAGCAATTTCGGCTCGTTGAAGAGCACTGAAACAACTGATCACCGACGCGCCGCAAGCGCTGGAAGACACGATTTCAGCAATTTCGGCTCGTTGAAGAGCACTGAAACTTAGCCGAAAGAGTCCGTATCCTTCGCTCGGATTCAATTTCAGCAATTTCGGCTCGTTGAAGAGCACTGAAACTTGTCGATGTCGCCCGCGCGTACGGCTGGGTGGAGCGGTATTTCAGCAATTTCGGCTCGTTGAAGAGCACTGAAACACGACCAGGCGCTGGTGTATGTGTTCGACAATCTCAATTTCAGCAATTTCGGCTCGTTGAAGAGCACTGAAACCTCATTCTCCTCTCCCAGAACCCCGCCAGCGACGGCGGATTTCAGCAATTTCGGCTCGTTGAAGAGCACTGAAACTTGTCAAGGCGGAAACGCGATTGTGATGGCGCAAGATTTCAGCAATTTCGGCTCGTTGAAGAGCACTGAAACGCCGTACCCGCGTCACCTGCGCGACTACGACTACGATTTCAGCAATTTCGGCTCGTTGAAGAGCACTGAAACCGCGCTCGTCGTCGAGCACCAGTTCGGCGTCAACATATTTCAGCAATTTCGGCTCGTTGAAGAGCACTGAAACCGCAACGACCGGCGCGGTCAGTTCGTTGTTGAGTACGATTTCAGCAATTTCGGCTCGTTGAAGAGCACTGAAACCTTTCCGTCAGCAGTTTCAGTGCGTCGTCTTTCGATATTTCAGCAATTTCGGCTCGTTGAAGAGCACTGAAACATTGTTTTGATTTCCCGGCGACAATTTCAAAATCGTTATTTCAGCAATTTCGGCTCGTTGAAGAGCACTGAAACCTGGGGCGCTTTTCTTTTTCCTCGAAATCGCCTATTATTTCAGCAATTTCGGCTCGTTGAAGAGCACTGAAACACTCGACGAGTAACGACGGATCGGCAACGGGGTTGGGATTTCAGCAATTTCGGCTCGTTGAAGAGCACTGAAACTCTCTTCTTTTATTTATATGATGTGTTGTGACACTGCATTTCAGCAATTTCGGCTCGTTGAAGAGCACTGAAACCGTAATCGCTCACATCCGCAGACCAATTCGGAACCATTTCAGCAATTTCGGCTCGTTGAAGAGCACTGAAACATTGAAATCGTCCACATCGCTCCCGTCCGACAACCGATTTCAGCAATTTCGGCTCGTTGAAGAGCACTGAAACGGTTGATTGCGCGGATTTGGCTTGTTCCCGTCGCGCATTTCAGCAATTTCGGCTCGTTGAAGAGCACTGAAACGTTTGTTCAGATCGATGCGGGTACGTAAGGCGGAAGATTTCAGCAATTTCGGCTCGTTGAAGAGCACTGAAACCGCTGGATAAGGCGAGGGAGCAGTTCGGTTGGGTATTATTTCAGCAATTTCGGCTCGTTGAAGAGCACTGAAACCGGCGGGCTGCGTCTGGTGGAAGGCGGGGTGTATACGATTTCAGCAATTTCGGCTCGTTGAAGAGCACTGAAACGGGAACGCCGAAATCTCGATTGCGATCGGAACCGACGATTTCAGCAATTTCGGCTCGTTGAAGAGCACTGAAACTTATCCGCTCCGGCGCGCGCCTCGAGGTGCGCGAGGATTTCAGCAATTTCGGCTCGTTGAAGAGCACTGAAACGCGCAACCCAAACGCCGGTTGCTAGCCCGGTTAGTATATTTCAGCAATTTCGGCTCGTTGAAGAGCACTGAAACTCTGGATCGCACACCCGTTCTGGCGGGCGCGGCTGAATTTCAGCAATTTCGGCTCGTTGAAGAGCACTGAAACAACAGTTGGGCGTCTGGGGTGAAACCGGCGTCACTATTTCAGCAATTTCGGCTCGTTGAAGAGCACTGAAACCTCGATGCGTTGTTCGCGTTCGCCCGCGTCGTCTGCGTCATTTCAGCAATTTCGGCTCGTTGAAGAGCACTGAAACTCGTCGGGCGCATCGACGTTGACGGAAACCGCGTCAATTTCAGCAATTTCGGCTCGTTGAAGAGCACTGAAACGTTCATCGCGGGCGTCGTTGCGCCGACGTTGTTGCCGGATTTCAGCAATTTCGGCTCGTTGAAGAGCACTGAAACCACGCCGTACTACGAAGACGGGAAGTGGGTTAAGGACGATTTCAGCAATTTCGGCTCGTTGAAGAGCACTGAAACGCACCCCGCTCGCGGCGTCAACTGCGCTCAGTTTGAATTTCAGCAATTTCGGCTCGTTGAAGAGCACTGAAACCTCCGTATCCCGTCGATCAGCGCCGCGCCGAGCGACGATTTCAGCAATTTCGGCTCGTTGAAGAGCACTGAAACCCTTGACGTTGACGCCGCCTTTGGTGAGTTCCGTCAATTTCAGCAATTTCGGCTCGTTGAAGAGCACTGAAACCAACGAGCCGTATGCCGCCGCCGCGCTGTTGTTGAATTTCAGCAATTTCGGCTCGTTGAAGAGCACTGAAACGCAATTGCTGGCTACGATCCTAAATGCGCTCTCCTATTTCAGCAATTTCGGCTCGTTGAAGAGCACTGAAACTTCTGCGTCAAACGCCACCAGTGACCCTCGTCGAGTAGATTTCAGCAATTTCGGCTCGTTGAAGAGCACTGAAACCGAAGTACAAATTGATGCTCCCGGTCTGGGAACAATTTCAGCAATTTCGGCTCGTTGAAGAGCACTGAAACATCGCGTACAGCGAACATCTGCCCGCCGTCGCTAAATTTCAGCAATTTCGGCTCGTTGAAGAGCACTGAAACCGTCGAAGATTTTCTTCAGTAGCAGCGCGGCGGCGATTTCAGCAATTTCGGCTCGTTGAAGAGCACTGAAACGCGGCGATGGAGCCGCTGGGAAAACGAACCGGAAATCTATTTCAGCAATTTCGGCTCGTTGAAGAGCACTGAAACTCCAGATCGTTGACGATTTCGTATTGCACCGGCTCTATTTCAGCAATTTCGGCTCGTTGAAGAGCACTGAAACGGTGGCGCTCGTCCAGTTGGCGGTCGCCTACGTGATGATTTCAGCAATTTCGGCTCGTTGAAGAGCACTGAAACTATTGGTCAATTGTGTAGCGCCCGAAGTTGAGTTCGATTTCAGCAATTTCGGCTCGTTGAAGAGCACTGAAACGTGACGAAAATCTCGTAGGTCGAGTTCGACGCAAGCGGAATTTCAGCAATTTCGGCTCGTTGAAGAGCACTGAAACCGCGCTTGCGAGGCGCGGGGGTTCGGTCGGGTTCGTATTTCAGCAATTTCGGCTCGTTGAAGAGCACTGAAACCGGGATTTCTACTACGACAACGACGACGCGGACATCATTTCAGCAATTTCGGCTCGTTGAAGAGCACTGAAACCGCCCGCACACCCGCGCTGTCGGTGCGGGGTTCGACATTTCAGCAATTTCGGCTCGTTGAAGAGCACTGAAACCAACGCCTTCCGTCATCTCGCGCTGTCGAGCGAGAATTTCAGCAATTTCGGCTCGTTGAAGAGCACTGAAACAGTGGCATCGCTTAGGAGCGCTTGTTGCGCTGCTTCTATTTCAGCAATTTCGGCTCGTTGAAGAGCACTGAAACCTGCCCGCCCGACGCGCTTGACCGGCAGCCGCTTCATTTCAGCAATTTCGGCTCGTTGAAGAGCACTGAAACCGCTGGCGACGCGCAAGGCATACGGTTGGCGACGATTTCAGCAATTTCGGCTCGTTGAAGAGCACTGAAACACGCCGAGCGCTCGCGGTTCGAGCAGTGGCTAAGGCAATTTCAGCAATTTCGGCTCGTTGAAGAGCACTGAAACCGATATAGTTCGCCAGCGCCGCTGCCGTATCTGCGACATTTCAGCAATTTCGGCTCGTTGAAGAGCACTGAAACGCTCCAGTCGCCGTAGCGGTGCTCGGCGACGACGATCATTTCAGCAATTTCGGCTCGTTGAAGAGCACTGAAACGCGCGATGCTGGCGCTGGGCGTGTGCGCGGTTGGCATTTCAGCAATTTCGGCTCGTTGAAGAGCACTGAAACTTGGCGGCGCGAGACACAACCATCCACGCATCAATCATTTCAGCAATTTCGGCTCGTTGAAGAGCACTGAAACGCATCGCCGTCGTCCAGTCCGCACCTCGTGCACCACATTTCAGCAATTTCGGCTCGTTGAAGAGCACTGAAACACCGTCAACCTCGTCCAGCGCCACTGTGCGCGGCGGGATTTCAGCAATTTCGGCTCGTTGAAGAGCACTGAAACGCGCGCTGGAGCGCCGCCAGCGCTGCCAGCAACGCATTTCAGCAATTTCGGCTCGTTGAAGAGCACTGAAACGCAACAAACGCGGCGGTTGCTGCGTCTTATCTTACATTTCAGCAATTTCGGCTCGTTGAAGAGCACTGAAACGCAACGGGTTGATGCCGGTCTGGGCGCTGCGCGAAAATTTCAGCAATTTCGGCTCGTTGAAGAGCACTGAAACGCAGTACGCGCCGGGCGCGCGCGTACTGAAGATCAATTTCAGCAATTTCGGCTCGTTGAAGAGCACTGAAACGCAGTACGCGCCGGGCGCGCGCGTACTGAAGATCAATTTCAGCAATTTCGGCTCGTTGAAGAGCACTGAAACCCGGCATCCGCAAGCGCCATCAAGACCGCGCCGCGATTTCAGCAATTTCGGCTCGTTGAAGAGCACTGAAACAATTGCGCTCGCGTGCAACACCCGCGCCGACGCCGATTTCAGCAATTTCGGCTCGTTGAAGAGCACTGAAACGTATACCAGACCGCGACAGCGTTACGCGCCGGCGCTATTTCAGCAATTTCGGCTCGTTGAAGAGCACTGAAACCCCAAAAACTCGTACACCGGCGCGGCGCGGTCTTGAATTTCAGCAATTTCGGCTCGTTGAAGAGCACTGAAACATGTTGGCGAAGCGACGTTGACGTTTCTCCAGACGATTTCAGCAATTTCGGCTCGTTGAAGAGCACTGAAACGCATGCTCGGCCGTATCGTTCGCCTGTTCTAAATGTATTTCAGCAATTTCGGCTCGTTGAAGAGCACTGAAACCGGACTGCGCGGAGGGTACGTTGTATCGCCGGAACTATTTCAGCAATTTCGGCTCGTTGAAGAGCACTGAAACCTGGCGCGGCCCTCGTCCTGCCGATCTGGGCGTTGCATTTCAGCAATTTCGGCTCGTTGAAGAGCACTGAAACCGATCGGCGTTGCGGCGACGCCTCGACAACCTATTTATTTCAGCAATTTCGGCTCGTTGAAGAGCACTGAAACCTTAGGAGAGGAGGATATATGTCTATCACAATCGCATTTCAGCAATTTCGGCTCGTTGAAGAGCACTGAAACCATACGGCGACGCCGGCATTGTCGCCGACGGTGTCACGATTTCAGCAATTTCGGCTCGTTGAAGAGCACTGAAACGCCGTACCGCGCACCACGGCGCTACCTGAGCCATAGATTTCAGCAATTTCGGCTCGTTGAAGAGCACTGAAACGAACTGCCGACCGACCGCCGCCGCGAACTCGCGAAGATTTCAGCAATTTCGGCTCGTTGAAGAGCACTGAAACTTTTTGACGAAGCAAAGCGCTTGACAGTCCCGACGTTTGATTTCAGCAATTTCGGCTCGTTGAAGAGCACTGAAACCTTCCGCCTCGCTCAGCGAGGGGAAGGTGTGAATATATTTCAGCAATTTCGGCTCGTTGAAGAGCACTGAAACCGTCGGAACCCGCGCGGCGTAGTCGGCGATGACGTTGAATTTCAGCAATTTCGGCTCGTTGAAGAGCACTGAAACCTCGCTCGCCCGGCGGCGGCGGCAACTGCGACGGGCATTTCAGCAATTTCGGCTCGTTGAAGAGCACTGAAACCGGGCGTTTGCGCACCGCGCCCGCGCGCGCCAACAACATTTCAGCAATTTCGGCTCGTTGAAGAGCACTGAAACACGGCGACAACGCAGCGATCCCGCTGACGGAAATCGATTTCAGCAATTTCGGCTCGTTGAAGAGCACTGAAACGTTGCGCGCGTTGAAGGCGGTGTACGAGCGCGTACTATTTCAGCAATTTCGGCTCGTTGAAGAGCACTGAAACGCGCTCCCGCGCGAGGTTGATCAAAACGCCGATGCATTTCAGCAATTTCGGCTCGTTGAAGAGCACTGAAACCCCCGCGTTCTCGTTATCGAGCGACCAGAACTCGATATTTCAGCAATTTCGGCTCGTTGAAGAGCACTGAAACTCGACATCTTCGGGCTTCTGGTGCTTTTCCCAATCGTAATTTCAGCAATTTCGGCTCGTTGAAGAGCACTGAAACCGTCTTTTATTGTCGAGAAAGGATACGGAAATGAAAATTTCAGCAATTTCGGCTCGTTGAAGAGCACTGAAACCGCGCGTCGCCGGATCACGCTTCGCTCTGTTTTCGCAATTTCAGCAATTTCGGCTCGTTGAAGAGCACTGAAACGCCGGGACGGTCTACGGCGCGCCGGGGCTTATTTCAATTTCAGCAATTTCGGCTCGTTGAAGAGCACTGAAACGCGAACGCACCGCTTCGTCGGGCTCGAAGATTTGCGATTTCAGCAATTTCGGCTCGTTGAAGAGCACTGAAACAGAGTGCGGCGCGGTTGAACCTCACGCCGTACTACGATTTCAGCAATTTCGGCTCGTTGAAGAGCACTGAAACGGCAACACCCCCGGCGAACGCGCGCTATCTCGTCAGATTTCAGCAATTTCGGCTCGTTGAAGAGCACTGAAACGCGTGGGTGATGCGGCACATCGCCAAACTGCTTCTGATTTCAGCAATTTCGGCTCGTTGAAGAGCACTGAAACGTGCAATCCGGCGTCGAGGCGCAACTGCGCCTTACATTTCAGCAATTTCGGCTCGTTGAAGAGCACTGAAACGTCGGCTCGGGGTTTATGACGGGAAGCGGCTACAATATTTCAGCAATTTCGGCTCGTTGAAGAGCACTGAAACGCAGTATGCTGAGCAGCACCAGCAGTATGCTGAGCATTTCAGCAATTTCGGCTCGTTGAAGAGCACTGAAACCGCTGTCAGTCTCCGGATCGACGGCGCGGATGTGGTAAATTTCAGCAATTTCGGCTCGTTGAAGAGCACTGAAACCGCTCCAGTCGTCGAGCGCCGCCAGCAGCGCTTCGATTTCAGCAATTTCGGCTCGTTGAAGAGCACTGAAACGACGAAAACACATCGTATTCCCACAGGTCGGGGCGTATTTCAGCAATTTCGGCTCGTTGAAGAGCACTGAAACTTCCGGTACGCGCGCGGCGTAGTCGGCGATGACGTTGAATTTCAGCAATTTCGGCTCGTTGAAGAGCACTGAAACTCATACGCCCGCTCGCCGTACCGTATTACGTCCACATTTCAGCAATTTCGGCTCGTTGAAGAGCACTGAAACGAAGTCGAGGTCGTCGCCCTCGCCGCGCGGGATATTGATTTCAGCAATTTCGGCTCGTTGAAGAGCACTGAAACACTTTCGCCAATACGACCGCCGCGCCTTCAATCGCGATTTCAGCAATTTCGGCTCGTTGAAGAGCACTGAAACCGCGCTGATGACTGACGAAGCGGAGCGGTTTGTACGATTTCAGCAATTTCGGCTCGTTGAAGAGCACTGAAACAGTCGGGATCATCAGCGTCGTACACGACGCCCCAGACGATTTCAGCAATTTCGGCTCGTTGAAGAGCACTGAAACCGAGGTCGCGGTACGGTTGCCTTAACCGCTTCGCCGCATTTCAGCAATTTCGGCTCGTTGAAGAGCACTGAAACCTCGGTCTCGTCAACCACATCGATAATATCTGTTGCATTTCAGCAATTTCGGCTCGTTGAAGAGCACTGAAACGAGTTTGAGGACGTTTTCGTTTTCGAGTTCGAGATCGATTTCAGCAATTTCGGCTCGTTGAAGAGCACTGAAACCGGCGCTCAACAGCAGCCCGAACCGGCGCTTCGCCTCTATTTCAGCAATTTCGGCTCGTTGAAGAGCACTGAAACTCGCTGCGGCGACGTAGGCATCAGCCGCGTGCGGGCGATTTCAGCAATTTCGGCTCGTTGAAGAGCACTGAAACCCCCGCAGTATACTCTAGAACGCCCGTTTTGTCAAATTTCAGCAATTTCGGCTCGTTGAAGAGCACTGAAACACTCGATCAGCGTCGGGAGGAGGGTGAGGAACAGCGATTTCAGCAATTTCGGCTCGTTGAAGAGCACTGAAACGGTTGCGGCGCTGGAGGTCAAGCGCCGGGCGGTGCATTTCAGCAATTTCGGCTCGTTGAAGAGCACTGAAACAATCAACCGCGCGGCGCAGATTGTCGCTGAGGTCGAATTTCAGCAATTTCGGCTCGTTGAAGAGCACTGAAACTCAGCATCAGTTCTGCGACCGCCCGCGCGTCGTTGCGATTTCAGCAATTTCGGCTCGTTGAAGAGCACTGAAACCTTCCAGACGCGGGTACAGCGTCTGGAACAGCGACGAGATTTCAGCAATTTCGGCTCGTTGAAGAGCACTGAAACCTGATCCAACACTTCCGCCGCCGCGTCTTCCGGCAGCGATTTCAGCAATTTCGGCTCGTTGAAGAGCACTGAAACACGCGCTGATTGACGACGGCGACCAGGTGGTATACCATTTCAGCAATTTCGGCTCGTTGAAGAGCACTGAAACCGCTCGATCCGCAGACGCGGTGTGTCGTTGACGTTGAATTTCAGCAATTTCGGCTCGTTGAAGAGCACTGAAACGATCCTGCGCAAGCAGCAACAGCGCGCTGAAGCGCTATTTCAGCAATTTCGGCTCGTTGAAGAGCACTGAAACATAGACCCTCACCCGTCGCCCGTCCTCACAACGCCGATTTCAGCAATTTCGGCTCGTTGAAGAGCACTGAAACCACCGACAGCGCGGGTGTGCGGGCGGACTGCTCAACAATTTCAGCAATTTCGGCTCGTTGAAGAGCACTGAAACGCTGACATTCTCGCGTTTGCGCAAAAGACTTGGGACATTTCAGCAATTTCGGCTCGTTGAAGAGCACTGAAACCGGGTTGTTTCGGTTGCGCCAGATACTGCCGCGCTACATTTCAGCAATTTCGGCTCGTTGAAGAGCACTGAAACGTAGTCTATTCAACCGTTGATCCGTACCCCGTCTGATTTCAGCAATTTCGGCTCGTTGAAGAGCACTGAAACCTCGTCCATCCCCGGCGCTGCGTTGACCGTAATCCCATTTCAGCAATTTCGGCTCGTTGAAGAGCACTGAAACATGTGGGTATTGCGCGAGCCGCAGTGGATCAACGACATTTCAGCAATTTCGGCTCGTTGAAGAGCACTGAAACGCGATGCGGCGCGCTCGATCCGCGTCATCGGATCGATTTCAGCAATTTCGGCTCGTTGAAGAGCACTGAAACGCAGTCCCTCAACGTCGCCGCTCTCGACTGCCTTCAGATTTCAGCAATTTCGGCTCGTTGAAGAGCACTGAAACCGCGCGGGAGCGCGGGTTTGAGGGGACGATCCCCGGCATTTCAGCAATTTCGGCTCGTTGAAGAGCACTGAAACGTGCCTTTCGGCGACCGGATCACAACGATGTTGGGGATTTCAGCAATTTCGGCTCGTTGAAGAGCACTGAAACCAGCGTCGTCGATGCCCGCCAGTCGCAGCGCCGTCGCCATTTCAGCAATTTCGGCTCGTTGAAGAGCACTGAAACCTCACTTTAATTATACCGAGAACGCGCCGCGTTTTCGATTTCAGCAATTTCGGCTCGTTGAAGAGCACTGAAACTCACTTCGCGCGCGCGGGTGAGGATCGTCAGCAGAATTTCAGCAATTTCGGCTCGTTGAAGAGCACTGAAACGGAATGTAGCGCAGCAGCGTTTCAATCGTCTCGCGCGATTTCAGCAATTTCGGCTCGTTGAAGAGCACTGAAACGCAGAACACCGTCGCTCATCGGCTCGTCGTCACCTATTTCAGCAATTTCGGCTCGTTGAAGAGCACTGAAACGGTTGAGTGGACGTTCTACCGAACGTCCGACGGTCGATTTCAGCAATTTCGGCTCGTTGAAGAGCACTGAAACGCGCGACAATACCGGATACGCGGCGCTGAAGTCGCGATTTCAGCAATTTCGGCTCGTTGAAGAGCACTGAAACTCAGCGTCAAACTCGCTGATGGTCGCTTCGTTTGTCAATTTCAGCAATTTCGGCTCGTTGAAGAGCACTGAAACGGCACGTTTCGGGAGGGTGTGATGCGAGTACGACAATTTCAGCAATTTCGGCTCGTTGAAGAGCACTGAAACTCGGCGTAGGAGGAGGATATGTCGCATTCTGGAGTTGATTTCAGCAATTTCGGCTCGTTGAAGAGCACTGAAACGCGCCGATTGCACCTCAGCGGGCAGTTCGATCCCGGATTTCAGCAATTTCGGCTCGTTGAAGAGCACTGAAACCGGGCGGTTACGGCGACGAGGGACAACGGCGGATATATTTCAGCAATTTCGGCTCGTTGAAGAGCACTGAAACCGCGCCCGGCGCGCGAAATCGTCGTTGCGTCTGGCGAATTTCAGCAATTTCGGCTCGTTGAAGAGCACTGAAACCGCCACCTCTTCACGCAGCCGCGAGGCGATCTCGATTTCAGCAATTTCGGCTCGTTGAAGAGCACTGAAACTTTTGACGAACGCCGCTTCATCAATAACTACCAGTAATTTCAGCAATTTCGGCTCGTTGAAGAGCACTGAAACGCTGAGCGCGTTCCACGTCGCGTAGATGACCGCCGCATTTCAGCAATTTCGGCTCGTTGAAGAGCACTGAAACTTTTGACGAACGCCGCTTCATCAATAACTACCAGTAATTTCAGCAATTTCGGCTCGTTGAAGAGCACTGAAACTAGGGGGTGCTTCCTTTCTAAGTAAAAAGTGTCACAAATTTCAGCAATTTCGGCTCGTTGAAGAGCACTGAAACACGCGCTTCGGTGCGAGGAGCGGGCGTCGGGCGAAAATTTCAGCAATTTCGGCTCGTTGAAGAGCACTGAAACAACAGCCGCAGCCCGCGCCGCAACTGGGCGACGCTGAATTTCAGCAATTTCGGCTCGTTGAAGAGCACTGAAACAGTTTCGGTATCCTACAAAGCGAACGAAGACGGAATAATTTCAGCAATTTCGGCTCGTTGAAGAGCACTGAAACCCGATACCGCGATCTGAGCGAAGCAGCGGCAGACGAATTTCAGCAATTTCGGCTCGTTGAAGAGCACTGAAACGCTGCGGGCGCTGAAGGCGGTGTATGAGCGGGTGCTAATTTCAGCAATTTCGGCTCGTTGAAGAGCACTGAAACGCGCTGTTTGTGCACGACACCACGCCGATAACGCTGTAATTTCAGCAATTTCGGCTCGTTGAAGAGCACTGAAACCCGTAAGCGCTTTTTCCGCGACCATAATTTACCAAAATTTCAGCAATTTCGGCTCGTTGAAGAGCACTGAAACGCGCAGTCGTTGAAATGCGCGCTTGAGGTCGCGGTACAAATTTCAGCAATTTCGGCTCGTTGAAGAGCACTGAAACAGGAGTTCGTCCAGAGCGTTGCGGTCGGGAGGGAGAATTTCAGCAATTTCGGCTCGTTGAAGAGCACTGAAACGCGTCAACTGGTATTCGCGTCCGACCGCGACGGTCTGAATTTCAGCAATTTCGGCTCGTTGAAGAGCACTGAAACAGGACGGGTGCGTTGTGGTGCACCAGATGCGTCTGAAATTTCAGCAATTTCGGCTCGTTGAAGAGCACTGAAACCAGATCGCGCGGGTACGATCTGATCGTCGTAGATGAATTTCAGCAATTTCGGCTCGTTGAAGAGCACTGAAACAGTTGGTGCGCGTCATATCTCGTTCCGAGAAGACGAATTTCAGCAATTTCGGCTCGTTGAAGAGCACTGAAACGCCGGAGGCTACGGCGACGAGGGACAACGGCGGATATAATTTCAGCAATTTCGGCTCGTTGAAGAGCACTGAAACGGCAAGCGTCGCGCGACGGTATTCGAGCGACGTAAAATTTCAGCAATTTCGGCTCGTTGAAGAGCACTGAAACTAGATGTGTATTCCGGGGTAGGGTACGTTTTGAACGATTTCAGCAATTTCGGCTCGTTGAAGAGCACTGAAACCGTGCAGCATCTGCGCTGCTTTCTCCATCCCGACAAAATTTCAGCAATTTCGGCTCGTTGAAGAGCACTGAAACTTTTATACGACCGCCGACGGGCGGGTTGTGGTGCAAATTTCAGCAATTTCGGCTCGTTGAAGAGCACTGAAACGAAATCCGTTTCTGCTGTGAAGAACTCGCGTTCGAGAATTTCAGCAATTTCGGCTCGTTGAAGAGCACTGAAACCAACAACGATTGATCCGCTTCGTCTTCAACGAACTGCAATTTCAGCAATTTCGGCTCGTTGAAGAGCACTGAAACCTCACTGGAGGGGGTGAATGGAGCGACTTCGATGTATTTCAGCAATTTCGGCTCGTTGAAGAGCACTGAAACGAATAGACCGCGCCGCGTCGCCGGTGTTGTCGAGCGAATTTCAGCAATTTCGGCTCGTTGAAGAGCACTGAAACGGCGGGGCGGTCGGGGCAGCGGGCGTTTAGATGACGCAATTTCAGCAATTTCGGCTCGTTGAAGAGCACTGAAACGCGTCAACGTCAACCGCAAGCGCGTTGAAGGCGTCGAATTTCAGCAATTTCGGCTCGTTGAAGAGCACTGAAACAATAGAACATCGAAGTCGCTCCATTCACCCCCTCCAATTTCAGCAATTTCGGCTCGTTGAAGAGCACTGAAACTACGACGCAGCGCCGCAAGGTCGCGGTACGCTTCGGGAATTTCAGCAATTTCGGCTCGTTGAAGAGCACTGAAACCTTTCTTCCAGCAGTTTCAACGCTTCGTCTTTCGATGAATTTCAGCAATTTCGGCTCGTTGAAGAGCACTGAAACGCCAACTGGCTGCCCGCGGTACTCGACCGCGTAATCAATTTCAGCAATTTCGGCTCGTTGAAGAGCACTGAAACGCGACGAACAAAGACATCATCCGCCCTTTGAGTTACGAATTTCAGCAATTTCGGCTCGTTGAAGAGCACTGAAACGCGTCTGCTGGAACGTCAGCGTCGTCGGCTCCGGTTCAATTTCAGCAATTTCGGCTCGTTGAAGAGCACTGAAACCTCACACACAGCGCGCCACGCGCGCCCAGAGATGCAATTTCAGCAATTTCGGCTCGTTGAAGAGCACTGAAACCACGCCCGCGCTCGTCGGCGACTTCGATGCGCTGGAATTTCAGCAATTTCGGCTCGTTGAAGAGCACTGAAACATTGCGCCGAACACTGCGTTCCAGACGTAATCGACCGAATTTCAGCAATTTCGGCTCGTTGAAGAGCACTGAAACACGCGCGGCGACGCAGCGGGCTGGCTGGCGGCGGTGGAATTTCAGCAATTTCGGCTCGTTGAAGAGCACTGAAACGCGCCTTCGCGGTCGCGGGCGGGATCATCCCCTCGAATTTCAGCAATTTCGGCTCGTTGAAGAGCACTGAAACGTCGCCGCAGATGCTCAGACGCATCTGGTGCACTACAATTTCAGCAATTTCGGCTCGTTGAAGAGCACTGAAACCGCGTGAGCGCGAAATTGTTATCGCTGAAGGTACGAATTTCAGCAATTTCGGCTCGTTGAAGAGCACTGAAACCGACGCTGCGCACCCCCGCACTCAACAGTAATCCGAATTTCAGCAATTTCGGCTCGTTGAAGAGCACTGAAACCGCGACGGGGATATGCAGTTTCTTTGACAGTCCGACAATTTCAGCAATTTCGGCTCGTTGAAGAGCACTGAAACATATTGCGAAGGCGCTGGACGAGACCGAGCGCGCGAATTTCAGCAATTTCGGCTCGTTGAAGAGCACTGAAACCTTGATAATCAGCCGATAATTCCTCAACATCGTGCGAATTTCAGCAATTTCGGCTCGTTGAAGAGCACTGAAACACCGTACACGCGGTTCGGCGCTTTGGAAATGTCGGAATTTCAGCAATTTCGGCTCGTTGAAGAGCACTGAAACCGCGAAGTGCGGTTTGTCAAGAGCCAATCTCGAAGGAATTTCAGCAATTTCGGCTCGTTGAAGAGCACTGAAACGCCAGCGGTTGTACTCCAACCCGTCACCGGGGATGTAATTTCAGCAATTTCGGCTCGTTGAAGAGCACTGAAACTCACCGCGTGGGCGTCGAGTATCCTTTCCTCAACCGAATTTCAGCAATTTCGGCTCGTTGAAGAGCACTGAAACCGTCGCCAGATGAACCGCGCCCACTCCGGCGGAAATTTCAGCAATTTCGGCTCGTTGAAGAGCACTGAAACTGCAGCGCACCCGGCAGCGGCGCAAACAGCCCGCCGCATTTCAGCAATTTCGGCTCGTTGAAGAGCACTGAAACGCCATAAACCCCGCGCCGACCGGATGCCAGCGCGTTATTTCAGCAATTTCGGCTCGTTGAAGAGCACTGAAACCGCCGAATTGTTTTATCAGCAGTACGCGCCGGAAGATTTCAGCAATTTCGGCTCGTTGAAGAGCACTGAAACGCGCGGAACAGCGCCAGCAGCGCCGGGTCTTCTGAATTTCAGCAATTTCGGCTCGTTGAAGAGCACTGAAACCTGCTCGTTGTTCGACGCAGACGGCTTCGGCAGCGTATTTCAGCAATTTCGGCTCGTTGAAGAGCACTGAAACGTTGTTCGCAGCCGCGCCCGCTCGACGTTGATCAGTATTTCAGCAATTTCGGCTCGTTGAAGAGCACTGAAACCGCTCAGATCGCAGTGCAGTTTCTTCGACAACCCGATTTCAGCAATTTCGGCTCGTTGAAGAGCACTGAAACGGTTTCGCGGTTGAGGTGAAAGCGAGGAAACGTATGATTTCAGCAATTTCGGCTCGTTGAAGAGCACTGAAACCGCGAGGGGACGGTCGAGGCGACGTTGGGGATTGAAATTTCAGCAATTTCGGCTCGTTGAAGAGCACTGAAACGCGCCAGACGGTGCGCGAGAGTTGGGTGCAGTAGACATTTCAGCAATTTCGGCTCGTTGAAGAGCACTGAAACGGCGGCAGTGTTATTCTCCCGCGCTCGTCGCCGTCGATTTCAGCAATTTCGGCTCGTTGAAGAGCACTGAAACGGCGCGGGCGTCACAACAGTCGGGTTACGGATCAACGATTTCAGCAATTTCGGCTCGTTGAAGAGCACTGAAACGCTGGCAGGTCGTATGTCCAGATCCTCCACGACTACGGGTTTCAGCAATTTCGGCTCGTTGAAGAGCACTGAAACGGTCGTCAAGAGGGAAAAGAAAAGCGCGCCGCACATCGTTTCAGCAATTTCGGCTCGTTGAAGAGCACTGAAACTTCCAGCGACTTTTGCAGTACATCTTCTGCGGACGGGTTTCAGCAATTTCGGCTCGTTGAAGAGCACTGAAACCCCACCAGCGCGCTGCTCTCGACGTTCGGCGCTTGAGGTTTCAGCAATTTCGGCTCGTTGAAGAGCACTGAAACCCTTCAGCGCCGCGCCGGGCGCTACTTCCCACTCCGGGTTTCAGCAATTTCGGCTCGTTGAAGAGCACTGAAACGCGCCCGGCGCGGGGTCTTCAGCAGCGTCACAACAGTTTCAGCAATTTCGGCTCGTTGAAGAGCACTGAAACGTCTGCACCGGCGCAACGTCGTTGACCCAACGCGGTGGTTTCAGCAATTTCGGCTCGTTGAAGAGCACTGAAACTACGATATGACTGTTGCCATCTTCCGTCTCCTTTCTGTTTCAGCAATTTCGGCTCGTTGAAGAGCACTGAAACCGACGTGATGCACCACGTCGGGGTGTTTTGTATTTAGGTTTCAGCAATTTCGGCTCGTTGAAGAGCACTGAAACGTCCGCCGGTAGCGCGATCCGGCGGGCGGGGGCGGGGGTTTCAGCAATTTCGGCTCGTTGAAGAGCACTGAAACGGCGCTTGAGCGCGCGCGCGAATCCGCTGCGCTCGGGTTTCAGCAATTTCGGCTCGTTGAAGAGCACTGAAACCGCCGTAGAGCGTGTCGTAGACGCCGTACCACGCATGTTTCAGCAATTTCGGCTCGTTGAAGAGCACTGAAACGGCTGCCGGTGCAGGCGTTTACGACCACAACCGCAAGTTTCAGCAATTTCGGCTCGTTGAAGAGCACTGAAACGAAGCCGTTGCGCTGCTTATCGCCGACGTAGTTGACCGTTTCAGCAATTTCGGCTCGTTGAAGAGCACTGAAACCTGGCGCGGCAAACGTCTTGCGCGTCATCTGCTCAATGGTTTCAGCAATTTCGGCTCGTTGAAGAGCACTGAAACCTGACCAACTGCCTCAACCACTGTTCAAACCGCGACCGGTTTCAGCAATTTCGGCTCGTTGAAGAGCACTGAAACTAGCGTCTTCGTCCTCGTCCCACGTCGGCGCGCTCAGATTTCAGCAATTTCGGCTCGTTGAAGAGCACTGAAACCTGCACTGGTGATTCTG
>Ga0308412_1000385_pt1 | contig 22593 bp, 16 predicted proteins | sample HotsprottomLayer_FD_202357 | JGI IMG/M metagenome (GOLD analysis project Ga0308412, IMG submission 202357) | Hot spring phototrophic mat microbial communities from Octopus Spring, Yellowstone National Park, Wyoming, United States -... | ecosystem: Environmental > Aquatic > Thermal springs > Hot...
AGACTGGCATTCGCTCCAATAGGGCGTCTGTCAGTTGTGTCTTGCCGCCAGCCCATTTCAGGAAAGGTCGCGGGAGAAGCAGATTGCTCATATCACAATCCGAAATATAACCGTAGCCAGTCTTCTAAATCGCTGAACCAAACCACTTTCCCTGTAGACATCAGGTATCCTTGCATGTTGTCTGAGAACCCTTCGCCATCAATCACCACGATCCCTGGAATCGGCCAGTGCTCCATATCTTGAATGGTGGCAGGAATCTTCTCTTCTGCTGTGCCTGGCGTCGCCTGAAACTTGCACTCTACTCCCAGCCGTTTGCCGCTTTTTTCATCGGTAATGACCACATCAATGTACCGCCGTTGCCCCCACAGCCTTCGTGCTGCTTTGACTTCTACTTGTGTCTTCAATCCGAGAGATTGTGCCAGAGCAACAACTCGCTGTTTTAATTCGTTACCACTCTTAGGCGCTGTTCCTTTTCCTGGCATAGAGAATCATTCATCCTGTGGGATACTGCTCACATACTGCGACGCCTGATTACTTGGGACGTCGTTTTACTTGGCTAGTATGTGCCATAATCATAGCGATGTGATTGAGTAGAGTTACCAAAGCTCTTAGATTTACGCACACCGCAAACTTATGGACGGAAGCTGAATCACATATGCACAATTAGGTGTCACTGACATCACACCGAGTAGGAACCAACGACAGAATCGGCATGCTGCTTGTTGCTTCTCAAACTTACGATGCCTCGATTGCCATCGGGCGCATCATCGCCGTGATTGTCAACGCATCATAGAATGCATTATGTGAATGTGCGCAACAATTTAGAATTCAACCTAGGGATAGCTTGCAACTTTCACCATATATCGTGAGCGTCAATGAACACAGACGTTGGAAGCTAAGCACCCCTACGAATGCTGTATTCTCCGAGAAAGGGTAACTAATACGACAAAGCGCAAGACTAACGTTCTATTTTCGCGCCGTGTCGAATTCCCTCCGTTGCAAATGCGTCGCGATATCGTCTCATGGTGGAGTCCTCGGCTCCACAAGAACATGGAGCTTGTTGCCTATGGGCACTATGGCTTTGCCTTGCTCCTTTTTCCGAGTGCTGCAGCCGATTACCTCGAGTACGAGCGCTTCTACCTCATCGAAGCAATTCGTCCGTTTATCGAGCAAGGTGTCGTCAAAGTGTATTCAATCAACAGCATTAACAGCGAAAGCTGGCTCAACAGCCGCATGCATCCGCGAGACAAAGCTCTTCGTCATCAGCAGTACAATGCGTATGTCGCCGAGGAAGTCGTGCCCTTCATCTGGAACGATTGCCGCGGACGTGTGCCAATCATCACCAGTGGCGTCTCACTCGGTGCCTACCACGCCGCTAATAGCTTTTTCCGTCGTCCTGACATCTTTGAAGGCACGATTGCCATGAGCGGTACCTATGACCTTTGGTGGTACACCGATGGCTACTGGGATGACAACTGCTACTTCAACTCGCCGGTGCATTACCTACCGAATCTCAACGACCAGTACTGGCTCCCACTGTTGCAGAGTAAACGCCACATCTATTTTATGACGGGACAAGGACCCTATGAGCATCCCGAAAGCTCAATTCGGATGGGGCACATCCTCGGAGCCAAAGGCATCCCGAACTACGTGGATATCTGGGGTCCAGAGTACATGCACGATTGGCCCACCTGGCGTGCAATGCTACCGAGCACACTCGAACGGTGGTTTCACAACGGCGTGTAGCTATGCGGATTGCCGTTCCAAATCGTAGCATCTTCAATCCGCTGGGAAGCGGCGACTCTGGCGAGCACACGGTCATTCGCGTCCGACAGTCAGAATGCGAACAGCTCTTGCGTTCCGCTCGCGCAGAAGTTGCGCTCATTTCTCCGCTCGGCTACGGGAGCGCACCAACGATCAGCGATTACCGAATCGTCGGTACAACGTGCCTTGCAGCGAACGAATACACAGGCATCGCTTCGATTCGCTTCCGTCGCGGTCTCCATGCCCCACACACGTACTTTGCACCTGAGCCTGAGGATTTTCTGACGACAATTGGCTTGCTGCTGTTGGCGGAACAGCATGAACTGACGCTTGCGCCTACGTCATCGCCCGACGATGCCGATACCGTGATTGCGTGGAACGATACAGGCGAGTACACCAACCATCCTGCCGAGATCGATCTGACCGAAGAATGGGCACTTGCCTGCGAGTGTAGCTTGCCGCTTGGTATCTGGGTCTGCCGCTCCGGTACCGCCGAAGAGTACGATGTTGTTTCCATTACCTCATCCCTTGCTGACCGGGCACTTGCACCGCGCGAGCAACTCGACTCGGGCGGCGAATTCATCTGGCAGTGGGGTGATGACATCAGCGACGCACTCAAGACGACATTGGAGATGCTCTATTACCACCGCTACATCTCGTCGTTACCGAAGGTGAACGTGCTCACTTAGCACCTACCACGGTAACTGTTGCCCTCGAAAGAGGACGACACCTTTCGGGGGATCAGGTGCGGTGATAAGATCAGCGATCGGACGTGCTGCTTGTTCGGGCGTGATGAGCGCACCTTTGCCGCCAAGCTCAGTTTTAACCCATCCGGGATGGACGCCAATGACCTTGACTGAGCTCGAACGCAGCGCGTGCGCCAAATGAACAGTGAAGGCGTTGAGAGCCGTTTTCGAGCTGTTGTAGCCAAAGGTTTTCGTTTCGTAAGTGTTCGATCCTATAGTCGCGTGGAGCTGAAGCGATGCGAGGATGGTCGAGACGTTCACGATGCGTCCATCACTACTGTGCTCGAGCAGCGGCAACAGGCGCTGCGTGAGCTCGACTGCACCGAAGAAGTTGATCTGAAATGTTCGACGGAGCACGTCTGGTGCAATCGTCGTAGTCGTGTTGACGTTCCACTCGTCTGATTCGAGCATAACGCCCGCATTGTTGATGAGCACATCGAGTACACCGAACCGTTCAGCGATGAGGTCGTGGGCAGCGGTAAACGTCGAGGGTCGCTCCATGTCGAGCTCGATCGCGTCTGCATCATACCCTGCTGTGCGTATTGCTTCTGCTGCGTGGCGCCCTTTGGTCAAGTCCCGTGAACCGATGAGGACGCTGAAGCTGCGACGCGCAAGCTCCTGCGCAAGCGCAAATCCTAAGCCTCGGTTTCCACCTGTGATGAGTGCAGTGCGCATCCTGTCAACTGAAATTGTTGTGAAACTTTCAGCATGCAAACATCGCATCGCATCCGAAGATTCCCTGACCTTGTCCAACGATTACTCGCCGGCGATGACAGTTGCTTGTTGGTTATCATCATTGCTGCCTGAACTATAGCAGTGTCAACGTGCGAACGACCACCATCTATTCATGCGATGAATCTTACCCGTGATGACCGCCACGCACTCGAACAGCTCAGGAACCTCTTCTTGAGTGCAGTTCCTGTTGAAGCACCTTACTGGGCGAACGAGCGACTCTTAGAGCTCTACCACGCCACATTCGCGCAGCGCATTGCGTGGAAGTGGTATGCCGTGCTTGAGGAACTCCGCCAATTGGAATGGACGCTGTCAGAGGGCGTTGTGGTGGATTTCGGTTGCGGTAGTGGCATCGCAGCCTCAACGGTGCTCGATGCCTTTGGTACAGAGAGAGTCAGGGAGCTTGTGCTCATTGACCACTCAGAGTGTGCTCTCTCGTTCGCGACACCACAGCTAAAAGGAGCGTATCCTTCGCTGAATGTCCGCGCGACAACCGAGTGGGATATACCACCATGGAGTACTGTGCTCATCAGTCACATGCTCACAGAGTTGAGTGCATCCGCATTAGAGCAGCTTGCAATTATCCTCCGACTAGCGCGTGCAATCATGGTCGTTGAACCGGGCACACGCTATGCAAGCACGCGCGTTGTCATGCTCAGGGAGCAGTTGCGCGGTGACTTCTCGATTGTTGCGCCGTGCCCACATCAGCAAGCATGTGGAATGTTACAACCCTCGAGTGCTCTGCATTGGTGTCGCTTCCACGCGAAACCACCGAGCGAAGCATTCACTGAGCGCAAATGGGCACGCTTTGCTAATGCATTCGGCATTGACGTTGGGGACCTGACGCTTTCGTTCATCGTGCTCGATGCTGACTGACAGGGGAATGCACCTGCACCGACACGAGTCATTGGTAAGCAGGAAGTTACTCCACGTGACTGCATTGTAACGCTCTGCACAGCGGCGGGCATAGGCGAGCGATGCATCAGAAAAGCAGGTGACCGAGCGATGTACCGCCGATTTCGCAATAATCCACCACGCTGGCTTGAAGACTAATTTTGACAGCACACTGTAGAGAGAGCAGCCGAGCGTGGATATCGTCGAAATCGTTGAACGAACGCCAGACCTAACACCGAACGAGCGATACTACTGGCGTTACCAGTTTTTGTTAGGTGATCGTGTCCTTGTTCCAATGTTGCGAGAGTGGGAGCTTTTCTTTCCCGGCATGCGCGTCTTTGAGTTCGGGTGTGGGGAAGCTGGCGTCCTCGGTGCATTCGCACATGCGGACGCGCAGCAAGCTGTCGGTGCCGATATCTCTGACTACCGCATCGCCGTGGGGATGCACATTGCAACTGCGTGTGGGCTTCCGCTCTTACTCGAGCGACGCGACCTCCTTAACGAACCAATTCCTCCATCGTGGCAGAAGCAGTTCGACCTTGTGATCATGCGGGATGTTATCGAGCATTTAGATGATACCGAGCGTGCGCTCGCCGTTGTGGAGGAGTTGCTCGCCCCTCAAGGTGCGGTACTTGTGACGTTCCCACCGTATCTGTCGCCCTACGGTGGTCACCAACACTTGCTCAAGACCCGACTGGCATCATTGCCGTGGGTGCACGTGCTCCCGAAGCCTCTCTTTTCGTGGATCGTCAATCGGAGCTCTCGTGCAGCCGATCGCGATGAAGTGCAACGACTGCGGAAAATTGCACTAACGATTCGTACGTTCGAGCGTGCCGTTGCGCACGCAGGGCTCGAGATTACAAGGAGAGAGTTTTACCTGTTGCGGCCGGTCTTCAGATTCAAGTTTGGGTTGCCTTCGCTCAAGCTACCACGACTATTTGCACGAACACCTCTGGCGGAATTGTTTGCACTCGAAGCGCTCTACATTCTCCGAGCAGCAGACAAGATCGCTCCTCGGTAACGTTAATAGTCACTGCCACATCCACTCGAGATGGAACCGTTGGCTGCAGGTGGAGGAAGGCTCAGTTACTGTGGAACGCGACCATGGATGACGGTCACGTCTTGGTGCACTATGCATGAGCAGGGCGATCCCCGAAGATTCGTGTTCCGAGGCGGAGTATTGTCGCACCCTCTTCTATGGCGATGGGGTAGTCACTTGACATCCCCATGGAAAGTTCAGTGAAGTGCTCGAGTCCGAAGTCATGGGCAAGTTCATCGCGGAGTGTACGCAGAAGACGGAATTCGTGGCGCACCTCCTCGCTGCCTTGGCCAAGACCAGCAAGCGTCATCAACCCTCGAGGCTCGAGATGCTTCATTTGGAGGATCGAACCGAGTAGTTCATGCACTACATGTGGGGGAACGCCACCTTTTGTTGGTTCACCGGATGTATTAACTTGAATGAGAATGTCAAGTCGCTTCCCTACGCGCGCTGCCTCGCGGTCAAGCTCGTGCGCAAGACGTTCTCGATCGACCGAGTGCACAAGGTGGACGATCGGTACGATGAATTTGACTTTGTTCGTTTGGAGCCTGCCAACAAAATGCCAACGAATGGGTAGATGCTCCAGAGCACGATACTTTGCCACAAGCTCTTGTGCATAATTTTCGCCGATGTCTGTAATGCCAGCCCGGACGACGTCAGCAATGCGCTCTGGAGGCTGCGCCTTGCTGATGGCAACGATCGTAAGAGAGCTTAGGGTGCGACCAGCACGCATGGCATATGAAGCAATTTCTGAACGCAACTGGGCCAGGAGAGCGGAGCGGTCTTGCATGATACCATCTCGATGTTGTAAGTTTGCATGCTCAAAAAGTCTTGTGAATCGAAACAACGACGCACGCTCGTGCATTATTGTGCTGAATATGGACATGGAACTCCCTATGCATTTTGTTTCACATCAATTTGAGGTATGTACCATGAAAAGGTTGCTCCGCGTGCTGAGTCTCGCGACAATCGTGGCTTCCATCGCTGCAATCATCTCCCCGCAACCGACGTATGCACAGTTAGACATTGATGTCGGCACAGGAACATCGTGTCTTGGTGGTGGAACTGCATACACAGGCTTGACACCTTACTCTCGGTGGTATAGCGGGTGGCGCACTCAGTACGTTATTCCAGCATCTGAGCTCACTGCGGCTGGTATGCCGCCCGGACAGATCGTTGCGCTGTCGTTCAATGTTTGTAGCGTCCAGGGGGATGCTATCCCTGCGTTCACCATTAAAATGGCGAATGTACCGTTCAGCAGCTTTACGGGCACCGCATTCTTCACTGGGGCCACGACGGTGTTCGGTCCACAGGATATCCCCGTTCCCCAAATGGGATGGAACAAACACCAATTCTCAACACCATTCCTTTGGGATGGTACATCGAATCTGCTTGTTGAGGTATGCTCGCAGATCCCCAGTGGATCGTGCGGCACGTGTTGTGGCTATACGCTTAACTGCGGAGTGTTCATGACAACGCTTAGTTATAGTGCAACGCGTTATTACTTTGCTGATGGGAATTGCAACACATGTAATCAAGCAACGGGTTATGGTTTATACTCAATTCGTCCGAACATGCGATTTTCAGTGCTCAGTGGTATCGAAGCGTCGTTCCCTGATGATGTTGATCCGCGGCGAATTCTACGAACGGACTATGACTACGACGGTGGCACCTATAACGGAATCCAATATCCGAAGCCATCGCTGACATTCCGGGTACCCTCAGGTCAGAACGTTCAACTCAAGTACAAGATCGTTGGGCCACTTCCTTCGACGAATGTCGTGTACCGTGCGCTCAACTCAGAGAATATCAACGATACGATCATCACCGTGAGCGGTGCATCTGGCCTTGTAACGCGGACGTTTAACTTCTCGACAGGTCCTCTTGGCGGAGGGAATGGGCAAATCGGGAATGGTACACTCCAAACAACGCTGGCAGTTGGCGGTGCCTACCGTGTGGAGGCGGAATACCGTTTGCCTTCGATCAACTACACTCAGCAGTGGAACAAGCAGTTCGTGATAGCATACAGCAACGATATTTCTCTTGCGGATGTTGTTGCACCTCGCCGTCCGCCGTTCAAGTACCTACGCGGTGTGAATATACCGATCGCTGTACGCGTCCAGAACATCGGCTTGAACAACGCGACGAACTTCCGTGTGATCGCACAAGTGAAGTATCAGGGGCAAATCGTGAAAGGTCCTGACACGATTGTGTACAACCAAACGCCTGGCTTGGCGACAGGTCAAACGTACACGGCAAACTTTCCTCCGTTCAACTCATTGACTGCAGGCACATTTACCTTCGAGGCGTGGGTTGAGCTCCTCAATGGAACCGATCAAAACACCGCAAATAACGTCATTGCTGCACTTCTCCCACCGGGGCAAAATGCCTGGACGTTCGATGTTCAGTACGACACGGAGCTTGAAACGAACGCGATTCTGCAGCCGAATTCGAGCAGTACAAATGTTGTCGTCAATCGTCCATACATCGTGATCGCCCGCTTCCGAAACAACGGTGCTGCCGACCAATCGGACGTTCCCACCACGGTGACGATTGAGCGCTGGAATGGCTCCAGTTGGGACTTGGTATTCCAGACAAGCAAACTATTGCCGGACATCTCTGCGACACAACCTAACACTGCTGATTTGCCCTATGATCCTTGGACACCGCAGCAGACGGGCTTGCACCGTGTGTGTGTGACGATCAGTGCACCGGGCGATCCGGTGACGACGAACAACACGCTCTGCGAGACGTTCACGGTGAACGATGGGCTTTCGGGGACGTACACGATAGGGACAGCAAACAGTGGGAGTCCGCGGAACTTCCCGACGATCCAAGATGCGGTGGATGCATTGTATCGGATGGGGGTGGCTGGTCCGGTGACGTTTGAGTTGACGGATGCGTCGTACGTGGTTGGGAGCCTGAGTGGACCGCCGGCACCAGCGTTGGATTTGAGTTCGAAGATTTTGGGTGTGAGTGCGACGAACACGGTGACGTTCAAGCCGTCGTTGATGCGGAGTTTGACGCGCGGAGCGGTGTCGATCCGTTTGCAGAGCACCAACGGCATCGGCATCTACATCGCGCAGAACCTCAACCCATCGAACCCGAATGCGGTGCAGAATTTCTTCAAGAATGCACAGATGTACTCCAACCCCACGCCGTACATTCGGTTTGACGGGGGTGATCAGAAGTCGTTGCGGTTTTTGTTAGACGTAGGGAGTGCGACGCCGCAGCAGATGCCGCACCGAGCGGTGTTTTACTTAGGGACGGGAGCGTCGAACATTGTGGTGCGGAACTGTTTGCTTGAGAACTGGCCGCAGTCGTCGGCGTCGTACGCCAGTGATTTGCCGGTGGTGCGGTACATAGCGCCGAACTTTACGTTTGAGTCGGATGTGCGGCAGTTGCAGACGGGGCCGTCGAGTTATTCGGCGGGAGTTGTGCTGCGGTCGGTGGTGCCGTCGCAGGGCGGGGTGAACGCGTTTGGGTTGGACACGCTCAGCAACGACAACAACGTGATCGAGGGGTGTGAGATCAGTGGCTTTGGGTATGGGGTAGTGGCGTTGGGCGTAGGTCCGTTGTTCTACAATGACATATCGAGTCAGCCGAACCCGCGGTATCAGCGGTACTACAGCAAGGGGAACGTGATTCGGCGGAACGTGATCATGAGCGTAGGACGAGCGGGTGTGTACTGTGGGTACACGGAGGGGACGGTGATCGAGGGCAACCGAGTGCTCAACGTTGGAGTAGGCTCGACGGGAGTAGGAGGCCGAGATGCGGCCGGTGTGATGGTAGGGGGCAGGGCACGACCGGGCGAGCAGGTGTACAACAACATTGGTGTGGTGATACAGAACAACGAGGTGTCGCACATTAGTTCGGATGTACAGTCGTGGGGGATATTGGTGGAGCAGACGCAGAACACGTTTGTGAACCCAGCAGGAGGGACGGTGACGTTTCCGGACGCAGCGGAGCGGACGGTGGTGCGTGGGAACATTGTGTGGTCGATAACGCGGACGTCGGCAGCGGCGACGGCGGCGGGGATTCATCTGTGGACGCGCCGGTCGCCGAATGTGAGTGGGGTGATGCAGATAGTGACGCCGGCGGTGGCGAACTATCTGACACGGGGCGACCGTGTGTTGAACAACACGGTGATCATGAGTGGGGATAACGTCAGTGGCGGTGGGAGCATCGTTGGGATAGGGGTGCAGAACAGTCAGGCGCCGGAGGTGATCAACAACGCGGTAGCGGTGACAGCGAGTGCGACGAGTGTGGACCGTCCAAGTGGACAGACGCTTGCGTGTTTGCTCTACCAGGGCATCAAGCCGACGGGAACGGCGGGGTTGAAGTCGAACACGAACGCGTACTGGTACCCGAACGGGGCGGTGATGGGTCGGTTCATCGAGGAGTTGCGAGATCCGTCGACGGGCTCGCTGGTGACGATTGACGTTGGCAATGAGTTAGACTATCAGACGTTGGGTCAGTGGAAGGCGTGGATGGGTCAGGATTTGAGCAGTGTGGTTGGGAACTTTACGAGCGACTACGTACAGCGGAACACGACGCCGCCGACGCTGCGAGTGCGGACGAATCCGTTGCCGACAGGTTCGATTTTGGATCGTCGAGGGGAGCGTCTTGGCAGTGGGGAGGTGGACCTTGATGGGGATGGACGTGGGGTCAACGGAGCCAAGTACAGCATAGGAGCGGACGAGTTTCAAGGGAACTTGTACGTGAACGACTTGGAGGCGTTGGAGATATTGAGTCCGTCGGTGTATCGGTCGTCGGTAGGGATGTTCAGCGACGCTGAGTACGTGATGACTCGAGCGCCGGTGAATGTGGTGGTACGGCTGCGGAACAACGGGTCGGCGACGCAGAGTGGGGTGCAGGTTCAGGGGGTGGTGGAGATGGAGCAAGCGCCGAACGTGTGGGTGCCGGTGGCGAGCATGAGCAAGGAGGTGCAGAACCTCCCGCCGGGCGGCCAGGTGGACATGACGTATGAGTTCAACCTGAGTCCCCAGACGTACGCGGACATGGGGCAAGGAGCGCCGGCGCCGTACGGGGCGATGAGTCGGAACGTGACGCCGCGGTATCGGGTACGGTTCAGTGCGCCGATAGATGAGAACGTAGGGAACAACGTGGTGCAGAAGGAGTATCGGTTTTACCTGATGCGGTCGAGCAAGCGGATGCTGATCAGCACGGCGACGGCGACGGCGGATGCCAATAGTGCGACGACGAGCGACAATGACCGTGTTGGTCGGTTGAACTATGATTCGTTGGCGGCGGGCTTTGGGCGGTTGAACCTGCCGGTGGGGACGGTGGATGTGTTTGATCGGAGCGGTTGGGAGCCGCGCGCGGTCAACTACACGATGTACAAGCAGGTGTGGTGGGTAGAGGACCAGACGAAGCTGACGCGGCAGGAGCAGGAGGATTTGCGAGCGTTTGTGGTGGCGGGAGTAGCGACGGACAAGCGGAACCTTGTGGTGTCGAGCCAGGAGATTGTCAAGAGTGGGGTGTACGGGACAGGGGATGTGTTGTACGACAACTTTGTCAAGTACGTGTTGCGGATGGATCGGTCACCGCAGGCGTGGACGCCGCGGAGTGGTGGGTACCACAACTATGAGGTGGAGGGCGTAATACTCAACCAGGGGGTACGGGAGCGAGTGCTTCGGACGCAGCATGCGTTGGATGGGGTTGACCCGCGACCGTCGTTGGTACGAGTGTACAGCGATGCGCAGACGGTAGGGAGTGCGTCGGTGGCGTACCGGTACGTGACGGTGGATGCGGGGTTGACCGACAACGTGATGGGCGTGGCGACATCGCGGATTGGAGCGAACGTGGTGGCGTTGGGCGTTGACTGGCGGCACTACGGGCAGCTTTCGGTGAACGGAGGGATGGAACGGATGATACGGTCGGTGACGGAGTATTTGGATCGGAACGGGGATGTGGTGTTGGGAGCAGGATTTGGGAACGTTGGGGTGGTACGGTACGGTGATGGGACGCAGGCTCGCGTGTGGTGGGAGACGGTATCGGAGCGAGGGGTGACGCACTTTGTGGTGGAGCGTCGAGTAGTAGGAGAGGAGGGGTACGGCGTGGTAGCGCCGGCGGTGGTGGCGCAAGGGGAGAGCGTGGAGCGTCGGGAGTATGGGTATGAGGATCGTGTCGAGCGTGCGGTGAGCTACGAGTACCGTGTTGGGATGGTCAGGGGTGATGGGAGTGTGACGTGGAGCCGACCGGTGGTGTTGAGAGGTGAGGAGGAGAGCTTCAGTGTGACGGTGCGACCGCAGCCGGCGGAAGCGGAGGCGGTAGTGGAGATACGAGGAGGAGGACAGTACGAGGTGGAGGTAGTGGACGTGGTAGGACGGACAGTAGGTGTGAGTGTGAAGGCGATGCCAGGCGGGTACTGGTTGGATGTGAGCCGGTTGCCGGCGGGGGTGTACACGGTAGTAGTGCGGCAAGGGGAGATGGTGGTGCGACAGCCGCTGGCAGTGGTACGGTAAACGCACTGTCGGGTTGACGAAGACGGCGAGGGCACTGCTCACCTGCAGTGCCCTCGCTGCGTTGAAGGAGCGCTCTATGCCGAGTGTTCAAGAAACGTGCGGAGCGACTGGAGGTCTTCAGGCAGCGGCGAAGTGAATTCCATGTAGGTGCCCGTTCGAGGATGGTAAAAGCCAAGCACCGATGCGTGGAGCGCTTGCCGCTTGAGAATCTGAAGACATGCGCTCGCCCTCGCACGTACCGATGAGCTCGTCAGTCCTGCGATCGAAGGAATCCCTACCCCGCCATACGCACTATCACCAATGAGCGGATGGCGGATGTGTGCCATGTGGACACGAATTTGATGGGTACGTCCTGTGTGGAGCTTTAGTTCTACCAACGTTGCGAATGAATAACGTTCCAGCACACGATAGGTCGTTACTGCCTGCTTCCCATCACGATCACGCACTGCGAAGAGCTTTCGATCTCGCGGCGAACGTCCGATCGGCGCATCAATGATGCCGCTATCGGTACGAACGATTCCCCAGACAAACCCGTGGTAGAGACGGTGGACGCGACGCTGTGCGAACTGGCGTGAGAGGACCTCGCTTGCGTGCTCATGCTTGGCGACAACGAGAACACCCGAGGTGTCTTTGTCTAAACGGTGGACAATTCCAGGGCGAACCAGTGACGAGGCAAGGACGATGCTTTCTGTTTCCTCATCGAGGTCGTCTCCATCGGCTATCGTGATACGCTCTCGCACGCCAAGATGGAAGAGCACTGCGTTGACCAGCGTGCCTGTGCGATTGCCGTGTGCCGGATGAACAACCATTCCAGCGGATTTGTTGACGACCAGCACGTCGCTGTCTTCGTAGAGAATCTCGAGTGGAATAGGCTCAGGAACTAGTTCAATTGGCGGTCGCCGAAGGATTCGGCACCGGATTCGATCGCCGGGCTGTACCTTCGCGCTGGCTTTGGCTGTGCGCCCTTCGATCGTTACCATGCCTGCTGCGATCGCTTCCTGGATGCGTGTGCGGGTCGCATGGCGGATCGCGTTGGCTAAGTACACGTCCAACCGCACTGCCTTCTGTCCAGGCGGAACCACCAGTTCGATGCATTGCTCTTCAAGTGGGGGATAGTTCGGATCGCTCATCGCGCACTCAGTGTCCATGCCATAGGCAAATTTATCAGTGCTCACACTACGGGACGAATTGAAGCCCACGGTGGTAGCGACAAAAAATTTTTTGTCGCTGTCACAACCACCCCGGTCTGTTGACGTACACACTCGAGAGGGGCAAACGATAATGTGCGTAGTGATCGCGATGCTCTGATTTGCGTAAGCGGAAACTGTCGCTACACTACTGCAACGTTGGCTTCGTCACCACACGAGGTTTGTCTTCCATGGGCTCCTACCGTCCGTGATTCAGAGTGAGGAACTTCGCCGCATTGCGTCGCTGGCAAAGCTCTCGTTTCGCGATGACGAGCTCAAGCGGTTCCGCGCCGAGTTCGAACGCATCGTGGAGTACGTCAGTGTGCTCGACCAACTTGAGGTGCTCGAATCGCTCGAGCCGCTCGACTCGGTTGTAAGCCACACGAACGCGTTCGCAGAGGATGTACCACACCAATCCTTGACGACCGCAGAAGCATTATCAAACGCGCCGCGCCACAACGAGTGCTTTTTCAAAGTGCCGAAAGTCATCGCAACGGAATGAAACGCCGACCAGTCCGCCCTCGAGTGACCAGTCGTACGCTCGGCAGCGTGGCAGTCGTTGTGGGGATATCGCTTGCACTCACCGTTTCAAGCTGCCGTTCCTACCGCGATCCAGAAGCGCAGCTCGCAATTGCGCGTTTCGATACAAGCACGTCTCGGGCGACCACCGTCACATTTCGCGGCACGCGGCCAATTGATTCCGTCCGTGATGTGACCACACTCCGCGTAGATATCTGGAAGGTCGAGTCGGAAGATTACCCGCGCGAAATCCGCTTGATGGCACGTGTGTTCGATTCGAGTGGTGCCTTCATCACGCGCATGGCACCGCCTGTTGCGCCAACGCAAGAGCGATGGGTTCGACTGACAGAAACGCTCGGGCGTCGCACGGTGCCCATCGGTGAGTTCACCGTCCGTGAATTCGGCGAAGGTGATAGTGCACTCGGCTACACGATCGTGCTTGCGCTCGATTACAGTGGTTCGATGCGTGGCGTGCTCGATGCGATGGATGATGGCGCACGCACGTTCATCGGGATGAAGTATCCATCCGACGAGTTAGCGGTGGCGACATTCAACACATCGCTCGATCTCAAGGTGCCATTCGAACGCGATCGCAGTCGGTTGCTCGATGCATATGAGCGCCAGCGCCGTCGCAACTTCGGTGGATACTCCTCCGTGTACGATGGTCTCATCGCTGCAGTGAAACTCTTCGACACCATCGTCACGACAGAACGACCGCGTGTGCTCGTCTGTTTCACCGACGGCGACGAGAACGCATCGCGAGACGATGCCCGCACGCTCTTCGAACAAGCGACCAAACGCAACGTCCGCATCTTCCCAATTGGCTTTGGGTACGTGCGCGATGAACTGCTCGAGTACGTCGCGGCGCAAACCGGTGGGCGGTACTACCGCGTGACCTCGCGCAAGGAGTTGCTCGAAGTCTTTGCCGAAATCTATCGCTCGCTGCGCTACTACTACCTTGTGCGATACCGTCCACCGACGTTCGCTGGATTGCACATCGTGGATCTTTACTTCCAGCCTCGAGCCGGCGATACAACGTTTGCCGCGCGCTCAAGCTACGACAAAAGCGACATCAACCCATGGGCGCAGCTCAACGATGCATTCAACAAGATGATTACGTTCGACTACAACAAAGCCACGCTGCGACCAGAGGCGCTCCCGATCATCGAGGAAATCGCCGATCAGCTCGAGCGCTATGAGCGAGTTTGGCTCGAGGTCCGCGGCCATACCGACGACATCGGCGGCATTGCGTTCAACCAGCGTCTGTCGGAAGAGCGCGCCAAGGCGGTCGTCCGAGCACTCATCGAGCGAGGCATTGATTCGATCCGCCTTCGTCCGCGAGGGATGGGAATGCTCTACCCGCTCGTGCCAAATACAAGCGAAGAAAATCGCGCAAAGAATCGCCGTACGGAGTTTGTCATCATCCGTCGCTAACGCTCACCGTGGTGATAGGGCTCACCGCGGAGGATGCTCAGTGCGCGGTAGAGCTGTTCGCAGAGCACGATCCGAGCAATCTCGTGTGGCAAGGTCAGCAATCCGAGCGAAACGCTAGCATCGGCACGCGATCGCACGTCACTTGTGACACCCCAGGGACCACCGACGACGAACACCACCCGACGCGCAGGGCTCATGAGGAGGCGATCGAGCAGGCGCGCGAACGCTTCGGATGTCATCGCGGTGCCTTGCTCGTCGAGTAGCACGACGGTGTCGTCGGTTCGGATGCGCTCGAGAAGTTGTGCGGACTGCTCCGCTGCTTGTGCTTGTGCAGATCGCCCGCGACACGGGGGGCACTCTTCGATCTGGACGTGGACGCCGTAGCGGTCGAGCCGATCGAGATACTCGCTCGTGAGCGCGATCACGGGCTCCCGACGAGTCCGCTCGGCACAGAGAATGATGATGCGTGTCGCCATTGCATTTGGAAATGTGGGTGTGCGTGTCGTAGTTTGGCGTCGGAAATTACTGCGTGCAGCCGCAAGCGTAAGACGTGCGCCGACGCCACTGCATCCTTGGAGCGCACCACGTGCAAACGAGAACCGACGATCATCCCTGAAGACGACACACACAAACCAGTACTTGTCACACACTCATCCATCCACACCATGGCGAAAAATGGGAACGATGCTCCAGTTGCATCGCCATTGCCTGCAGTGCTCGATGTCAGCGAGCTCAAATCGAAAAAGATTGCTGAGCTGACCAAGATTGCGAAAGCACTCGGCATTACGGACTATTCTGACCTGCGCAAACAGGACCTCATCTTCCGCATCCTCGAGGCACAATCAGCGCTCCAGATGCGCGAACGCCACTCCGAGGGAGTGACGATTAGCACCGGTGTGCTCGAAGTGCTGCCGGAAGGCTACGGATTCCTGCGCTCGGCCGATTACAACTACCTGCCCTCGCCCGATGACATCTACGTGTCGCCCTCGCAGATCAAGCGCTTCGGCTTGCGCACGGGCGATACCATCAGAGGGCACGTGCGACCACCGAAGGAAGGCGAGCGCTTCTTCGCGCTGCTCAAGGTTGAGACGGTCAACTACGTCGAGCCAGAGCTGATGAAAGATCGCACGCTCTTCGATAACCTGACCCCAACCTATCCCACCAAGCAACTCAAGCTCGAGACCGTCCCGAGTGAATTCTCGATGCGCATCATTGACATGTTCGCACCGATCGGGAAGGGTCAACGCGGTCTCATCGTATCGCCCCCGAAGAGCGGCAAAACAATCCTGTTGCAGAAAATCGCCAACAGCATTTCGCGGAACCATCCCGAGGTGCGGCTCATCGTGCTGCTCATCGACGAGCGACCCGAAGAAGTCACCGACATGCAGCGCTCCGTCCAGGCGGAAGTCATCAGCTCCACGTTCGACGAACCACCCGATCGGCACGTCCAAGTCGCCGAAATGGTGCTCGAAAAAGCAAAGCGTCTTGTCGAAGCACGGCAAGACGTCGTCATCCTGCTCGATTCCATCACACGGCTGGCACGTGCACACAACACCGTCATCCCTCACTCGGGGAAGATTCTCTCCGGTGGTGTTGATGCGAACGCACTCCACAAGCCCAAGCGCTTTTTCGGCGCCGCACGCAACATCGAAGAAGGCGGCTCGCTCACGATCATCGCAACAGCGCTCATCGAAACCGGCAGTCGAATGGACGAAGTGATCTTCGAAGAGTTCAAGGGAACGGGCAACATGGAACTGGTGCTCGACCGGAAGCTCGCCGAAAAACGCATCTTCCCCGCAATTGACCTCAACCGCTCTGGTACGCGGAAGGAAGAACTGCTGCTCGTGCCCGAAGACCTAAGCCGCATCTGGGTCCTGCGCAAATTCTTGAGCGACCTCAACCCTGCCGAAGCGATGGAAACGCTGCTCGAACGGCTCGCAAAAACCCGCTCGAACAAAGAGTTCCTCATGACGCTCAACTCGTAGCACGCACTGTTGGCAGCTCGTATCGGTGCAGCGCGTTTTGGGAAGCGGTGTGCAAGCTCGTGTCTTAAGGCACAACGACCACAGAGCGAATCTCCCTATTCGCACCGCACCAAAGGCGGAGAGCATAGACCCCTGTCGCCAGCGGTATGGACACGTCATGCTCGATACGCTGCTCGGCAATCTGCACGCCGGTGAGCGTGTACATGGCAAGCTGTGCCGATGCACACCCAGCGGGGAGCTCGACGCGTACTGTCGAGCCAGAGACGGCGATAGGCGCGCATTCGAACGAACGCTCCTGGCCGACGTGCAGGATTCCCAACCCACCGATGCGGAACAGGAAGCCATCGAAGTCGCCCGCGTTCTGACCCTCGAGGTTCGAGATAGAGGCACTGCTCGTCGAACCTGCGATGGCAAGTGTGCTATCAGCAAGCCAGGCGATCCCGCAGGGGAAGTCGCTTCCAGAGCCACCGTAAAGGAGTGACGCAATGCGCCGTGTGCCATCGGGTGAGAACATGCCGACCATCACATCCTCGGCACCGACGAGCGCATCGTTCTCGCTCTCCTTGAGCGGTAGATCGCTCGAGGTCGTCCAGCCGGTCACGTACACGTACCCGTTGGCGTCCATCTGAGCGCCGGTGCAGCGGTCCGCTCCACTTCCGCCGTAGTACGAACCCCACAGGCGCGTTCCGTCCGGACGAATCACCGCGACGAAACCATCCCATGCACCCCCGGCAAATTGATTCTGCGCTGCCTGCGCGTCGGCAAAGTAGCTCGCAGCAGTGTTGGTGCCGTTGGTAAAGCCTGTCACAAGGATCAATCCGCTTGCAGTGACGCTCAGGCTTGTGATCGTGTCGGTACCGTCGGAGCCGTAGTAGCGACCCCAAAGGCGCTGGCCATTGGCATCGAGCCGCGCAAGGAAGCCGTCAGGTGGAGTCAACCACTGGGAGCCTTCACCAATGTTCGCAGCGATGGCCTGCCCTGTGTTCGGACTGGTCGTCACACCAGCGATTGTAATGCTCCCGTCAGCAAGCGTACCGACACCCCAGATGCCGTCGAAACCACGTCCACCGTAGTAAGTGCTCCAGATGCGGCGAGTAAGTGATTCGTCGAGCGTGATGACGTAGCCATCCTCGAGCCCACCGAATTGCTGCTGGTGTGCCGTTGCTGGAAGCGTCGCTGATGCAGTCGTCCCACCGGCGATAATGCGTCCACCAGAGCCGAATGCAACAGCCCGAAGCTCATCGCTCGCATCACCGCCAACGAAGGTTGCTGCACGTCGTGAGCCGCTCGAAGGATCGAGTGTGACGATGAACCCATCGGCATCGCCCCCACCGTAGCTTGGTCCAATCACGCCTGCCGTCGTCGGGAAGTCCGCTGACCGCGTTCGTCCCACCACTGCGATGCGATCTGGCGATACGGCAAGACCGTATGCGACGTCCTCGCTTGTGCCACCGATGAGCGTTGCCCACTGGAGCTGGCCACTTGCGGACACCTTGAAACAGACGGCGTCGCCGCCACCAGCGTTCGATAAGCCAAACAGGCTCCCGCTCGCAGTCCACCCCGCAAGGTAAACACTCTCACCGAGGGTCTGAACCTGTGTGAGGGAATCTCTGCCACTCGACCCCAACAGTCTCCCCCCGTGCAACCACGTGCCAGTGGATGCACTCTGGTGCACACGCAGTAGCTGGGCGCTGCCGTCGGCTCGCTCGACCAAGAGACCCTGCGGAGTCCATTGAACAGCAGCTCGAATGGTGCCAGCCGGAGTTCGCCACACAAGACGGCGCCACAGCCGCAGTCCCTCGAACACTTCCGCCGAGTGATAGACGTTGAGGAAGGCTGGCAGTTGTTCCTCCGGCTCGACATGGGTACCGCCAACCGCGATGCGTCGGAGCGTTCCATCGCCCGCGTACAGCAATTCAGTGTCGGTGGCGATGACATCACCGCCGATAGAAACAAACCGCCATGTGGCATCCACCTGCCCTCGGTTTTCGATGAACCACTGGGCGAGTGTGGAATCTGTCATGTCAAAAAGGGTTGACACTGTCAGCAAAATGCAACAGATGCGAAGCAATCGGGAAAATTTCATGGAAGCCGGGGGAAGGTGGATTCGTGCAGCGCAAAAATAGCGAGCCAAACCGACGAGTATTGACGTCCTCTGCATGTATCGTCAAGGCCTGCAAGCCAATAGCCTCATCAGTGCGACGGCGCATGGTGTATCTTCGTAACGAGCAATCCCATTGAGGCAGACTCGGCATACGGTGTACGCTTTTTTCACCACGACAGTTGCAGGGCGCGGGCTCGTGTCGTATTTTTGCCGCGCAATCGGTGGGAAGAGCTTGCAGTAGTTGTTCAATCACTTCTTCTGCCAGATCATGGTAGAACGCTCGATGCAGCGGTTGGTGGCCGCTCAACCGATTGTGAAACGAAGTGCCAACGTTCTTTAGGCAGCAATTGTGGAGGTACCAGCATCCCGACATGCCGTTGCGTTCCAGCGGACCGCACAACCTGCAGTCCGCTCTCACCACACACGTGGTTCGGCTGCTGCTTATGGGAACCAACAGGACACTTTCACAGTCGAAGGGCACCAGCACCGTTCGCACCATGCCCGCGAACGATTCCGATGTTCCACTTATGGAAACGCACGATGACCGATAGTACCGCTTCGATTTCAGCTAACCACCACGACTCATTGCAGTTGGTACACTCTTTGCATGGGAAGCCCTCCATCGCTATGACTATCGAACATTCATCTGTGAACGTATCAACACATTGTTCCACAATTTCTCTTGGAGGTCGTATGAACGGCTTGGTCCGTTTCTCTGCACGTGCGATAGCAGCAGCGTGCACATTGTTGCTTATCGGGAGCACTGCACTCCGTGCGCAAACAGCTCCCTCGACGTCAAATCATTCCACAACCACGCAGTCGGCGAGCACGGTGTCGCCGAGCATGGTTGGTAAGAGTGGACTCGAATTCCTCGAAAACAAAGGGCAGGTAGTTGATGACCAAGGGCGCAAGGTCGAAAGTGTCCGATTCACTGCCCACTCGCAGGGCGCAAAGCTCTTCCTGATGCCTGATCGCATTGCCCATGTGTTCATGGAAGCCTCCGGACCAGGCGCCAAGCACGAACCGGGCAAAGGTATCAGCTCCAAAGAGCTCGACCAAACCCGCATCCGCTACCAACGCGTAGATATGGAGCTTGTTGGCGCCAGCCCCAAGGTCAACCTCCGCGGCGAAGGAGTGCTCCCCGGTGTGACAAACTTCTTCACAGCGAGCGCAGGACCAGAGGGTATCACCGGCGTGCGGAGCTTCTCAACCGTGGTCTATGAAAACGTCTATCCGAATATTGACCTTGTGCTCAAAGCCCGTGGCAAAGGGATGAAAGCCGAGTACATCGTCCGTCCCGGTGGCGATCCACGCTCCATCCGCCTCCGCATCACCGGCGCGCAGGGACTCGAACGAACCCCAGAAGGTGGCTACCGCATCCGCACAGAGCTTGGGACGATCACCGAAGATGCGCCGTACTCGTTCGTGCGTACCGCCGACGGCTCTGAACAAGAAGTTGCAGTCCGATTCCGCATCGAAGGCGATGAAATCGCATTCGACGTCCCAGAGTACGACCAATCGCAAACGCTCGTCATTGACCCAGGTCGCGATTGGGGTACGTTCCACGGTGGGAACGCCGAAGATATTGGCACAGGCATCGCAGTACAGCGCAGCTTCAACCCATCGAGTTCGACCACGTACATCTACATTTGTGGCTATACTGCAGGTGGAACATTCCCACTTCAGTCGGCATCTCAAGGAACGTATAACGGGGGTGCATACGATGCATTCGTCGCTGCGTACCAGTACGGTGGAGCGCGGCAATACTCGACGTATTACGGTGGATCTAATGATGACCGTGCATGGGGTATCACGGCTGATGGTTCTGGGAACGTCTGGGTCGTCGGGCAAACGCGGTCGGCAGCGTGGACGGGTTCAGCATTTATAAATACCCCTGCAGGTGATATCGACGCCTTCGTCGCAAGGTTCAATAGTGGTGGTACTCCCACAGCTGCTCGTTTTGTCGGTGGAGCCAACGATGACTACTTCCTCGCCGTTGCGTACGATGGCACCAATCTCACGTGCGGCGGTTATACAGCAAGCCCGGGGTTGGCAACCACTGGCGTCTTCCAGACTACCTACAATGGCCTTTATTGCGGGATGATCGCCCGTTTGCCGGCGACAGCGCTCAATCCGATAACGTGGCTGACATACTACGGGAACAATACAGGCACGCCAAACGGACAGGCAACCTACGTCACAAGTCTTTCTCCGCGTGGTACAAATGGCGAGGTTTGGGTCGGTGGCTTCACGAACAGCCCGAACACCGGTGAAGCGATCGCAACAACTGGCTCGTTCAATGCGGTTGTCAACAACAATGGAAGTGGCTCGACAACTGGTCCCGTTAACTTTGATGGCTTTGTTGCTCTCATGACCTCCAGTGGTGGCAGAACGGCATCAACCTATTACGGCGCAGTCCAGAATGATCGCGTACTCGGTGTCGCTGCAGACCCACTCGATGCAAATGCGGTAATCGCCGTAGGACGCACAAACTCGATCAACGCAGGAAATCTCATTGCAAGCGCGACGGGCTTCAATACGGTTCTCAATAATGGTACGAACTTGACATCCTCCGATGATGGATTCGTCACTCGACTAACAGTGAGTGGTACCACGCTCCTACGTGACTGGGGCAGCTACTGGGGTTCGACTGCAGATGATTACCTGACCAGTGTCGCCGTTGACGATAACAACGTCAACGCAGCAGGTTCGAATCCCATTTCCGATGGTAGCGGTGGGAAAATCTTCGTCGCTGGCTACACTGCTGGAAGTTCGGGTAATTTCAGCGGATATAACTTCGATGGAGGCTACAACACCAACCAAGGTGGCTATGACGCGGTGTGGAGTCGTATCCTCCGCGCACCAGGTGGTAGCCCAGCGGTCGAATATAGCGTGATTACCGGTGGAACGGGGAACGATATCGCAAACGGAATCGCGGTGGACAACCAGCGGAACGTCCATATCGTTGGGATGGCAACGGCAGGCGGCGGTAACCTCGCTGGTGGTAGTGGCGCAGCGCAAACGTCCCACGGTGGCGGTCTAAGCGATGCATTCGCTGTCAAATGGTGCAACCTCATCGTGCCAAATGCACCAGAATTCTCGTTGACAGGGGAAGGTGGATCGTTCACCAGTACCGTATCCGTCTGCCAAAGCCTCAATTCATCGGCGACGGGGTTTGTGACAACACCAGGCTCGTATCCGAATATCCCATCGGGCACAACCTATGGATCATGTCCTGCGAGTGCTGTGCAAACGCTCACGGTTCGCCTGACCAATGCAGTGGAGGGTGTGCAGTATCGGTTAGAAAATACCACGAGCAGCAATTTCATTAATATCACACCGGGGACGGGAACAAGCGCTGTTACGGCGAACACCGTCTTGGCAACACAGGATGGAACGGTGTACGTCTCCATCAGTGCTGCGAATCTGCCAACGCCTGGTACATACGATCTCCGCTGGGTTGCATACACCCAACCAGTCCCTTCGATCTGCCAGGAAAATGGAGTAACGCAAACGGGCGCACTTACCGTCAATGCACTGCCTGGAAATGACGCCATCCGCCAGCAAGCACCAGGAACGGATATCAATAGCGCCGCAGCGCCAGGTTCGACGTTCAACTTCTACGTCTGCGGTGGCTCGTCGAATCAGTTCGACGTTGCAACCGCTGGCTTGACGTATAACTGGTGCGTCATGCAGAATGG
>Ga0308412_1000386_pt1 | contig 22569 bp, 16 predicted proteins | sample HotsprottomLayer_FD_202357 | JGI IMG/M metagenome (GOLD analysis project Ga0308412, IMG submission 202357) | Hot spring phototrophic mat microbial communities from Octopus Spring, Yellowstone National Park, Wyoming, United States -... | ecosystem: Environmental > Aquatic > Thermal springs > Hot...
CGCATCATATCCACTTCTCGTCTCTCCCTACGCTGGCATGACCCAGATCAGGTTCAATGGGTCGGCGTCGGATTGGACGCCCTCTCAGCCCGCGTCCGCGGACTCCCCAGACGTATTCAGTTAGCAGCATTATAGCGCGAAACGGGTGCATTCACAGCCAGGGGCAAAAGCTTGGGTGGGCGACAGCAGTGCTGTCGCCCACCCTCTATAGATTTGCCTTCGCTGGCAGCATCGCTTGTGGAAGATGCCCCTATTGGTGAACGCACTCCGCAAAACTCATGCGCGGACGCGCTCATCCAGCGCATAACCGGCACGCGCTGCAGCCTCGGTCATCATCTGCTGGCGCTCGCGCCAGGCGAGTAGATCATCACCCTGCGCCAGATATGAGGCAGCACACCACGTTGCTATGAGTGACTCGAACGCCTCTTTGTTGAAGTAGGTGGTGCCGTTGTAATTGTGAACGCCGAGCAGGGCCGCAGCATCCGGGTCGGCAAACAATTGATCCAGCATCGAGAGGTCGGCGCCGCGCACATCGTTGGCGAGCGGCCAGGGGTGGCACAGGACGAGCTTCACCTGCATGACCGCCTGCCAAGCCTGATGCGGATTCAAGCCAAGCGCCTGAAGCGCAGCCTGCAGGTGATCGCCCAGCCGGCGCTGGGTAAGCCAGAAGCGACTGGCCTGGCCAGCATCCTCGATGCCGGTGTGCAAGTCCGGCGCGGCCTCCCCCAGCCGGCGCGCACACGCCCAACCCACGAGTGCAGCGGCCGCGACTTCGTCCAACGGGAAGCCGCCCTCACGGCGCAGCGCAAGAACCTGTTGTAGATCGTCGCGCAGAGCCTGACCAAGCAGCGCGCAGCGCATATGGCTGGGCGCGCCGAGGACGTGAGACTGCATGGCGATACACAGCGCCTCTCCGTCAGCAGCAAAGTCGGCCAGGTCTGCTGCTATCGCCGCATCGTCGGCTGCGTCCAGCAGCCGGCGGAGGCGCGCAGGTTCGATCAGTTTCTGATAAGCGAGCGTCACTGGCTTCAGGCGCAGGATTGCCAGCTCATCAGCGATGCTGGCGACCCAGCGTCCGCCCAATTCGTTACTTAGCGCGGCATACGGGTGCTCAGCGTCATCCACCACCTCGCGGATATGGTCGAAGACGTGATACTCGTAAGCGTTCAGCGTCACTTCTAGGCCAGCGCTGTGCAGCTCACGATTGCTGCGAATGAACTCCAGGCCGCTGATAGCATCATGAAAGATGGTGTAGCAGGAGGGATCGTCACGCAACCCCAGTGCCTGGGCCAATGTCTCGCGCTTCTCGCCACCTTGCTTCACAAGGTAAGGAACCGACCAATGGATACGGCCGCTGGCTGTGGCAAACTTATTGTGATAAAGCACCAGCGCGCGCTCATCCCCCTGCGCATTGGTATAGGCAAACACATCCTCGTTCACCCATCCCTCGGCGGTCACAAAGTCGAAGAGCCGGAAGCGCTCGACGCCGGCGAAGAGGTAACGCCGGCGCAGCAGTGGGAAGACCTCGCGTTCATGGCGCGCCACTAGCGCCTGGTCGGGCCATTCCCACAGCCTTGGATAGCGGAACTCCATCCCGTATTTCTCGGTATAGCCCTCGATCTGGCCATGGCCGAACATCGGCAAACCCGGCATGGTGCACATCATGATGCAGACGCCGAAATACTTATCCCCTGTGCCGAATTGCTCAATCGCGGTCTTCTCATCTGGATTGTTCTGGAAGTTCACGTAGCGACGGAGGATCTCGGGGTCAAACGCAAGCGTGTTCTTAATGAGCTGACGATAGTCGGCATTTTTCTCATCGCGCAGCATATGCATAAACGCGCTGTTGTAGACGCGGTGCATGCCCAGCGTGCGCACGAAGTAGCCTTCCAATAGCCAGAACGCCTCGGCCAGCAGCAGCGTATCTGGAACCTCAACTGCCACACGATCCACCACCTCGCGCCAGAACTCATTCGGCATTAAACGGTTGAACTCCTCAGCACTCACCCCCAGGCCGGCGCGGGAAGGAATTGCCCCACCCTCCCCTGGCGCGGGAAACCACAACCGATGGATGTGGCGCTTCACCAACGTCATCGCAGCGTCAAAGCGGATGATCGGGAACTGACGCGCCACCTGGATGATGGTCTGAATCACCGCCTCACGCGCCTCAGGGTTCAGATAGTTAATCTGGGCAGTGTCATTCCAAGGAAAGGACGTCCCGTCGTTGCCGTGATAGATGTAGCGCACATCGCCGGTCCAGCGGTCCACCCGCTTAAAGACCACCGCAGCATCAGAGCGGCTGTAATAGTGGTCTTCCAGGAAGATGCCCACGCGCGGGTCATCAGACAGATCAGGGCCGTCGAACGTGTACGAAGGGAAGGGCGGATAGCTTATCGAGAGAAAGTAATCCGGCCGCTCGATCACCCAGCGCGAATCTATGCCCATGTGATTGGGCACCATGTCGCTGGCCAGGCGAATGCCATAGCGCCAGGCACGCGCTTTAAGCGACTCAAGCGCCGCTGGCCCGCCGAGGTCCTCAGCAATCACGTAGTCGTAGATGGCATAGGCCGAAGCAAGCGCCTCTTGATCGCCCATGATCTGCTTGATGCGGCGCGAAGCGCGGCTGCGCTCCCACAGCCCGATCAGCCATAAACCGGTAAAGCCCCAGCGGGCGATTTGCTCCAGCTCCTCATCTGGCACTTGGTCCAGCCGCGTGATTGGGCGCTGATACTTACGCGAGAGCTGGTCCAGCCAAACATAGGTGTTCTTGGCCAGCAGCACTAGCCGCGGCATCCAGTCTTTGTCAGCAGTGTAGGCTTCGTATTCCACGAGCGGCAGCGGACCAGACCATCGCGCCGGCGCGCCACTTAGATCGGCCAGCGTGGGCACCAATGCCGGCCCCGGACCGCCAGCGCCAAACAAGCGCTTCTCATCCTCTCGGATCAGGTCAAAACTGAGCAGGATGCGATCGAGAAAACGGCGAAAGGCCTCGCCAAAATACGGCGCCCAGCGCTCGCGGATGAACGTGAGCTGGCCAACCAGCGAACCAGGCGCTGCCTTGGCCGGCGCTTGGAGCATTTCTAACAGCGGTTGATTATCTGGGCCAAAGGGCGGCTGTTGTTCAAAGAACGTCCGCACAGCCTCGATGAGCTGAAGATACGCTGTGCGCTCGACCAGCGGTGCGTGATCGAATAGCTCAGCAAACGGCGCGAAGGCCGAGTTCGCGTTCTCCAGCCAGAGCATGACCAGCTCCTCAAGCGCGTCCGTGCTGTGATTGGCCAAGTAGGCCTCAAGGGTCATCTGATTGCGATAGACCGGCAGCGGCGGGAAACGTTCTACAAACTGCGCAAGTGCTTCGCGGACAGCCGGCTCACCAAGCACCTGGACGGCGTAATCCAACGCGCGGGCAAACATGCGCTGATCCGGCGCGATCACTCGGCGCGCGCGCATGGCCTGGTCATAGAGCTGCACCAACAAATGGGAGATCTCGTCAATCAGCCCCATGGCGTGCAAATCGCCGGCGTAGACGGTTAGATGCGGATTGCGATCAACGTCGCACCGCTCGTTCATGCGCTGAGCGAAGGCGCGCACCGCTTGCAGATCGGCCAGCACCGCGTTGCCCGTAAATTGATAGATGGACTGGTCAAAGTCGTAGCGCTCGCGCGCTGCGCGGGAGATGTGGAACTCTTTGTTCATGCGCGTGGCTATGCGATGATTGTAGAGCAGCAAGATAATCACGTCACATGTCTGCTCGCCCGCTCCCGCGTCCCTTCCTCAAGTGGGCCGGCGGCAAGACGCAGCTTATCTCTCACCTGCTTGCGCACGCGCCGGCTCACTTCCGGACATACCATGAGGCCTTCCTCGGCAACGGCGCGCTCTTCTTCAGCCTCCAGCGCGCAGGCCGGCTGAGGCGCGCCATCCTCGCTGATCAGAACGCCGAGTTGATTGACACCTATCGCGCCATCCGCGATCAAGTGGACGAGGTGATCCGACTGCTTGCCGAGTTTCCTCACAACCGCGCGTTTTACGAGCAGCTACGGGCGCGGGATCCGTGGGCGATGAGCTTGGCCGAGCGCGCCGCGCGCATGATCTACCTGAACAAGACCGGTTACAACGGCCTATACCGCGTCAACCGGCGGGGACAATTCAACGTCCCCTTCGGGCGCTACAAAGCGCCTCGCTACCTGGACGAAGCTAACCTGCGCGCCGTTGCTCGCGCGCTGGCAAATGTGGAGTTATGTTGCGCGCCATTCGAGGCCGTGCTAGAGCGCGCAGCCGCCGGCGATTGGGTGTATTTCGACCCGCCTTACGTGCCGCGCTCGCGCACAGCCAACTTCACCGCTTACTATCCAGGTGGGTTCAGCCTTAGCGAACACGAGCGCCTGCGCGATGTGTGCATCGCGCTCGTCCGGCGGGGGGTAGCCGTTACCCTCTCTAACGCCGACGTGCCAGCGGTTCACCTGCTCTACGACCGCCCGGAGTTCGCGCGGCATGTGGTGCGCGCCCAGCGATCGATCAGCGCCAAGCGAGAGGGGCGCGGCAAGGTGAACGAGCTCATTATCACTGCCTTTCCAACAGACGCGCCCTAGCGCAGCCGAACGTGAGCGATGTGCATCTCAGTGGCTCCCTCCAGGGCCAGGTCAGCCAGTGCGCGGCCAATACCAACGCCGAACTTAAAGCCATGCCCGCTGCATGCTGAGCAGATCACTACGTTGTCCATCCCGGGCGCGAAATCAATCACAAAATCCTCGTCAGGGGTCGTGGTGTAGAGACAGGCGGTTGGCTCGAAGGATTCACCAGCAGCAGCGGGCAGATAGGTGCGCAGATACGCATGCACGCGCTGAACCGTCTCGCTGCGCGGTCGGCGCGGCGCGCCTAGGTCCTCGACGATGTAGCCCTCGTGGTGAAAGCCCACTTTCACGCCCGGTTGGTCAACGATCGGGAAACCATAGGCCGGCGTCGGCGACTGCCAATGAATAAAAATCGGGAAGCGATCCGCGCGAAACTGGGCCGGGTCGCCCAGTGGCCGGAAGTAGGTCACCTGCTCTTGCGACACCGTCACTGGCAGGCGCAGGCCGACGAAAGCCAACAGCGCATTAACCCAGGCGCCACCAGTGATGATCAGCTTATCAGCTCGATAACGTCCTTGCTCAGTCACCACCTCAACTGGTTGGCCGGGGATGATCTCAATCGCTGGCTCGCGCTCATGCACAACTGCGCCATGCTGCGCCGCCTGCGCAACCATCACCTGCACGCAGCGCGTCGCCCGCAAGAAGCCGGAATCCGGCGAGAACACTGCCCTGGCTGCGTCGCCCAGCCGCCACTGCGGATAGCGCGCTGTTAGTGCCTGGGCGTCCAAGACCTCGAAGCACGCGCCCACCTGGGTGAGCGCATCGGCCACAGCGTCCACGTCGGCGTAGTGAGCCGGGTCGTGGGTCATGTCCAGGCCACCGATCACCTCTAGCAGGCGCTGGCCGCTCTCGACCTCCAGCGCGCGCCAGAGCGGCAGGCACTGCATGGCCAGCCGCGCGTAGTGTGGGTTGTTATAAGCGAAGCGAAAGATGCGCGATTCGCCGTGCGAGCTGCCCTGGGTGTGGCCGATCTCGAAGCGCTCCAGCAGCAGCGTCCGCTGGCCGGCTTTGGCCAGGTGATAAGCAGCTGCGCTGCCCATCACCCCCGCGCCAATCACAATGGCGTCAAAGCGATTCTCCATGCCTGCTATTCTCGCTCAGCGTAGAGGGTGGGCGACGGCAGTACCGTCGCCCACCCAAGGTTTTGTCCCTGGCTGTGAATGCACTCGCCTGAAAGAAGCACCTTCATCGGCGCTACAATTCTCGTGATGAATCAGGCTGCTTCAGAGGCCGTTCCAACGGACACTGTACCGTCTGCGCAAGAGAAGAAGGGGCGCACAGGTCGGGCGATCCTACGCGAGATCGCGGAGACGATTGCCTTGTTCCTTCTGGTCTTCATCGTCTCGCGCCTGACGATTGGCAACTACTCCATCCTAGGCCAGAGCATGGAGCCGAACTATCACGAGAATCAGCGACTGATAGTGGATAAAGTATCGCCGCTGTTATTTGGCTATAACCGGGGCGATGTGGTGATCGTGCGCTCGCCAATCCAGGATATCGAGCTGATCAAGCGCCTTATCGGCAAACCTGGGGATACGATCGAGCTACGCGATGATCAGGTTTACGTCAACGGCACGTTGCTGGACGAGCCATACCTGCTGCCCGACGCACACACTGGGCTGTATCACGACACCAACCGCTGGACGCTGGGCGAAGGAGAATATTTCATCATGGGGGACAACCGCAGCTTTAGCCAGGATTCGCGCGCCTTTGGGCCAGTGCCGGCAGACAACATCGTTGGACGAGCGCTGCTGCTCTACTGGCCGCTTAGTGACCTGCACTTCGTCAAACACCACACCTACGCCAACCTGCCCTAGCGCGTGGTTATGAGCGATTTCGAGGCCGAGGCTCAAGCTGAACGCGCGCACTACGACCAGCTCAGCCTGACAGAGATGCATGCACTGATCCACGAACGACGGTTTGGGCGCACCGGCGCCTTCTGGGAATCGCTGCGCGCGCGGGCCACGCTGGCCTCATCGGGATGGGTGTTGCTGGAGCTGCTGGAGCGGCGCAGCGTGAGCCGCGAGGCGCGGATGAGCGCTGCAAGCGTGCTGCTAGCGCTCGCCGAGTGTCACGACTGGTCAGCGGAGGTTCTGGCCGACGACGCCGACCCGGAGTTCGAGTTGCGCGTGCGGGCGCTGCGCTGGCTGGTGAACGAACGATTGCGCGGGGCAGCATGACGTTTATTTCGCCACTGATGCACTCTCTCAAAGCACGCGCATCCACTATCGGCACAGCCGTATGCGTCTTGCTGATCGGCGTAATCGCTGCGCAACCTTTACTACACTTTGGCCTCCCCGCAGGAGCCGACACCCTATATCACATTCAACGCACGGCCAGCTTGCTAAGATCGTGGCAGGAGGGCGTGTTATTTCCCCGTTGGTCCCCTGACTTGGCCTATGGTTTCGGCTACCCTGTTTTCAACTATTACGCGCCACTGGCCTATTACTTCACTGGCGGCCTTTCCGCCCTCGGTCTCACTGCCACTCAGGCAGTGACGTGGATAGCGGTTGTCTTTTGCTGTCTCCAGGCGATTGGCACGTGGCTTTGGCTGCGCGAACACACTAGTTCGTCCGCCGCTTTCATCGGCAGCGTTAGCTACACGCTAGCCCCTTACACGATCAGCAACATCATTGGTCGCGGTGCGCTGGCTGAGCACGTTGCTTTGGGCATCATGCCGTTCGTTCTGTGGAGCATCGCTCGATTAAGCCGCGCATCAGGGTCGGCACAGGCCCAATGGTGGCTAACAGCAACGCTGCTGCTGGCCGCCTTCTGGTTATCACACAACGTCAGCGCCCTTCTCGCCTCCATTCCGATCAGTGTGTATCTGCTCCACTTTTGGTTCACTCAAGGGCGGAAGGCGCTTTTGCTGCTCATGCCGCTGTGCGCGGCTTTGATCACTGCGTTCTTCTGGGTGCCCGTCCTCACGGAGCGCTCACAAGTTCAGTTAGACCGGCTCTATGCTGTTGGATGGGCAGACTATCGTCATCACTTCCTGGGTTTAGCGCAGTTATTCGCTTGGCCTGAGCCAACCGATCGTTTGCTCGTGTATCAACCGCGCCCTCCAGAGTTTAACGGACCAATCACTATCATATCAATGGTTTACAGTTTTATTAATATAGCTGTAAACATAGCCAACAAAAGAAAGGAAACTTATCTTTTAAGTTTATATTTCTTAGTTTTGTTTATCATGAGTACATTAATGATAAATACATTTTCACTAAGAATATGGGAGTCCTTAGAATTTTTAAAATTTTTACAGTTTCCATGGAGATTTCATATTATAACAATATTATGTATCAGTTTTTTGTTCTCAAACTTTACGAGCTTTTTAGAACAAAAACTGTATTCTACTAGTATACATAGAGTTGCATTTAACATTTTGCTAATATACTGGCTTGGCTTTTCAGCATCTTTTATCTTTCCACGCCAAATCCCAGTAAGTACAATAAAATCAAGCTACACAGCAACCGCCATCCAGATTGCTCAATTTGAGCATAAAACGACTTATATCGGGACTACTACTTCTGGAGAATACCTACCAGTTGGAGTTTTAGAAAAACCACCTTTTGATTTATCTATTTTTAATACTATTGAATCCGAAGAGGAATATCAATCAGCTTCTAGGTTCATAGTGGAACTCTCTTCACCCGAGATCGAAATTCACCAACAATATTATACACCTTATCGCTATAATTTGCAGTTCACAACACTTAGTTCTGCAGCTCTGGTATTCAAGACCTTCTACTTCCCAGGTTGGCAAGCCGTTCTCAACGGTCATCCGGTCACGTTGAGTGCCCAGCCACCGCACGGTTTGCTGCGCGTAGACGCCCCACCAGGCACGCACGACCTTGAAATCGTCTTCGCGTCAACTCCGCTGCGTAGCCTGGTTGAGGTAGCCTCAATTGCCGGATTTGGGCTAACCCTCTTGGTTACTATCGTGCTCTACCGTGGTCACGCCACGCACAACAACTCGGCTGACATACAGCCTATTCAAGACCACACCAGGCGACTCCTCCCTTGGAAGGAGATCTTATTGGCCAGCCTCATCGTGTTAGGCATCAAAACGCTATGGGTAGACCGAACAGAGACACCCTTTGCCTTCACGCGCTTTGACGGGCGAACGGTTCGAGACATAAACGTCGAGATCCAAAGATCGTTTGGTGACGGGCTGGTCTTGATCGGCGCAGACATGCCAGAGCATATAAACCCAACACCACGCAGCTTGAAATTAACTCTGTTTTGGCGAGCCGCAAGGCCTCTTAGCCAAGAATACAGCACCAGCATTCACCTTGTTGATGCGTTAGGCACGCTTGTTGGTCAGTCAGATAACCAGCATCCAGATGGATTCCCAACCAACTACTGGCCAACAGATAAATACGGGCGCGACCGACACACTGTGCCGATCTACCCAGGCACGCCGCCGGGAACCTATCGCCTGTTCGTCAAGGTATACCCTTACGGCCAACCTCAATCTCCATTGCCGGTCTACGACGAACACGGATCACCGATCGGCACCGAAGTTCTTCTGGGCACAATTGACTTGAACCCAGAACCTTGGCGCGTCCCGCTAGAGACGCTAAAGGCCGAACATGTCCTCGACGCACCAGCCGGTGATCCGGTCGCGCTCGTGGCCTTCAACCCGCCCGCCGCCCAAGCCCGCCCTGGCACGCAGCTTGGGATCACATTCTTCTGGCAAGCACAACGCGACCCACAAGCGGACATTCAGGCAACCCTGCACTTTGTCCAATCCGATGGATACAGTGCAGCCAGCCAGCGCTTTACACCTGTGGCCACCCACCCTACATCCCGCTGGCAGGCCGGCGACCTCTGGCGCGGTACGCATCGCTTCCTGGTGCCTCGCGCGTTGGCGAGCGGCAACTACACCTTGACCTTGCAGATCCCGCCTTCGACCAGCCTACCTCTTTCCCTTCTCTTCGTCGCGCCGATCGCGCGCACCTTCGAGCCGCCCGACGCTGGCCGGCCCGTCGGCGCGCGCTTTCTCGAAGCCGGCGAGCTATTCACTGAGCTATTCGCCGCGGACGTCCCTGCTGAAGCGCGTCCCAGCGAGGCCATCACCATCCGCCTGGTCTGGAAGGCCACCCGAGAAACTGATCGGGCGTATAAGGTCTTCCTACACGTGGTTGACGCGCAGGGCAATTACGCCAGCGGCAGGGACAGTGAACCGGCCAATTGGAGTCGCCCCACCACGAGCTGGGTAGAAGGCGAATATGTGATAGACGAACACACCCTGAATGCGCCACAGGCTGAAGGGGCTTACGAAGTGCGCGTTGGGCTATATGCCGTTGAAAGCGGCGAGCGCCTGCCACTCGTCAGTGGCGAGACGTTCATCACGCTACCCCAGCGCATCCAAGTCAAGCCCTGACCCCAAAAAGCCGGCAGCGAGGCTGACTAAAATCGCTGTATGTCCATCCCCACGTTCAAGAACTACATCGCCGGCGAATGGGTCGGCGCGTCCGACGGGAACACAATCGAGAATATTAACCCGGCCACCGGCGAGGTGATCGGTTACTTCGCTTCAGCTACTGTTGAGGACACCCGACGCGCCATCGCCGCTGCTAAGGAGGCATTGCCCAAATGGGCCGCCATGCCAGGCCCAAGCCGCGGGGCGATCCTGGATAAAGCCAGTCAACTTATCGCTGCGCGCACCGAGGAACTCGCCGAGACGCTGACGCGCGAAGAGGGCAAGACCCTGGCCGAGGCGCGCGCCGAGGTCATCCGCGCCCGCGACATCTTCAAGTACTACGCTGGGGAAGGTTTTCGCGCCGGTGGCGACGTGATCCCGGCCAGCACATCGGAAACGCTGCTGTTCACCAAGCGCGAGCCGCTCGGCGTCGTCGCCATCATCACGCCCTGGAACTTCCCAATCGCCATCCCGGCCTGGAAGATCGCGCCAGCCTTGGCTTACGGCAACACGGTGGTGTTCAAGCCGGCGTCGCTGGTTCCCCACACCGCCGTCAAGCTCGTAGAGATACTGCTCGAGGCTGGCCTGCCGCCAGGGGTGATCAATCTGGTCATCGGCAGTGGCAGCGCTGTGGGCAACGCGCTCGCCGAGAGCAAGGAGATCGCCGGCCTGAGCTTCACTGGCTCATATGCAGTCGGCCTGAAGATCTACGAGAAGACCGCCCGCAACCTGGTGCGGACGCAGCTTGAAATGGGCGGCAAGAACCCTACCATCGTGCTGAACGATGCCGACCTGGCGCTGGCCGTGGAGATTGCTGTGCGTGGCGGATTCGGGCTGACTGGCCAGGCTTGCACAGCCACCAGCCGCGTCATCGTAGAGGAAGGCATTGCCGACGCCTTCGCCAGCGCCCTGGCTGAGGCGGCGCGCAACCTGAAAGTGGGCAGCGGCCTGGAGAGCGGCGTGCAGATGGGGCCAGCCGTGAGCGCTGAGCAACTCCATACCGACCTCGACTATATCCAGATCGGCAAACAAGAGGGAGCCAGGCTGCTGGCCGGCGGCGCGCCGATCGAGTCGCCTGCCGGTTTCTTCATCCAGCCCACGGTATTCGACGACGTCCAGCCGGAGATGCGCATCGCCCAGGAGGAGATCTTCGGGCCGGTCATCGGCATCATCCGAGCCAGAGATTTCGACGACGCGATCGCCAAGGCCAACGCGATCGGCTTCGGCCTCTCGGCTTCGATCGTCACCAACGACTTGCGCAAAGCCATGCGTTTCGCTGATCGCATTGAGGCCGGCGTGGTGAAGGTGAACGAGCCAACTACCGGCGTGGCGCTCCAAGCGCCCTTTGGCGGGTTCAAAGGCAGCAGCGCCAACACCTTCAAGGAGCAAGGGCGGGCCGCAATGGAGTTCTACACCCGCACCAAGACGGTATACGTGAAATACGGCTGATTCCCTCACAACCGCAGCGCGTCCTGCTCAGTCGGCATTCATCTCGCTTTGCTACCTTGGCGCTAGAGGTGACGCAGGTATGCAACGCTGGCTTCAGTGGCTCTCTCCCCTGGTTCTGCTGGCGCTGTGGGAAGTGCTGGCCCGCGCTGGCTTGATCGACGTGCGGTTCTTCTCAATGCCAAGCGAGGTCTTCGCTCGGCTGCTCGCGCTGATCGAGGACGGCTCGCTGCTGGCCAATACGGCCATCACCCTGCGGCGCGTGGCGGTGGGCTTCGTGATGGCCAGCGTGCCGGCTGTCATCCTGGGCGTGGTGATGGGCGTTAGCGGACTCGCGCGCGCGCTCTTCGCGCCTTTAGTAGCCGCGCTATATCCAATCCCCAAGATCGCGCTGGTGCCGATGGTCGTGTTGCTGCTGGGCATCAGCGAAGCGGCCAAATACGCCATCGTGGTGATCTCGGTGTTCTTTCTGGTGGCGATCAACACAACCGCCGGCGTGCGCAACCTGGACGCGCGTTACTTCGACATCGCCCGCAACAACGGCGCAAGCCGCTGGGATTTGATCTGGACGGTAGCGCTGCCGGGTGCTTTGCCCAGCATCCTTACCGGCATCAACCTAGGACTGGGCTTCGCCCTCACCGTGATTGTCGGCACAGAGCTGCTGTTGCCGCGCGGTGGGCTGGGTGCGATGATCTGGGCGGCCTATCAGGTATACGACATCCCCACTATCCTCGCGGCGTTGATCGTAGTGGCCGTGCTCGGCTATGGGGTAAGCTGGCTGATGGACGAACTAGAGCGACAACTCGTGCCGTGGAAGCAGGACAAACAGGCGCAGCTATACGTCGCGCAGCCCGGCGAACCCAGGCTGCGCCGGCTAGTGCGCACATGGTGGATGGCCACGCGGCCTTTCAGCTTCACGGCCAGCGTAGTGCCGGTGACGCTGGGCGCAGTGCTGGCCGGCTACCATGGCCAGCTTAATCCTTGGCTATTCGCCCTCACCCTGCTTGGCTCAGTGCTCATCCATGCCGGCACCAACCTAGCAAACGACTACTATGACTGGAAGAAAGGCGCAGACACGCCGGGGTCGCTCGGCCCCAGCCGCGTCATTCAGGATGGCCTGCTGACGCCGCAGCAGGTGTTCGTCGGCGCGCTGGTGTGCTTCGGATTAGGCTCGCTGATCGGGCTGTATCTGGTCGCGGTGCGCGGCGTGTTCATCCTGCTGATTGGCATCCTGAGCGTGCTGGCCGGCTGGTTTTACACCGCCGGCCCAAAGGCCTTCGCATACATCGGCCTGGGTGAGGTCGTGGTGTTCATCTTCATGGGGCCGATCATGGTAATCGGCAGCTACTACGTGCAAATGCAGTCAGCTCCGCTATCGGTGGTGCTGCTCTCGCTGCCGATTGGCTTTCTGGTGGCGGCGATCCTGCATGCCAACAACATGCGCGACCTGGAGAGCGACCTGGCCCACAACAAGCGCACGCTGGCCAATATCCTGGGCCGCCAGGCCAGCCGCTGGGAATATCTGCTGCTGGTCAGTGGCAGCTTCGTCGTGCTGGTCATCCTGGTGGCGCTGGGCTATGCCCCGCTGCTGGCTTTGCTGCCATTGATGCTGCTGCCGACCGGTGCATCGCTGATACGGCGCGCCTTCCGCACCGACGAGCCGCGCAAGCTCAATCGCGTGCTGCGCGCAACCGCCGGCTTGCATGGCGCGTTCGGCTGGCTGATGATCCTTGGCTTCGTCGCCGCGATCGTCGCCAGGCTATAGCAGCTTCTTCAATTCGTAGAGCGCAGTGAGCGCTTCGAGCGGGCTGAGCGTATTGGGGTCAATCGCCTTGAGCCGCTCGAGGGCGGGCGATGAGTCAGCGAATAAAGATAGCTGCGTCGGCTGCTGAGCATCGGCACAGGACGGTGCGCTCACGCCTCTGTCGCGCTCCAGGTCGCGCAACACATCCTGCGCGCGGTGAATCACCGCAGGCGGCAAACCGGCCAACTGGGCCACGTGGATGCCGTATGAGCGATCTGCCCCACCCTCGACGACCTTATGAAGGAACACTACGCGCCCGTCCTCTTCGCTCACTGCGACGTTGTAGTTGCGTATGGCCGGCAGGTGGTCAGCGAGCTGGATCAGCTCGTGGTAGTGGGTGGCGAACAGCGTAAACGCCTGGTGTTCAGGGTGATTGTGCAAATACTCGATCACCGCCCAGGCGATTGCCAGGCCGTCGTAGGTGCTGGTGCCGCGGCCGATCTCGTCGAGGATGACCAGGCTGCGCGGCGTGCAGTGATGCAGAATGTTGGCGGTCTCCACCATTTCCACCATGAAGGTGCTCTGGCCGGCAGCGAGTTCGTCCTGAGCACCGATGCGGGTGAAGATGCCATCCACCAGGCATAGGTCGGCTTCGCGGGCCGGCACATAGCTGCCGATCTGCGCCATCAGCAGGATCAACGCCACTTGGCGCATGTAGCTGCTCTTGCCACTCATGTTGGGGCCGGTGATCACCAAGATACGGGCCTCTCGATCAAGACAAGCATCATTGGGGGTGAAGGGCACATCGCTCAACAGCTGTTCGATGACCGGATGGCGGCCATCGCGAATACAAATGCGGCTTGCGTCGTTAAATCGGGGTCGGCAGTAAGCATAGCGCGCAGCCACTTCGGCCAGCGCGGCTGCCACATCCAACCGCGCCACAACCTGGGCTGCCTCGAACAAAGCCTGCGCATGTGCAGAGAGTGCCTGGACCAGCTCGATCAACAAGCGGCGCTCAATCTCAGCGATGCGCTCGTCGGCGTTTAGGATCAATGTCTCATATTCCTTCAATTCGGGGGTGATGTAGCGCTCGGCATTGGCGAGCGTCTGTTTGCGGATGTAGTGCGCCGGCACAGCATTGCGATGCGCATGGGTGATCTCAATATAGTAGCCGAACACCTTGTTGTAGCCCACCTTGAGTGAGCGGATGCCGGTGCGCTCGCGCTCAACGCGCTCTAGGTTGGCGATCCAGGTCTTGGCGTTATGGGCCGCCTGGCGCACATCGTCCAACTCGGCGCTGAAACCAGGTCGAATAAAACCTTCTTCATCGGGCGGGTCTTTGATCGCGGCGGCAATCAGGTCAGCCACCACACACAGGCCCGAGGACAACGAGCGCAAATCCAGGTCGGCCAGCGCCGGCAGCCACTCAGTCAGCGCTGCGATCCGCGCGCACGCCAGGCGAAGATTCAGAAGGTCCTGTGGCGTGGCGATCTGGCTCACCAGGCGCGCCGTCAAGCGTTCCAAGTCCGGCAGATGCTTGAGCGCCTCGCGCACCCTGGCGCGCAGAAGGGTATCGGCGACCAGGGCGTCTACGCGCGCCAGGCGCGCCTCGATGGCCGCTTGGTCAAGCAGCGGACGAACGATCCAGGCCCGCAGCAGGCGCGCGCCCATCGCGGTCTGCGTCTTATCCAGCACGCTGAGCAAAGTAGGCGGCTGCCGGCTAGCCGGCGTCGGCCGCAGCGGCTCTAGCAACTCCAGGTTGCGGAGGGTCACTGCGTCCAAGTTCATGAACTGAGCGATGCTATAGGTGCGCAGCGCGACGAGCTGGCGCAGCGCTGCTGGCTGGGTCTCGCGCAAATAGGCGACGATAGCGCCAGCAGCACGCAGGGCCATCGGTCGCTCCTCCAGCCCGAATCCTTGCAGGGTGCTCACTCCAAAGTGATCGCACAAGGTCTGGCGGGCCTGGCTTAACTCGAAGCGAAAGGCTGGCAGCGGAGTCACCGAAAATCGCCCGTCGTTATTGGCAGGCGATCGACCCTCCGGCGCGAGCAATTCGCGCGGCTGAATGCGCGCCAGCTCACGCTCTAGTTCTGCTGGATGACTGAGCTGGGTTGCCTGGAACTCACCGGTCGTGATGTCGCAGTAGGCGAAGCCGAGCGGGCCAGCTGGTTCGGCGCTCTCGCGCTGGCTTTGTCCGTGAGCCACAGCAGCCAGGTAGCTGGGCCGGCTGGCATCCAGCATATTCGGCTCTACCACTGTGCCGGGCGTGATCACGCGGCGCACCTCGCGCGGCACTAGCCCGTTGACCGCCTCATTGCCAATTTGATCCGCGATCGCCACGCGGTAGCCGCGCGCGATCAGCCGGGCGATATACGCATCGGCAGCGTGATGGGGCACGCCGGCCATCGGGACGCGCACATCCTTGGCCACCGGCCGCGAGGTCAACACCACGTCTAACTCACGCGCCACCAGCTCAGCATCGGCATCAAACGTCTCGTAAAAGTCACCCAGCCGGAAGAACAAAATGCAGTCAGGGTATTTGCGCTTGAGTTCAAGGTACTGCCGACGGATGGGCGTGGCGCTCTGGTCGGACATTGAGCGTGAAAGATGATAGCATCCCTGTCCTGATTCGTGCGGCGAATCAAAGCTTGGCCGTCAGGGCGAGGCCTGCGCGGTAGCGTTAGTGGAGAAGAAGCGCTGACGCAGCTCGGCGATTCGCGCGCGGATCGGGATCAGCACCTGCGAACCGTCGGGCGTGGTCGCAAATTCGGTATAGCGCTGATCTAGCACCTCAAACTTGATCCGATCGCGCTCAACTTTCTGGGCCAGCACGGCAAGCTGCTGCATCTGGTCCAGTGTCATATCTGTCTTGATGGAGCTGCTGAGCTCGCTCAGGATCTCCGGCGCGCTGGCGATCAGCGAGGCCAGGACGCGCGGATCCTTGAGTTTCTCACGGACCGCCATCATCACCTGCTGCTGGCGGCGAGCGCGATCAAAGTCGCCATTCTGCGAGTGGCGGGTGCGGGCATACTTCAGCGCGGTCAGCCCGTCCATAGTTTGCAAGCCGGCAGGCAGTGAGAACACCTCCACCCCATAATCCTCAGTGGGGTAAGCCGGGTCATAAATCGGCTCCGGCACATCAATCACGATGCCGCCGATGCGGTCAATAAAATACTCAAAAGCAGTGAAGTTAATGCGAACGACGAAGTGAATAGAGATCCCCAGAAAGTTCTCCACAGTCTTGCGAGCCAGTGCGATGCCACCGCCCGGATAGTCGAACGCATCGCCCAGGAAGTTGGCCTGGTTAATGCGATAGTTGACTTGGTCGAAGTCGCCAGGGATGGGCACCCATAGGTCGCGCGGAATGGAGAGGACGCCGGCTTCGAGGGTAAGCGGGTCCAGCGTCAAGACGATCATCGTGTCAGTGCGGTAAGCCCGCTCGTGCTCGCCAGCACGCTGGTCAATGCCTAACAGCAGAACGTTGACCCGCTCCTTGCCGTTCCAGGCCTGCGGCAGCACTATGATCTCATCCGAGTTGCTGCTGGAAGTAGCGATCACTACTGGCCTGGGCTGATCCAGGATCTCTGGCAGGATGTTCAGTTCGTTAGCGAAGTAGTCATAGGCGCGCTGGTAGGCCAACACCCCTGCCCCCAGTGCAAGCGCGAATGACGCCAAGACGACCAATCCTAGAATCACAGGCGTGCGCATCCGCAGCATCGCCGACAATATATACCATCCAGATAAAAAGCGTGACATGACGACCACTCTGCATCAAACCGACGATTTGCATCGCCCGGCGCGCCCGCCTACGATTGTCTGCTTCGGCGACCTAGTGACAGACTTAGTAATGGCCATCGAGCGACTACCAGTCGTCGCAGACCAAGTTCAAACCATCCGCAGCATCAGCATTGAGCCAGGCGGGGCGGGAAACTTCCTGATCACGGCCGCACGGTTGGGCGCGCGCGCAGTGGCCTTGGGCACTATCGGCGAAGACAGCTACGGCCAGGCTGTCTACGACGCTTTGCGCGCCGAAGGGGTGGACGTGAGCTACGTCCAGCGCGGCGCTGGGAGTGTCAATGTGCTGGTGCTGGTGTTGGTGGACGATGCCGGCAGGCACGTCTTCCTGGCATACGAGGGGTCAGGTGACCCTTTGACGCTCGACGCACGGACAGCAGATCTCCTGCGGCGCGCCGATTTACTCTTCGTCCCAGGCTACGCGCTGCACGAACGGCGCGTGGCCGCGGCCGCGCTGCCGGCTGCCCGCATCGCTGCTGAAGCCGGCGTGCCGGTGATGAATGATCTGGGGCCGGTCGTCGCCGAGGCCAGTGTGCGCGATGCTGCGCTGGCGATCGTTGGCCTGAGCGCAGCAAGCTTACTGACCTCCGACGAGCTGCAGCGCTTTAGCGGCCTAGAGGACGAAGCACAGGCGGCCGCTTGGATGCTGGGGCTAGGCACGTCGTGCGTGGTCGTCAAGCGCGGCGCAGCCGGCTGCGCTATATACTCGGTTGAAGGCTACTGTGCGATCCCCGGCATTCCGGTCACGGCGCGCGATACCACCGCTGCTGGCGACGCATTCGCCGCCGGTTTTGCGGTCCAGTGGATCGCCAGCAAGGACGCATTGCGCGCCGCCGAGTTCGCCAACTGCGTGGGGGCGGCCAAGGTTCAAAAGCTAGGCAGTGGCCGGCAGTGCCCGACTTTGGCCGAAGTCAGGGCCATCTGGGAGGGTATCAAAGCACAGACGCGCCGATGATCGACATGCCTTATCAATCAGTTAACATTCTCTTTAAGTTCAGCAGTTAGACTTCGACTCGGTACAAGAACCTTTAATGCTTAGGAGGAAGACGATTCTATGAACCTTTCATTCCGCAAGAACGTGACACGCCTCGCAGTGATTGGGTTGGTTGGCGCAAGCCTGGCGCTCACCATCCCTACCCATGCCCAAGCGCCGGGCAAGATTTACGGGGTTGCATTCATTGACAGCAACGCCAACGGTAGGCGCGACCCGGATGAGCCGACGACGCTGGGCCGCTTTAAGGTCACCAATGGGGGCAACTACTTCCGCTGCGGCCACACGGGTCGAGATAACACGTATGGTCTGATCGTCCGCCCTGGCACGTATTTCGTGATGCCGATCGCCGGCCCAGGTCAGTACACCTCTACGCCGGTGGTTCAGGTGCGCGTTGAGCGACCAGGACAGGCCGTGGAAGTGAACCTCCCACTCGTGCCTCAGCCGCTCGCACTGGCCGAGAACTGTGGCGAATATGTGCCCAAGCGCACTGCCCGCGTGCCGTGGGGCATCCCGGAGACTGCAGTGGCCAACGGGCTAACCACCCTTGCCCGTGCGATTGAGGCTGCTGGGCTGTTCGAGACGCTTAGCCAACCTGGCCCCTTTACGGTCTTTGCCCCGAACGATCTGGCCTTCGCCCAGTTCACCGAGGACGAGCTGAACGCGATCCTAAATGACCGGACACTGTTGCGGTCAATTCTGACCTATCACGTGGTGCCCGGTTCGCTGAAGGCCAGCGACGTGGTCAACAGCAGCAGCCTGCCCACCGTAAATGGCAAGTCGCTCACAGTGGCGATCCGCGACGGCGAGGTGTTCATCAACGACGCGCGCGTGCTCGCCACCGACGTCACCGCTGCCAACGGCGTGGTCCACGTGATTGACACAGTGCTGACTCCGTAATTACCCTTAGCATAAGCACAACGCTGCGATGCCGAGCGCATGGCTTGCCTCGGCATCGCAGCATTCTGCAGGCAGAAAGAGCGCAGCCCGATGAATCAAACGACGAAGAAACGTGTTTTGATCCTCTGCACGGCCAACTCAGCCCGCAGCCAAATGGCTGAGGGGATTCTACGTTGGCTGGCCGGCGATCGCTACGAGGTCTTCAGCGCCGGCAGCAAGGCCACCTTCGTGCATCCTCTCGCCATTCGCGTGATGGCGGAGATCGGCGCGGACATCAGCAATCAGCAGTCAAAGACCTACGAGCAATTCATCGGCCAATCCTTCGACGCCGTCATTACCGTTTGTGACGCGGCGAACGAATCCTGTCCGTTCCTGCCCGGCCAGTATCGGCGCATTCACTGGAGCTTCCCCGACCCGGCAGCCGTTGAGGGAGAAGAAGCCAAACTGCACGCCTTTCGTCAGGTGCGCGACGGGCTGATTGAGAAATTCAAGCTGTTCATCCAAACTGACCACGAGCTCGAACATGTTAAAGCGTAACGTTTTATTCCTCTGCACTGGCAACTCCGCGCGCAGCCAAATGGCGGAAGCATTCCTGCGTCACTACGCCTCCGACCTCTTCAACGCCTTCAGCGCAGGCACTGACCCGAAGGGGATGAACCCGCTCACCGTCAAGGTGATGGAAGAAGTGGGCATCAGCCTAGAGGGCCAGTATTCCAAGAGCCTGCGCGAATACCTGGGCAAGCAGCTCTTCGCGTACTTGATCACTGTCTGTGCGGATGCTGAGGAGAAATGCCCCAGCGTATGGCCTGGCGTGCAGTATCGTCTGCACTGGAAGTTCGACGACCCAGCAGCCGCTCAAGGCGATGAGGAACAAAAGCTGGCCAAGTTCCGCCAGGTGCGCGACGAGATCGAGGCTGCGGTCAAGGCTTTTATCGCCGAAGTGCGCGCCCGGCTGAACGCAGAAGCGCAGCAGGGCTAAATCTAACGCTGGCTGACGTGGCAACACATCAAAGCCCTCGTCCGACACCTCCAGCACCTTGGCGACCAAATACGCTAAGAGAACCGCTGTTAGACCTAGGTAAGTAGACGGTCATTAGCAAAGAACTCGCCTCACCGCCTCTATATAGTCTTTGAGCGCACGCGCAAGCATCTGCTTTGTACCAAGTCAAGTAAGTAGCTCCCCATCCGCAACGATGCGCAAAGCATCGTGCACTGCAGCGCCGCCACTGAGCCCTCAATAGCTTTAACAAAGCACAGGAATGGCATCTTGTGCTACACCTCTCGGCATGCTGCCGACGTTTCGCTTGCGAATGCGCGCCGAAGGATGGGTGGCGCTGGTTGGCATCTGCGCTTGCGCGGTTGTCTTCTCCGGCCGTCTGCAATCGGCGGATGAAATTGCGATCTACGCCCTGGCCTATAACCTGGATCGGCGCGGCGCGCTGGATATCAACATCCTGGCGTCTACCGCGCCAGGCATGCAGGCACCCCCCTTCTCCGGCATCGGCTAGTTCGGCCCCGATGCGAACTTCTACTCTGGCAAAGGCATTTTGACGTCGTTGTTGGCGTTGCCGCTGGTCAGGCTGAGCGCGCTCGCCGGCGCGGACTCGGTGATCGCTGCGCTCACGCTCAACAGCGCGCTCACTGCGCTCACCGCGTTCATCATCGCACGCTATGTGCGGCGTGAACTCGGCGACGCGCGCGCTGCGTTCTGGAGCGGTGCGCTGTATCTGGTGGGGAGCATGGCGCTGGCCTACGCCAAGCGCCTGTTTACCGAGCCGGCAGCGGCGCTGTGCGTCACCTTAGCTTTCGTCGCCCTGGGGTCACGGAAGCAAAGCGACACGCGATACATCGGCGCGGGCCTGGCACTGGGCGCAGCCGCCGCAGCGTCGTACTCGAACCTGGTGCTGCTGCTCAGCTTCATCGCGCTGATCGCTGCGCGCAGCCGCCGCGCCCTGTTTTGGCGGCGGCTGGCCTGGCTGGTCGGCGGCATGATGCCCTGGATGATCGGGCTGGCAGTCTATAACCTGGCGCGCTTTGCCGACCCGCTGAACACTGGGCTTGCGCTGCTCACGTGGAGCGCGCCCTACTTCACGCCACAGGCTGCGCTGGTGCGCGTATATGGCTTGCTTATCAGCCCTTACCGCGGTTTCGTCCTCTACAACCCGATTTTGCTGCTGCTGCCGCTGGCGTGGATCGCAGCACGGGTGGAGCGCTGCAATCAACGCCCTGCCATGCGCCGCCCACTCGCTCGTCTCGCGCTCTTGCTCGCGATCAGCGGCACGGCTGCCTACGCGCTGTTCTTCAGTCTGTGGAGCATGTGGTGGGGCGGGTTCAACTAGGGGCCACGCTTCTTGTTGCCGATCCTGCCGGTATGGGCGATCGCCCTGGCGCCGGCCTGCGGCTTGATGCTTGCACCAGCGCCCCAAACCTCCATCTATGCAGCGGTGGTGCGTGTTGCGATGTGGATGGTGACGCTGCTCTCGGTGATCATCGCCGGCATCGGCGGGCTGGCCGACATCTTTCGCAGCGAAGGCATGTTGGCGCGCAGCGGCGCACTCGGCGCGCTGGTCATGCCAGAGGCCCTGAGCGCATCTCCATTGCTCACTGAGATCAGCGCCTTTCAGGCCGTCGCCGGCTTTGAGCAGATCGCGCAAGGCCACCTGGACGTGTGGTGGGCGCGGCCAGCGACGCGCGACGAGGATTTGGCGCGCGCCCTGAGCGACGTGGCTGAGCGGGCCACGCCGGCCAGCGCGGTAGTGCTGATGGCGCCTGCGCAGGTGGAGGCCTTTTTGCACGCCTATCGCTTGCCAAACGCCGTGCTGGGCTTGTCGCCCGATCAGATCACCCAGAACGACGACGCGCCGGCACGTCGCCTGCTGCGCAGCGCGCAGCGCATCCTGCTGGTGACGGATGCCGCACAGTTAGACCCAGGCAACACGACCGAGCGCTGGTTAGAGCGCTACACCTTTCGCGCCTGCAACGAGTTTTACGGCCGCTGGCGCGTGGCAGTCTTCGGCCCGCCCATCACCCCAACTGCGCTCGTCACGCCATGGGTGACGTTCGGCGACGCGCTGACGCTCGTCTCGGTGCGCTATTCGCCGATTGCCAAGCCGGGCGGCGCAGTGACGCTCGAAGTCACCTGGCAGCGCGCTGGTGACGCCCTCGGCACAGTCGCCTGGTTCGCACACCTCCTCGCGCCGGATGGTTCGCTCGTCAGCCAGCATGATGCGCTGCTCGGCAGCGGCTATCCGTGGGACGCTGATGCAGCGACGCTGGTGGACCGCCGCGGCATCCTTGTGCCGACGAATGCAGGACTCGGCGAGCACCGCGTCCACATCGGCGCCTACACCAATGATGGGGTGCTGCTCGGGGCACCCGTGGCGCTCGACATCCAGATACAGTGAGCCGGTCCAGCAGGGCATTTCACCGGCAGCCGGCCCATGACCCGTTAGGCACGAACACGCAACGTTGCGCAAGGCCAGCGCTATGATCGCTAACATCATGACTGCTTCGCCCTCCGCTATAGCTTCGCTTGGCTGGATCGGCCTGCCGATGCCGGTCAAAGAACTGGCTGCGCGCACTTGGGATGTCATCGTGGTCGGCGCCGGACACAACGGACTGGCCTGTGCTGCTTACC
>Ga0308412_1000387_pt1 | contig 22553 bp, 21 predicted proteins | sample HotsprottomLayer_FD_202357 | JGI IMG/M metagenome (GOLD analysis project Ga0308412, IMG submission 202357) | Hot spring phototrophic mat microbial communities from Octopus Spring, Yellowstone National Park, Wyoming, United States -... | ecosystem: Environmental > Aquatic > Thermal springs > Hot...
CGAAATGAAGCTGGGAGCGAAAATCCTAAACACCATGAGCTCTGTGGGGATGCCGGACAGCTTCAAAGTATCAGCCTGAACTTACGAACCTGCAGGGGAGATACCTATTTATGCAACAAAGCCGTTTTCCATTAGAAAAACCTCCGTGTTTACGGAGGCCGGAAAATCCGGCCTAGGGCTTGTGGTCATGACGGGATGAACCCGTCGCCTACAGCACTAGGCCGAGGGTGCGTTAGGTTGGATTGTTGGGATTAGGACTAGCGGTTCAGGTGGGGGATAGAAAAAGCGCTCACGCGAGCGGTAGTACAGGGGTATGCCCACCACCAAGCTGTATATCTGGGTGGCTAGAAATGCAGTTAATAACCGGCTCAGGGTTGCCAGGGGGGTGGTTTTACCAAACAGCATTTCTTCTTGAAGGATTAAGGATTCTTCACGAGAATATGCAACCTGTTTTAAGAAGAAAGCAAAACGGGCAAGCGGTCCTACATTCGGGTCAGGCGAGTTTTTCAACTCAGCCAGGGGGCCGGTCGCCCCTCGTCGCTGCAAAACGATAACCGCCACCCCGCACAGCAGCAGCAATTGTAGCCGGGTCCGATCTCTAACGCGAAAAAAATTGCGCGCGGCCAGGGGGGTACGAGCCGAGCGGGCCAGGTAAAACGCCCAAGTAAAGTTGAGGCTAGCCATGTTGAGAATCTTTTTCCACCCCTCTGAACTCACAAGCGCATCATACCACACATTGTAGATGATTCAAAGCGAACCACTACATGTAGTACCCCTCGAACCCGGTCCTGACCCTGGTTTTGACCCCAAACCTGACCCCAATAAAATCCAGTGACCCCAAAAAATGACCCCAAACCGGAAGTGTTCTATTGTATGTGGAAGTGTGGAGAATCGTTTTCAGGACAGCTTTTTTGTGAGTTAGTGTGTGGCCTTGTATTGGCATGAAGTCACCTACGGATCAGTAGGTCGTGGGTTCGAATCCTGCCGCGCCCGCCAAGTAAAAGCATGGAGCCACTGGCTCGATGCTTTTTATTTTTGCCACTCCTCAAGGCGCTCGCGCAGTTCACGGGCGTAGCGAGGGTTGCGCCCACCGCCCAGCGCCGCCAGTCCCCCAATCAGGAAAAAAGCCAGGCCCACCGCAATGGGCTTGATCAGAAGTGCTGCCAGCAGGCCGCCGACGAGCAAGCCCAGTCCCACGCGGGCACGCCCAGCCAGCCAGCTGCGCACCAACAAAAACGCCAGGATGCCGGGCAACAGCCACAACAACAGCCGCAGCAACAGCAGTGCGCCTTCCGTCATACAACCGATAGTAGCAAAGCTTCATGAGCTGATGCCCCAGACCAGCAAGGCCCCCAGGTCTTCGGCGGGTACGGGCCAGCCCAGAATATGGCCCTGGCCATAGTCGGCGCCCAGCTCTTTCATGCGGGTGAGCTGTGATTGTTCCTCCAGGCCTTTGGCCACTGCCCTGGCCCCCACAGCATGCACCATATCGATGGACGCTTTGGCCAACATAGCGTTTTCCGAGGTCGAAAGGACGGGGTTTAGCTTAATCAAGTCGATTGGCAGACGCTTGAGCTGGGTAAGGGGTAGGGGATTGGAACCAAAGTTATCGAGGGCCAACAGCACCCCCAGGTGCTTGAGGATCTCGAGGCTACGTCCGGTGGTCTCGAGGTCGCTCAGGATGGCCTCCTCGCGCAGCTCTACGATGAGGGTATCGGCAGGGAGGCGCCGGGCCGAGAGCATCTCCTGCAGTAGGCTGGGAAAGTTTGGGTCGATCAGGGTCTCGGTTGAGATGTTGATGCTAAAGCGGGTGTTGACCCCAGAGGGCCTCCACAAGGCGGCCTGCTCGAGCACCTTCTCCAGCGTCCAGCGATCCTGGACGCTCATCAGGCCAGCCTGCTCGGCCAGGGGCAAAAACTCCCCGGCCTGGTGTAGCCCTTTGGGCCTGGGCCAGCGGGCCAGGGCCTCCACCGCTACCAGCTCGAGGTCACCCAGGTTGAACACCGGCTGGAAGTGCAGGGTCAGGTCGTCTTGTGAGATGGCCTCCTGCAACTCGGTTGCGCCAGGGGTCATTAGACGTATGCCGCCGCCAGCCTCAAGGGCCGTCTGGCAGGCTTGCTCGGCCTGACCCCACAGACCATCCGCCGTGGTGGCGTCTTGCGGGTACATGGCAATCCCAATAGCCACCTTCAGGCCCGTTAGTGCGGCCCGCAGGCGGCCCAGCAAGCGGTGGGCAACCCGGCTGGCCCCCGCCGTCCAGCGCACCTCGGAGAGCAAGAGGGCAAAACCTTGCTCGCCCAGGTAGGCCAGCGAGTCACTCTGGCGCAAGGTGTAGGCAATTTCCCGGGCAGCCCGCTCGGTCTGCGCTTTGTTCATCCCTTCGATGTGGATACGCATCAGCGCCAGCGAACGTTCATACCGCTGGGCCATCGAGAGGGCCTGGGCTAGATTGAGTTCAAACTCGCTGCGCCGAACAGCCAGCGACTTGCGCTCGGGAATTTGGATTCTAACTTCGTCCTTGAGGGGGCGCAGAATGCGCTCGACGACCTGGGCCAGCGCCAGGGCCAGGGTCTCGTCGGCGTGGCTCCATTTGCGAGGCTGAAGGCTTTCGATCCACATTACACCCCGCAGGCCACCTTCCCCGTGGAAGACCACCTGCAAGACCGCTCCCAGACCACGGCTCATCAGGATGTCGCGCAGCTCGGTCATGCGAGCATCTTGGCGCGCATCATCGGCAGCAATTAACAGATTGCGCTCGAGCACCTGGAAATAAACCGGGTGGCGCTCGGGCCGAAGTTCCTCCAGAGGAGCGGCTTCAGGGTACTGTCCGGCCGGTCTGAGGGCCGGTGCATTGCTATCGCGCAGCCATAAGCAGATGCCTCTCAAGCCGAAAGAAATCAGCATCTCCCCCAGCCTGGGCAGCGCTTCTTCTACGGTGGCATAGCGCTGCTGGGTGATCTCGAGCAGCGAACGCTGCCAGGTTTCCTTGGGCATGGGATTGACTGCCACACCCTGGGACTCGACCAAAAGAGACTGCAAGGCCTCGATCAAGGCCAGCTTGGCGCGCTCGTTTAGATTGTAGCCTCTTTGCCCGACATGCAAGCGGGGCGCTGCCCAGACCAGGCGGCTGCTGACCCAGGATTCGCCGGTGAGCAGGTTGAGCAGCAGCTCCTGGGCTTCCTGGGGTTTGAGCACCACACCCCCAGCCCCCCCTAAGCGTATCGCCATGCCCGAGGGCGCATCCTGGTGTTCGATCAGGAGCGTGGCCCCTTCAATTGAGAGCGGTGCGAATAGCTTCCAGCTGACCTCGTTCACGAATTTCAGTCCTTTCCGCGGTAACGCATAGTGGCCGCAGTTTCAATGTACCAAGGCGTAAGGAGGTAAGCATGGTTATTGGTCACCAACGCCGACATTAACGGCTCAAGTCACGCGGCCTGGGCGATTACCCGCAGCCCATCGGGTATGACCCCCACCCGATACTCGCGGCTGGGCTCGAGCAACTCCCCATCGGAGTGGGCCGGAACCGGACGGTCGAAGCGGACGACAAACTCCGCCCCACGAAAGAAGTGCATCCGTGGGTGGTGCACATGCTTGCCCATGATCAAGCGGGGCAGAATCCCCACCACCGCCAGGCGGCTAAAGGAACCGGCCACCGCAACCGAGATGAGTCCATCGGTGGGAACCGCGTCAGGCACAATGGGTATGCCCCCACCATAGCACGAGCCGTTCATTAAGGCTACCAGCAGGCTGGGGCCCCGGTAGAGGGTCTGATGGTTCTGAATGAGTTCGAGGTTGGGCAGCTCGAGTTCCTTCAGCACGGCGAAAATCGAGTACAAGTAGCGGGGCATACCCCGCAGAAAAGTGGGCGCTGTGAGGGCTTTGCGGGCCACCGCGGCGTCGAAACCGATGCCTAGGCTGGCCCCGTAGGGTCGATCGTTAACCAAGCCCAGATCTACATTGCGGACGGTGCCGTGCAGGGCGGTGTGCAGGGCGGCCTCGAGGGAAAGCTTGTGCAGCCCGACCATGCGGGCAAAGTCGTTGCCGCTACCGATAGGCACAACCCCGATGGTCTTATCCGACCCGACGATCCCGCGCACCACCTCATGCACCGTCCCGTCACCCCCGACTGCGATTACCCGGCCACCAGCCGGGGCGCTCTGAGCCACCTGGATGGCGTGACCTGGGGCCTGGGTCACCGCGATTTCTATGTCACAACACCGGGCGTACCGGGTTATGGCGGCCTCGAGCTGCCGCAACATCTGGCCCACCCGGCCCCGTCCTGCTGCTGGATTGATGACAAAGGTCGTATGGCTGCTCATTGTGTTTCGTAAGATTTTAGCAGAGGCTGGCGTAGTACAATGCACATATCTAAAGGAGGCTCCTGGGCAGCAACCCCTGGATGAAGGAAGGTTCTATGAACCGGCCCGTCGCACAAACCCACCTGTCGCAGCTCGCCGAGCTGCTCTGCTGGATGGATGAGGCACCTGAGCGCCGTTCTTTGGCTCCAGAGGCCCGTACCCCCGAAGGCTTGTGGTGGGAGATACTGGCCGGCGAAGGGGAGAAGGCCTGGGTCTGGATCGAGGCAGGCCGGGTACAGGGGTATGGGGCGCTGGTGCCCTTTTGGGAAGGGGCTGCGCTCGAAGGCCCCATCATCCGGGGGGGTGACGGCAAGGCCCTGCTGGAACACCTGGTCAGGAAAGCTCGCCAGAATGGCTTTTCTAGCCTCTACGCTTTCCCCGAAGCCAGCAATCGCCAAGCGCGCGCCCTCTTGGAACAGGTGGGCTTTTCTGCTGAGCACACCACCTACTTCTACGCCATCGACCGCACCGACCTCAGCTATCCGGTTCCTGCTGGCTACAAGATCGAGCGGGCCAAACCCTGCGACCCCCAGGCATACCGCGATCTGTACAGCCGCGCCGAGGACGGCTGGAGTCTTCGTCTACGCTGGACCGACGAGGAGTTGCGGCAGCACTTTATGGGCACCGAGGTCGAGCTGTTCATGGCCTATAGCGCCGAGACCGGGGAGCCCGTGGGGATGGTCGAGCTCGAGCTCGACGACACCCAGGCCGAGATCGCCTACCTTGGGGTAATACCGGAAGCCAGGGGCCAGGGTCTGGGGCGAGCCCTGCTGGGCATCGCCGCCGAATGGGCTTTTAGCAACCCGCAGATCGAGCGCCTTCAGGTGCGTGCCCACGACCACGAAAAAGCCGCCCAGGCCCTTTACAAACGCCTGGGCTTCCAGCCGACTAGCGCCGTGGTGACCTACGCGCTCGAGCTTTACTGACGACCCCCGTTCTGAGGAGCGGGGCTGCCCGGTTCTCACAGGGCGCTGCCCGCCAAGGGCGGCGCACCCATCCCCGCGGGCTCCGTCCGACTGTTCACCGATGTTGAGCCTCTTCCCAAACGGTCCTGTTCAAGGTTTTGCGCGGGAAACGAGGGTTGGCTACCAGGCCAACGCTTTGTCCCCACAAACTCCTACCTCAGCTTTCGAGGTACGCGGGGGATCTCGCCCTCAAGGGAGTTTTATCACGCATCGGCTGCTCACTATGCTATGTGCCGGGGCCCATGAACCGGGGGATTATAGCCCCCCACGCCCCCTCTTTGCTCTAAACCCGGCCCCCCCCTCCTAGGGCCTTGAGCCGGGCTTCAATCAGGGCCACCCGGCCTGGGCGCTGGAGCTGGGTGTACAGCGCCAGCAGAAATTCCAGCGAAACCACCGGGATGCTGAGGCCCAGGTAGTCCACAGTGGTGCGCTTTTGTCGGAAGTCGGGCGCCGGGTTCCAGCGCCCATCGGGGCTTTGGAACTCCAGTTGGCCCATGGCCTGAACCTCGAGGCCCTGAATTCTGAGCTGGGCCAGGTACGAGCGCACCAGGCGCACCCCTAGTTGCATACCGGGCGGATAACTGAGGTACTCGGCCAGCAATCGGGCAATCTGTTCGGCCCCTAGCCGGTCGGTCTGGAGGTCTATGTCCTTGGGCACCACCGGCAAGCCATGCAGGGCCAAGGCCAGGCTTCCGCTTACTGCCCACTCCACTCGGGCGTCGTTGAGGATGGGGCAGATGACCCGCAGCACCTGGACAATCCGTTCGGGAAGCAGGATAGGCACCATTTCTACACACCTGAAAAAGCGAGCCTAAGGCAGGGTTTTTCTCTCTCTAGGCTAGGGCATAGCGTTCAAACGCCTGGGGATCGAAGCGGCAGTGGGCCAGGTCTTCCCAGTATAACCACCCGGCCTTGAGGGGCGGAAAGTCACAAAAGCCGCCCTGGGCCTTGAGATGGAAAGCCAGCTCACAAGGTTCGCTTACACCTTCCTGAAAGGCCATCAGGGCGCTCTGGTAGGTCCCAAAGCTGGAGAGGGCCTGCGAACCCACCATGGCTTTTTTGCCCTCGGCCCGGTTCAGGGCCAGCATCTGCAGGGTCTGGGTGTAGCCGGTGCGGGCGGGCTTGAGGTTCAGGATGTCGTAGGTGTCGAGTTGGGCTTCGCGCCACAGGTCGCGCAGGGTAAAGGCCGAGTCGTCGGCGATGATGGGCAGGATGGCCGCCTGGCGTAGGCGCTTGCGGGCCAGCACCTCGGCCACCGGCAGGGGTTCTTCCACGTAGACCAGGCCGGCCTCGGCCCACCTGCGCAGGTAGGCCTCGGCCCCCTCGGGGGAGAGGGTCTCATTGGCATCGGCGTACAGAACCATGTCGGGAAAGCGTTCTTTGAGAGCGGCCAGGCGCAACAGGTCCCCCTCGAGGTCGCGGCCCACCTTCACCTTAAGCACCCGCACCCCGGCCTCATAGGCCGCCCTGGCATCGGCCAGCATCTCAGCTTCCTCGGCGATGCCCAGAATGTAGCTGACCCGCACCCGGGGCTGGTGGGGCTCGAACACCTGCCACAAAGTCTGCCCTTCGCTGTGAGCCCAGGCCTCCCATAGCGCGATGTCCAGACCCGCCTTGGTGGTAAGGTTGTTGGGAAAACCGTCCAGCACCTTCTGTATGGCCTCGGTGTCCTCGATTTCCAGACCCAGAAGCTGAGGGCAGAGGTAGTCCAAGGCGGCCCGGACAGTGTCAACCGTCTCGCCATAGATGGTGGGGCGGGGCGGAATCTCAGCCCGGCCTATGGCGCCGTCGGAAAGCTCGACCTCGAGCAGCACGTGCTCTAGCGTAGCCAGTTCCGAGGCCCTACCCCAGCGCAAAGCGCCCCTCAAGGGCAGGCGAAATGGGCGGGGGGTGATTCGCCGGATGCTAGGCACGAATTCGCTCCACAAAAGCCCGGATGGCCGCAACTTCCTCGGCCAGGCTCAGGGCTTCGGTGTCCAGGAACAAAGCCCGTGGCGAACCCTGGAGCGCCCACCGGGTGGCCTCGGGGTTGTAGTTTTTGCGCTCTTCGGCCACGATTTTGAGCTTGGCGGCCAGTTCTTGCGCAGAGACCTGCCAACTCAGGGCTTCCTCGAGCTCCCCCTCGCGCAAAACCCCCCGGGCCAGTTCACGCAGGGTGGCCAGGTCGCTCTGCTCTACCCGCACCTTATCGAAGGCGTCCCCCCGCCCCAGCAGGCGCGAGAGGCGGGTCAGGTCGCGGGCTTCCAGCACAATGAAGTAACTCTGGGGCAGCCGCTGTAGGGCAAACTCAACCTCCTCCGCGCCCCGCAGGCCATCGAACAGCAAGGGCCAGGTGGGCACAACCCGGCTGTGGAGCAGAATTTCCGCTACCCCGCCGGGGTGCTCCTGGCGAAAGCGCCGGGTCAGGGCAAAACGTTCGCTACGGTCAAGCGGCGGGCTGGCATAGCCATACAGGGGAAACACGTAGCGATCCACCAGCGCCCGCCGATCGGGGAGGGCGGGGTAGTGGAGGCGCTCCAGCAGGCTGGTCTTGCCCACACCGGTCAGGCCCACCAGAATCAGCAACGGTAGCTCCGACAGGCGACGGCTCTGCTCTGGCGAGGCTTCGCCTGGCAGGTAAAGGTCGGCTTTTGGGAGGCACGCGTCCATGCGCATAGTGTAAGCCGGTCGGATAGCATAGGGCTGTGGACATTCTTAACCTTTATAAAAAGACCGGGGCCCTGCTGGAGGGTCATTTTTTATTGCGGTCGGGTCGGCACTCTCCCACGTTTCTCCAATCCACCACCCTACTCCAACACCCCCCGTATGCCGAGGCGGTGGGGCAGGCCCTGGGGGAGCTTTTCGAGGGGCTCGAGCTCGACTTTGTGATTGGCCCCGCCATGGGGGGCGTCATCCTAGCCTTTGTAACCGCCAAAGCCCTGGGGGTGCGGGCGCTGTTCGCCGAGAAGGACGGCCAGGGGGGTATGTGGGTGCGCGAGGGCTTGACCATCCACCCCGGCGAACGCTTTCTGGCCGTGGAGGACGTGGTCACCACCGGCAGTTCAGTGCTGCAGACCATACGGGCCGCCGAGGCTCGAGGGGCCCGCTGTGTGGCGGTGGGGGCCATCGTAGACCGCAGCGCCGGCCGGGCCGAGTTCAAGGTGCCCTACCGTTCGTTGGTGCAGCTCGACTTCCCCACCTATGCCCCCGAAGCCTGCCCGCTGTGCCAACGGGGAGCGCCCTTACAGGAAGTCTAGGCAGACTTGGTAGGCTAAGGGTGTATGTCGCGCGCCATTTTTTTGCAAACGGCCAGGTGGCTCCTAGCGGTTTGGCTTCTACACGGATCGGCCCTGGCCCAGTCCAATCTCGAGCTCGCCCGCCAGGCGGTACAAGACTGGCAAGCCGGAAAATACCAGGTAGAGCCCACGCAGGCCCTCGGTAAACCCACCGAGGAGGCCATCCGGCTGCTCGAGCGGAGCCTGGCTTTCCCCCCCGCGCCCCGCGAGCTATCGGTCAACCTGGACGATCCCCTGGAAGAACCCACCCCAAGGGGCACCGTCGTTAAGTTCCCCGCTGCTGTATCCGGACGCGGCGGCGAGGTGCGGGTAACCATCCGGGATGGCGAGGTGACCCGGATTGGTTTCGCTCCCGAGGGGGGGCTTCTACCGCGCTGGCTCAAAAGCCCCCTGACCTGGGCACTGTTCGTGGCCCTTTCGCTGGGTTGGTTGGTCGCGCTGCGCGGCCATAACCCACTGGCCCGCTGGTGGGCCGAAGGCTGGGCCCTGGTGCGGCAGTACCGGGGTGTATACCTTGGCACCAACCTCGGCCTCTACGGCTTGTTCGCCCTGGGCGGGCTGGTGGCTTATGCCAACCCACAGCTGGTGCGCTTGATGCAGGAGCTGGTGGGCGGGGCCCTCGAGCAGATCGGGCTGGGCAGCGCTCTGGGCGGGGGTGTCCTGGGCCTGACGGTGGTGATTTTTTACTGGAACTTCACCAACGGCCTCCTGTTGACCACGGCTGTGCCGGGGCTTCTCCTGGGCGTTCCGGCGCTGCTGTTCAACGCCCTGCGCTACTTTGTGCTGGGCTTTGCCCTGAGCCCGGTGGCCCTGCCTCTGGTCAACTACCTGCTACACCTGCCCACCATCGTGGTGGAGCTGCAGGCCTACATCCTGGCCACTTTTGGCGGCCTGGTGCTGATGCTCAAAACCCTGCGGGGCGAGGGCTACCGGGCCTGCTTGCGGGCCCTGGGGCTCATGGTCTACCTGGGGGCCTTCTTCCTGCTGCTAGGGGCTTGGTACGAGGCCTTCTCGATTCTGGTGTTAATGCGGCCATAGCGTAGCGGAGGAGAAAGGACCGATGCTGTAGCGGTCCAGCGCTCGGGGGCTTAGGCACATGCCACTGCTTTTGATCGCTTTTTCGCTGGCCCAGCTCCCACTAGCGCACGGTCTAGCCCGCTGGGCAGCCGCCCCCGGCAAAAGCGCGGTGGTTCAGTCTGGCTTTCACCAGGTGTCCCGGTAGGTTTTTATGGCGGTCTCTTCCATCACCAGCCCCCAAGCGCGCGAAAGGCCGTCGGGTGGCCGCGGTTCCATCGCCGTGCTGGGCGCCGGGGCCTGGGGCACGGCCCTGGCTTTGCTGGCTGCTTCCAACGGGGTTTCGGTTTATCTCTGGGCCCGCCGGCCCGAGCACGCCCGGGCCATGCAGCTCGAGCGGCAAAACAGCGAGTACCTGCCGGGAGCCCGCTTCCCCGAGCAGCTTCACCCCACCGCCAACGCCGAGGAAGCCTTACAGCAGGCCCAATTCGCCGTTTTGGCCGTCCCCTCCAAGGCCCTGCGGGAAACCCTAAGGCGCTTGCCCAAAGCCAAGGCCTATGTCTCGGTGATCAAGGGCTTGCACTTTACCGACCATCATCTGTTGCGCATGAGCCAGGTCATCGAGCAGGTTGTCGGGGGCTCCCCCATCGCGGTTTTATCTGGGCCCAACCTGGCCGAGGAGATCGCCCGGTTGCTGCCCGCCGCCGCGGTGGTGGCGGCCCGGGACCCAGCGCTGGCCCAGCAGGTGCAGCAGGTGTTCTCGGGCAAAAGCTTCCGGGTGTATACCTCCAGCGATATGGTGGGGGTAGAGCTAGGTGGTGCGCTCAAGAACGTGATTGCCCTGGCCGCTGGCATGGTGGATGGCCTGAAGCTCGGCGACAACGCCAAAGCCGCCCTGATCACGAGGGGGCTGCGCGAGATCATCCGGTTTGGGGTGGCCCAGGGGGCACAGGAAACCACCTTCATGGGCCTCTCGGGCCTAGGGGATCTGATCGCCACGGCCAATAGCCACTACTCGCGCAACCGCTCCGCTGGGGAGCGCATTGTGCGGGGCGAGACCCTGGCCCAGCTCCAGGCCCAGAAGTCTGTGGTGGAGGGTATCTACACCGTAAAGGCCCTGCACGCTTGGGATCAGGAAACTGGGGCCGACCTGCCCATCACCGAGGCGGTGTACCGGGTCATTTACGAAAGGGCCGACCCCATGCAGGAGCTGTCACGCCTGATGACCCGTGAGAGCAAAGCGGAGTAGGAGCCGGGCTAGTCTTTCCCCACCAGAGCGTTGTGCTGTTCGGCCAGGTAAAGCCAGGTTTCCAGCACGCTATCGGGGTTGAGCGAGATGCTCTCGATGCCCTGCTGTACCAGCCACAGGGCAAACTCGGGGTGGTCGGAGGGGCCCTGGCCGCAAATGCCCACGTATTTGCCCATCTTTTTGGCCGCGCTGATGGCCCGCTCGAGCAGGAATTTCACCGCATCGTCCTGTTCGCTAAACAGGTCGGCCACCAGGCCCGAGTCGCGGTCCAGGGCCAAGGTAAGCTGGGTTAGGTCGTTGGAGCCAATGGAGAAGCCGTCGAACAGTTCTAAGAAGCGCTCGGCCAAAATGGCATTGGAGGGCACCTCGCACATCATGATCAGGCGAAGCCCGTCTTCACCGCGCTTGAGCCCATTTTTCTCCAGAATCTCGATGACCTGCTGGGCCTCCCCCACCGTGCGCACAAAAGGTATCATCACCCAGACATTTTTTAGCCCCTTCTCCTCGCGCACTTCCCGGATGGCCTGGCACTCCAGGGCAAAAGCCTCGGCGAATTCCGGGCTGCGGTAGCGGGAGGCCCCCCGGAAGCCAATCATGGGGTTTTCTTCTTTTGGCTCATAGCGGCTACCGCCCAACAGGTGGGCATACTCGTTGGACTTGAAGTCCGACATGCGCACGATCACCGGATTGGGGGCAAAAGCGGCGGCGATCATGCTGATGCCCTCGGCCAGCTTTTCGCGGTAGAAGTCCACCGGGCTTTTGTAGCCCGCGGCGCGCCGGGTGATCTCGGCCTTGAGCTCTTCGGGCTGCTGGTCGAACTGCAACAGGGCCTTGGGGTGGATGCCGATGGTGTTGTTGATGATGAACTCGAGCCTGGCCAGGCCCACCCCGGCGTTGGGCAGGTTGGCAAAGCTGAAAGCCCGCTCGGGTGAGGCCACGTTCATCATGATCTTGGTGGGGATGGGCGGCATCTTGTCCAGCTCGACCCGCTTTACCTCGAAGCGCGGGGTGCCAGCATACACCCGGCCGGTGTCGCCCTCGGCGCAGGAAACGGTCACCACATCGCCATCGCGCAACACCTGGGTGGCGTTGCCGGAGCCCACCACGGCAGGGATGTTCAGCTCTCTGGCCACGATGGCCGCGTGGCAGGTGCGCCCGCCCCGGTTGGTCACGATGGCCGCGGCTTTCTTCATCACCGGTTCCCAGTCCGGGTCGGTCATGTCGGCCACCAGCACATCGCCGGGCTGTACCCGGTCCATCTCGCGGGGGTGGTTTATGACCCGTACCGGGCCCACGCCAATGCGCTGCCCCACCGCCCGGCCCGTCACCAACACGGGGGCCCGCTCCAGCATAGCGAAGCGCTCGATGATCCGTCCGGTGCGGCTTTGCACGGTCTCGGGGCGGGCTTGCAAAATGTAGATTTGACCGTCCAGGCCATCTTTGGCCCACTCGATGTCCATGGGTCGGCCGTAGTGCTGCTCGATTAGGAGAGCCTGCCGGGCCAGCTCTAGCACCTCCGCATCGGATAGCGAGAAGCTGCGGCGCTCCTGCGCGGAAGTCTCAACGCTCTGTACCCCCGGGCCCTCTGCGGCATACACCATCTTCTGCAATTTGGCGCCCAGGGTACGTTGCAGGATGGTGTTGCGGCCCTCGGCCAGTCCCTTTTTGTAGACGTAAAACTCGTCGGGGTTGACTGCCCCCTGCACCACCAGCTCGCCCAGCCCATAGCTCGAGGTCACGAAGATCACGTCACGAAAGCCCGACTCGGTATCGAGGGTAAAGGCCACGCCGGAGGCGCCCAGGTCGCTGCGCACCATGCGCTGCACGCCCGCCGAAAGGGCCACCTCCTCGTGGGCAAAGCCATGGTGGACGCGGTAAGCAATGGCCCGGTCGTTATACAGCGAGGCAAAGACCTTCTTAATGTGCTGCAGAACGCTCTCCACCCCCCGCACATTCAAAAAAGTCTCCTGCTGTCCGGCGAAGCTGGCCTCGGGCAGGTCTTCGGCGGTGGCGCTGGAGCGCACTGCAACAGAAAGCCCGCCCTTGGCGGCGGACTCGAGGCGAATGTAAGAATCCACGATGGCTACCTCTAGGGCCTTGGGTAGCTCAGCGTTTTCTACCCAGCTACGAATCTCGGCCCCCACCCGGGCCAGCTCGACCACGTTATCGGTATCCAGGTCTCGCAGGGCGCTGGCGATGCGTTCGGTCAGATGATTGTGATGCAGAAACTCACGGAAGGCCTCGGCGGTGGTAGCAAACCCTCCCGGCACCCGCACCCCGGCCCGGGCCAGGTTGGCCATCATCTCGCCGATGGAGGCGTTTTTGCCCCCTACGACCTCGAGGTCTTTCATGCCTAGCGTCTCAAACCAGCGAACGTATCTCATAGGTGCACCTCGTTGAGGTTGATGGTAGTTTGTGAGGAGGGCAAAATGGAGTGGCTAGTTTTGGTGTACGTATAGCCCAGATTTCTGTGTAATGTGTGTTACACATAAACTACACTCCATCACGGGCACGCCATGAAACGAACCGTTTTTATCGTCTCAGACCATACAGGCCTGACGGCAGAGTCGGTGGCCCGGAGTCTACTGGCCCAGTTCGAGTCCATTCCCTTCCGCTACATAACGCGGCCCTTCATAGACACCGAGGAGGAGGTCTACGATCTTGTCTACGAGATCAATTCGATTTTTGAACGCGACCGGGTGCGGCCCATTGTGTTCTCCACCCTGGCCAATCGGGTGCTGTATGAGCAGCTCAAAGCCGCCCCCGCCCTGCATTTCGACCTTTTCAGCACCTATCTGGGGGAGCTCGAGCGCGAACTCGGCCAGCCCCCCACAGGCCGGGTGGGCCGCTTGCACAGCGTGAATAACAATGGCTACTTCACCCGCATCGACGCGGTGGATTTCGTGCTGGCCACCGACGACGGCCTCGGCGAGCGGCACTACCAGATGGCCGACGTGATCCTGATCGGGGTCAGCCGGGTGGGCAAAACCCCCACCTGCTTGTTTTTGGGTCTGCAGTATGGCCTGCGAGCTGCCAACTACCCTCTGGCAGAGGACGACTTCGAGCGCGAGATGCTGCCTGAACCGGTCGGTCCCTACAAGGATAAGGTGTTCGGCCTGACCATTGCCCCCAGCCGGCTGCACCAGATTCGCACCCAGCGCAGGCCCAACAGCGCCTATGCCTCGCCAGAGCAGTGCGAGTACGAGGTGCGTCGGGCGGAACAGCTATTCAAGCGGGTAGGGGTTCCCTACTTCGACACCACCAACGCCTCCATCGAAGAAATTGCCGCCAGCATTGTGCAAAGCGCCGGTCTGCAACGTCGGATCGGCTAAATATGTCGCAGGACCGAACGCCCTCGACACATCGATGCAATGCTAACCTGAAAGAGGTCGCCCACGCCGCCTACCCCTGAGCCTTGGCCAGTTCAATGGCCCGCTCGAGCCTCTTCAACACCCGCGCTTTGCCCAACAGGGTCAGGATCTCAAACATGCCGGGGGTCTCGAGGCGCCCCGTGAGGGCGGCCCGCAAGGGCTGCATGACCGCAGCGGCCTTGACCCCCTTGGCCTCGACAAAGGCCTTGAGCAGCGGCTCGGTGCTGTCTTGCAGCATATCCGGCAACCTGGCCAGCTGTTCGTACAGTTCGGGCAGAAAAGCGGCCCCCTCGCGCAGTGTGGCCAGGGCCTTTTCCTGCATGGGGTAGGTCTCGCTGAAGAAGTAGAGGGATTTGTCCACAAACTCCTGCAGGGTTTCGAAGCGAGCCCGCATGGCCCCCAGCACCTGCTGGAGGTAGGTCTCGGAGGGGTAGGAAAGCCCGGCCCGCTCCAGGAAGGGCTTGACTCGCTCGGCCAGGTCGGCCAGGGTCAGCACCTCGCGGATGTACTTGCCGTTCATCCATCTGAGCTTGTTCAGATCGAAGACCGGCCCCCCCAGGCTGATGCGCTCCAGGCTAAAGTGCTCGATCATGTCCTGCAGGCTGAAAATTTCCCGCCCATCGGGCATGCTCCAGGCCATGGTGCCCAGGTAATTAAGGAGCGCCTCGGGCAGAAACCCCTGGGCCTTGTAGCTGTCCACGCTGGTGTCCATCTTGCGCTTGGAGAGCTTGGACTTATCCGGGTTGCGCAGCAGGGGGGTGTGACACCAGACCGGTTCCTCCCAACCAAAGGCCTGCAGGATCAGGATGTGAAAGGGGGTGCTGGTAATCCACTCCTCGGCCCGGATCACGTGGGTCACCCCCATCAGGTGGTCGTCGACCATGGCGGCTAGGTGGTAGGTGGGGTAGCCGTCGGCCTTGAGGATGACCTTATCGTCCAGGGCGGCATTATCGAACTCGATGGGGCCACGTAAAAGGTCGCGGACGATGGTCTTGCCCCTTAGGGGCACCTTCAAGCGCACCACATGGGGCTCTCCCGCAGCGGCGCGGCGCTCGGCCTCCTCTACCGGGTAGTCGCGGTAACGCCGGTTGTAGCCCTGCTCCTGGTGGCCCGCTCTTTGCGCAGCCTCGCGGGCTGCCGCCAGCTCTTCTGGGGTGTCGAAGGCGCGGTAGGCAGCTCCTTTTTCTAGCAACATCTGCACGTGCGCCCGGTATATATGCAGCCGCTGCGACTGCACATAAGGGCCGTTGGGACCACCCTTCGCAGGCGACTCATCAGGGGAAAGCCCCAGCCAGTCCAGCATCTCCAGGATGCGCCGCTCGGAGGTGGGGTTGTAGCGAGCGCGGTCGGTATCCTCAATGCGAACGATGAACCTACCCCCGTGCTGTTTGGCAAAAACATAGTTGAACAGGGCCTGATAAGCCGTCCCCACATGGGGGTCACCGGTAGGGCTGGGTGCGATGCGCGTCACAACCATAACCGATAGCTTAAGACCCAGAGGCCAAAGCCGAAAGCCGGGGGCGGTCATTTGGGTTATACCTCTCACAGCCACCTTAGCGGTGGGTGCTACCCTAATTGGGCAAATGGAAGCGGCCTTGCAAAAAAGTTTTAGCCCCGTCTCCGGCACCAGCACCCGCCTCGAGGCTTTTGGGCTGGTCAAGCGCTACGGCAAGCGGGAGGTGGTGCGCGGGGTAAGCCTCGAGCTGGCCCGCGGTGAGATCGTGGCTCTATTTGGCCCTAACGGGGCCGGCAAAACCACCACTTTTTATATGCTGGTGGGCTTTATTGAGCCCAACGCTGGGCAAATTCGCCTGGGCGGGCGAGATGTCACCCGGCTGCCCATGTACAAGCGGGCCCGGCAGGGGCTGGGTTACTTGCCCCAGGAGCCCTCGGCCTTTCGTCGCATGACCGCTATAGAAAACCTGCTGGCGGTGCTGGAGTTTCAGCCTCTCTCCAAAAGCGAACGGGCCCAGCGTGCAGCGGAATTGCTCGAGGAACTGGGCATTGCCCACCTCAAGGACAAATACGCCTACACCCTCTCGGGGGGCGAGCGGCGGCGGCTGGAAATCGCCCGAGCGCTTTGCACCAACCCCGACTTCATCCTGCTCGACGAACCCTTCACCGGCGTAGACCCCAAAAACGTCCGCGACATCCAGAAGCTCATCTCCGAGCTGCGCGAACGGCGTGGGGTGGGTATCTTCATCACTGACCATTCCGTGCGGGAAACCCTGGCCATCGCTGACCGCATCTACCTGATGTACGACGGCCAGATGGCTTTCCATGGCTCTCCCAAGGAGTTCGCCCGCGACGCAGGGGTGCGGACGCACTACCTGGGCGAGGAGTACGAGCTATAGTATCTTGATTGCCACTTTTGCCCCTTTATGACCTTCTGGGCCATTCTGATTCTACTGGTGCTCGTAGCGGGCCTGGTGGCCTATGTGGGTGACCTAGTGGCCAAGCGGGTAGGAAAACGCCACTGGCGTTTTTTGGGCCTGCGCCCCAGGACCACCGCAACCCTGGTCGCCGTGGCCACCGGGGTGCTGATTGGGGTGGGAGCTTTTGGGGCGTTCTTTTTGCTGGTTCGGGACGCCCGTGAGACCATTCTGCAGGCCGAAGCAGTGCGACAGGAGCGCGACCGGCTACGCACCGAGGTCGGGCGGCTAGAAAGCCGGGCGGCCAGCATTTTTAGTCAGTACGAACAGCTCAAGCTCGAGCGCGACGAGATTGAGAAAAACAACACCCTGCTGGCCCGACAGCTCGCGCAAAACGCCGAACTCCAGCGCCAGACCCGCCAGGATCTCGAGGCCGTTTTGGTCGAGCGGGAAAAGCTCCGCCGGGAGGTGGAAAAACTCCAGGCCGCCAGCGCCGCCCAGCGCGAAGCCCTCGAGCAGCTCAAGCAAATTCGCCTCAGCCTGCTGCAGGAAAAAGAAAAGCTACAAGAGGAAAAAGCCCAGCTATTGGCTGGCCGCGCGGCGCTGCTGGCCCAGGCCCGCAAGGCCGAGCAGCAACTGCAAGTGTTCGAAGCTGCCAGCCGCGAGGCCAAAGCCAACCTGGCCCGCCTGCAGGCCCGCACCACAGAGCTCGAAGGCCGCTTGCGGCAGCTCGAGGCTGATAAGCGCAGCCTCGAAGGAGACGTGGCCATTTTGGGTGGCGCCCCCCTCCCGCCCCCCCCCAGCGACAATCGCCAGCTCGAGGCCCTACAGCGTAGCAACAGCGAGCTCAAGAGCAAGCTGGCCGAGGCTCAGCGCGAACTACAGCAGCTACGGGAGCGCAACCAGGTAATAGCCGCCAGCCTGGATAGAAACCTGCGTATGAGTTTGCTGGCAGAAGAGCAGGTGGTGCCCGGCAACGAGCAGACGGCCCTAAACGAGATTTCCCGACGGGTGGATAACCGGGTTCGCCTGATAGGGTTGCGCGGTGTGGAAATCTTCGAGAGTCCGGCCTTCGCCAACCTCAAACCGGGAATTTTTCTGGCCCGCATCCGCAGCATCGGCCCCGATGGGCGGGCCCGGGTGGTAATTGAGTACCGGGCGCGCGAACAGGCCTTCTCCCAGGGCGAGATTCTGGCCACCGTTACCTTGCTTCTACCAGCCAGCATGGGCGAGATGCTGCGCAAACTCAGCGCTCTGAGCCAGGTGGCTGAAAATCGGCTCACCGAGGCGGGCTGGGTTCCAGAAAAGCTGGCCCAGGGAGGGATTGCCCTCGAGGAGTTTGTCAGCCTGGCCTCCCAGCTTTCCGGCAGGCGTGGCGGCGCTCGGGTTGCCGTGGTGGCCCTAGACGACCTCTACCCCACCGAGCCACCCCGCCTGGGCCTGAAGCTGATGCCCTAGCGGCCACTTCGTTGCGGATTCTCACCCAGGCGCTTCATCCCGGGCTTGGCTTAGAGCGCTCTTCACAATTATTGAGCCGCTCACAACTTGATTTGTTCGTCCTGCACAGTACAGTTGCCTCCCGTCCGGGAGGCAACGTCTGTGAAGAGTGCGATAAGCGGGGTCGGTGTGCGCTCGGTCGGGAAGGATCACCAGTATCCCGGCCTGGTTGCCAACAGATTAAGACTTTCTGAACACCCCAGACCACCTGGCCTGAATCGAAAAAACCCTGCCAAACGGCACAACAGCCCTGGTTGTCTGTTGCGGATGGCTATTGATTACTCCACAGCAGCATATCAGAATGGGGAAGGTTTGCTGACGATGCGCAAGGCTGCTCTATTCTTTTTACTATCCCTTCTAACAGCCTGGGCCCAGGCCCCTCGGCTGACCACCCCCGAGGAGGTGGCCCGGGTAGAAGTGATTCGCCGGGCTTTGCCAGCGGTGGTCAAGATTTTCGGCATCCTACGCGATCCACAGACCGGCAACGAAGGCCCCACCAACGGCTCCGGTTTTTTTTATGCCCCCAGCCGCATTATCACCAACTATCACGTGGTGCAGGATTTGCGCGACATCAGCGTGGAATTGTTCGACGGGCGCTCGTTTCCGGCCCAGGTGTTCGCGGTGGACAAGGGCATTGATATCGCTATCCTGACCGTGCAGGGGGTCACGGCCCCAGCCCAGCTGACCTTTGCCAGCTTACAGAATTTGCCGGTGGGCATGGGTCTGGTGGTCATCGGAAGCCCTTTTGGGCAGCGCAATCTGGTCTCGTACGGCATTTTGGCTGGCATCGGACCCACCGCTGCTGAAAAAAACGACCTCGACCCTGAGGTTGGCGCCGAGATAGGTGATCTGCTCTTCACCGACGCGCGCATCGTACAGGGTAACTCGGGGGGCCCCGTGCTGGATTTACAAGGCCGGGTGGTGGGGGTGGCCAATGCCACACTAGGTGACCTGAGCGGCGTGGGCGGGGTGGGGGTGGCCATTCCGGGCGATCTAGTGCGGCAGAGCGTGAGCGACCTCGAGCGCTTCGGGGTTCCCCAGCGCGGCAACCTGGGGGCCACCCTGCTCAATCTGGACGAGCTCGACCCCATCCTGCTAGGGCGGGTGGGCCTGCTCTCTACCCGTGGGGCTATGATCGAAAAAATACAGCCCGGCGGCCCCGCAGCCCGGGCGGGCCTGCGCCCCGCCCAGCGTGACCAGCGCGGCAAACTGGTCAGCCTGGGTGATGTCATCCTGGCCGTAAACGGACGCGCCATGCGCAACGCCAGCGAAGTCACCCAGACCATCGCCCGCTACCGCCCTGGCGATCGGGTCAATTTGACGGTCTGGCGCAATGGACGGCGGCTGGACGTAGCGGTCACCATGATTGCTAGGCGCTGATCCAGCAGTGCAAAACATCCACGGCTATCGCTGGCCGAGACTTCCGCTTTGGGCGTTTAGCTCTTAGCCTTAAGCAGATGTATGTAGCCATCGAGGGGGTAATTGGCGTAGGTAACTGGCCCGGCTGCTGGCCGAGCGACTAGGGGCCGAAAGTTTGCATGAGGTGGTGGAGGACAACCCTTTTTTGCCTCTTTTCTACCAAGACCCTGTCCGCTACGGCTTCAAGGTGCAGGTCTTCTTCTTGCTCTCGAGGTACAAGCAATTGCTGCCCCTGGCCCAGCCCAGCCTGTTTGCCGCAGGGGTGGTGGCCGACTACCTTTTTGACAAGGATGCGATATTTGCGGCCATGAACCTCTCTGGGGCCGAGTGGGAGCTTTACAGCGACCTCTACAGGAGCCTGTCGCCCAAGATTCCCACCCCCAACCTGACCATCTATCTGCGGGCGCCCTTGCCGGTTATTCTGGAGCGCATCCGCCGCCGGGGGCGGGTCTTCGAGAAGCAGATAGAGCCGGAGTACCTGGCCCGCCTCAGCGAGTGCTATGAGCGCCACTTCGCCACCTATCCACACCCGCTGTGGATTCTGGACTCCCAGGAGTTCAACTTTGCCGAGCACGAGGCCGACCAGGACTGGGTAGTGCAGCGCGTGCAGGAAAAGCTGGGCCTCGCGGGCTAGCGCCAAAGTCCAACCGGCCCCGCATCTATAAGCAACCTGAAGCGCTCATAGGCAATAATCGGCAGCCAGCCCAAACCCAAAAGCTAGCACCAACCCGACCTTCCGGTGCCCCAGACCTACCACGACCATGTATATCGCAATCGCAGGCAACATTGGCTCCGGCAAATCCACCCTAACCAGGCTGTTGGCAGAGCGCTACGGGCTCTTGCCGGTCTACGAAACCGTGGACGAGAACCCCTACCTGGCCGATTTCTACGCCGACATGGAGCGCTGGGCTTTCCAGTCGCAGGTGTTTTTCCTGGCCAAGCGGCTCAGGCAGCACCTCGAGCAGATCAACCCCGCCCAGCACGTGGTGCAGGACCGCACCATCTTCGAGGACGCCTTCATCTTCGCCCAGAACCTGCGGGTCTCGGGCCACCTCTCCGAGCGCGACTGGCAGACCTACCTGGCCCTCTACGAGGGCATCGCACCCGCGCTGCGCAAACCCGACCTGCTGATTTATGTGCGGGCCTCGGTCGAGACCCTACAGGCCCATATCGCCCGCCGGGGACGGGACTACGAACAGCGCATTCCCCAGGCATATCTGGCTTCGCTCAACCGGCTCTACGAAGCCTGGATTGCAGCCTACGACCTCTCGCCGGTGCTGGTGATTTCCAGCGACAGCGTCAACTACGCCGACGACGAGGAAACCCGCGAGCTGATGTATCGCATGCTGGAAGCCTACGGCCTGAGTAGACCTTTGGTATAGGGCAGAGCTGCGGAGGGGTTTCAGTCGAAAAAGTCCAGTTTATCCGGTGGCGGACCAGGAAATTGGGCATACTCCGATGCACCGGGCCGAGCATACACCAGCTCCCGCACTGCCCGCACCGCCTGGTCTATGGCAGAATGGGCGTAGGCATAGGCCCCAGAGTCGGAGTTGGCGATGGCGATTCGGCCCCACTTCCGTCAGGCCCTCTGGATGGGCAAAGGGCCATCAGGCCAGAAGGTATCCCATGGGCGCATGTATTCATAGGTATAACCGTGGGCCCAGTGGTTGACGGTGATGGCGGCAATGTCTCGAGCGGGGTCAAAGCCGCCGCCCGAGAGCGCCCTGCCCAGGATGTCCCGGATGATCCGCTTCAAGTCGGCAAAGCTTAGCCCGCGCAGTTTTCGGCGGCCTTCCAGGGCTTACTCGCGAGAAGGCTCACCGGGGGAGGTCATGACCTTGCCCAGGTGCAAGACCACCGGCTCGGAAGGGTTTTGGGCAAAACGGTAGGAGCCCATGCTGACCGGAAAGTCTATGCCCACCCCGTTGGCGAAGAAGGTTCCGGGGGCGCTGAAAGAGCCAATCTTTAGGCGGTTGAAGGCATGCCAGTTGCGCACCACAGTTCACGGTCTTCCTTGGAATGCCTCGAGCGCGGCATCTACTCCCAACAAGGGCTTCAGCAGAAATAATATGAAATCCTTCAAATACGCTCACTTGAGTTTTTCCTATCGCATAGGCACAGCATCAAAGGGACAATCCAGCGAGCTCTCCTATAAGGTTGGCTGAGCTTGTCGAAGCCAACGCCCCAAGGCCATACGGGCATCCATCGCAGGGTGTTCCCTTCGACAGGCTCAGGGAACACCCGCTATCGCTCAGGCCCTGCGTAAACGGAACAATCCAGCGAGATTTCATATAAGTCGCACTTTAGGGCAAAGTGGTTTTTAGGCTTCCTTCTGTTCGATGGCACTAGGGGAGATGGAAGGTTTTCAACTGCTAGCCACGCATACGCTGAAGGTCTTCGATTACCCACTTGTAGCATTGTTGGCTAATGCCAGATTCAAGGCCTAGGAACTCAACTGCATCTTCAATGGTCAAAAAGGTTTTATGCACGTAGTTTTGAATAGTTCCTTCTGTGAGGAACCTAAGCTCTTCAATCTCCAAATCAACCTTGCTGTCACCATTTATGTATAGTCGCACACACGTTTCACAGGACTCATCCCCACTGAAGCGGGGGTGGACAGGAAAACGACTCGTAGTTGTTTCGCTAAACAACCGAATCGGTCGGGTGCCTCTCTGCTCAATTCTCGCAGCCATCTAGGGCTCTCCTGAAGATGCCTTAGTCAAGCCTCAATCCGCCGCCACACCCACCCTCTGCCGGATCTCAGGAATACGGGCCAGGAAGTGCCCGGTGGGGCTGCTGGTCTGGGCCACGTCCTCGGGCGTGCCTTCGGCCACGATCTGGCCGCCCCTGTCCCCGCCCTCGGGCCCCAGGTCAATCACCCAGTCGGCGGTCTTGACCACATCCATGTTGTGCTCGATCACCACCACCGTGTTGCCCCCATCCACCAGGCGGTGCAGCACGTTGAGGAGCTTGGCGGTGTCCTCGAAGTGCAGGCCGGTGGTGGGCTCGTCCAGGATGTAGAGGGTGCGCCCG
>Ga0308412_1000391_pt1 | contig 22374 bp, 21 predicted proteins | sample HotsprottomLayer_FD_202357 | JGI IMG/M metagenome (GOLD analysis project Ga0308412, IMG submission 202357) | Hot spring phototrophic mat microbial communities from Octopus Spring, Yellowstone National Park, Wyoming, United States -... | ecosystem: Environmental > Aquatic > Thermal springs > Hot...
CGTGTTCCCCGGATCGCGATGCCCGATGATCACCGGAAGCTGTTTGGTGGTGCCGGGCGGCCACCGGTCGGTGCCCCCCAGGGTGGTGTAGGTCACCGGGCGGCGCGGTTCGGCGCCGTGCCAGGCGAGTTTCCAGGCCAGGAGCCGTTCCAGCGCGTCGAGCACGGCGGCGGGTGGGTCGACGGTGGAGAAGTCACCCATCACCGCCACCCCGACACTGCCCCGGTTGATGCCGGTGGCGTGGGCCCCGATCACGGGCCGGTGGATCCCGCCGAAGCGACCCTCGAAGATCCGCCCGTAGCGGTCGACGAGGAAGTTGTAGTGGGTGTCGCAGTACCCGAGCACGTTGGTGGCATACGCGTACAGGCCGCGCACGATCGCCGCGGAGTCCCCGGGCCCGTAGGCGTTCGTGCCGGCGGTGTGGTGCACCACCGCCAGCTGCACGTTGTTCGCCTCGCTCGGACCTTCGGGGCAGTTGCGCAGGCGGAGGCCCTCGTCGGCGCCCCACTGGGCGCGGCTGATGATCCCGGGCGCGGGGACGGCCGCCCCGGCGGTCGCCGGCGTCGCCCGGGGACGGCCCACCCGGATCCGCACCAGGCGAAGCCCGGACGGCGCACCGGAACGGACCCGGACCCGCAGGGTGTCGGCGCCGCCCACCCACACCGGCGCGCTCACGACGTCACCGTGGCGCCGCCGGGCGGCGGCGCGTGCCGCCTCGGCGGTTCCGGGGTCGGGACCGTCGTCGTCGGCGGCGCCGAGCAGGGGCGAGACCCGCCATCGACCGCCGCGCCGGGCCTCCACCACCAGGCGCGCCTCGGGGTCGCCCCGCCAGCGGAGGGCCACGAGGTCGGCGGACCCGGCGACGACGGTGGTCGTGCGGGTGGTGGGCGCGGCGGGCCGGAGCGGTTCGGTGCTGATCTCCACCGGGGGCGGCGAACCCGGGACCGGGGTGCCGGTGACCGGCGCCACGGCCCCCGCCGTCCCCAACAGCACGCCCCCGAGGCCGGAGGCGAGCACGCCGGTGCACAGCCGTCGGCGTCGACGCATGCGGTGAGCCTCCCGATGCTCGCGGTCCCCGGTTCCATCGGCACGCCGGCCGTCGCGCTTGACCGATCCGGTCGGTCCTCGGGACGGGCGACCGGCGTGGGCGTCGTGCCCCCATGGCTAGCATCCCGGCATCGCCCGGCTCCGCCTCGCGCTCGACGGCACCCCGCTGCTCGGCCGCCGGACCGGGGTCGGGGTGTCGGTCGCCGGGCTGCTCGGGGCGCTCGCCGAGCGTGACGACCTCGAGGTCCGCGCCTACGCGCTGAGTTGGCGGGGCCGCAGAGACCTGGCCGCGCTGGTCCCCCCGGGGGTGCGGGCGGCGACCCGCCCGTTCCCGGCCCGGGCGCTGCGGCGGGCGTGGGCGGCCGGGCTGCCCGGGCCCCGGATCGAGCGCTGGACGGGGCCGGTCGAGGTGGTGCACGCCACGAACTACGTGGCGCCCCCGGCCCGGGCCCCGGTGCTGGTCACGGTCTACGACCTCACCTTCCTGCGGTTCCCGGAGCTGTGCACCCCCGACGTGCTCGGCTACGCCGGGCTGCTGCGGCGGGCCGTGCGCGCCGGTGCGCACGTGCACACGATGAGCGAGGCGGTCGCCGCCGAGGTGCGCGACGCGTTCGACCTGCCCGACGAACGGATCGTCGTGGTGCCCCCCGGGATCCCCCCCAGCGGGGGTGGAGACCCCGATCGGGGTCGGGCGCTGGCCGGGGCCGCCAGCTACGTGCTGGCGCTCGGCACGATCGAGCCCCGCAAGAACCTGCCGGTGCTGCTCGAGGCGATGCACCGCCACCGGGCGGCGCTCGGTGAGACGGCGCTGGTGGTCGCCGGACCGCCCGGCTGGGGCACCGAGGCGTTCGCCGCCGCCCTGCGGGCGGCCGGGGCGGCGCGATGGTGCCGGCGCCTCGGCTGGGTGGACGAGCGCGACCGGCGCGACCTGCTCGCCGGCGCATCCGTGTTCGCCTACCCGTCGCGCTACGAGGGGTTCGGGCTCCCACCGCTGGAGGCGATGGCCGCCGGGATCCCGGTGGTGGCCTCCACCGCCGGGTCGCTTCCCGAGGTGCTCGGCGACGCCGCGTTGCTCGTGGACCCCGACGACGTCGACGCGCTCGGCGACGCGCTGATCCGGCTGCTCACCGACACGGCGCTGCGCGCCGCGCTCGTGCAGCGGGGACGGGAACGGGTCGGCCGGTACCGGTGGGACCGCGCCGCCGCCGCGCTCACCGACCGGTACCGTGCGCTCGCATGCCGGTGACCGTCGCGCTGCACGCCGGCCAGCTCCTCCAGCAGGTCCCCGGTGGGATCGGCCGCTACACCCGCACCCTCCTCGACGGGCTCCCGGCCGCCGGCGTGACCGTCGTCCCCTTCGGCGCGGGACGCTGGCCCGAGGTGGCCGCCGGCCCGGAACCGCCCGGCTACGTGAACCTCGGCCCACCGGGCGCACCGTTGCGGTACGAACTGTGGCACCGCCTGCGTCGGCCCGCGCTGCCGGCATCGTGCGGCGCCGACGTCGTGCACGCACCGAGCCTCGCCGTCCCACCCCCGGGTCGGCGACCGCTCGTGGTGACCGTCCACGACGTGGCGTTCCTGCGTTTCCCCGACGCGTTCACGCGTCGGGGCGTGGCGTTCCACCGTCGGGGGCTCGCGCTGGCCCGGGCCGAGGCGACGACGGTGATCGTCGCCTCGGCGCACACCCGCGACGAGCTCGTGACCGGCGGGTTCCCCCCGGAACGGATCGCGGTGATACCCCACGGGGTGCGGGTCCCCCCACCACCGCCCGACACCGAGCTCGACGCCCGTCTGCGCTCGGTGCGGGTGGAGGAGCCCTACGTCCTGGCGGTGGGCACCATCGAGCCGCGCAAGGGGTTCGACACGTTGGCGGAGGCGATGGCCCGGCGTCGCCGGCGCGACCGCGCCACCCGTCTCGTGCTCGTCGGTCCCCGGGGTTGGCTGCACGTCGACGGGCTCGAGCAGCCCGGCGTGCGGGAGCTCGGCCGACTCGACGACGACGTGCTCGACGCCTTGTACCGGCGGGCCGCGGTGGTGGCGGTGCCGAGCCGGTACGAGGGGTTCGGGCTGCCGGCCCTCGAGGCCATGGCCCGCGGGGCGGCGGTGGTGGCCTCGGCCACCTCCAGCCTGCCCGAGGTGGTGGGCGACGCCGGCGAGCTCGTGCCCCCCGGGGACCCCGACGCCTGGGCCGGGACGCTCGACCGGCTCCTCGCCGACCCGGACCGACGCGCCGAGCTCGGCGCGGCGGCACGACGGCGGGCCGCGTCGTTCACGGTGGAGGCCTCGATCGAAGCCCACGCGCAGGTGTACGCGGCCGCGCTCGGCGCACGAAGCCGCCCCTAGACTCCCTCCGTGCGGCTGCTCCTCGACGTCTCGGCCGTGCCCGACCGCCCGGTGGGCGCCGGGGTCTACACCATCGCCCTCGCCCGGGAGCTGGCCGCCGACCCCGACCTCGACCTGCACCTGCTGTGCCGCCGTGGCGACACCGAGCGTTGGTCGGCCTGGGCCCCGAAGGCCGCCCTGCACCCGGAGGTGCCGACCCGCCGCCCGGCCCGCCTGGCCTGGGAACAGGCCGCCGGTGCGCGCCTCGCCACCCGGCTGGGCATCGAGGTGTGGCACGGACCGCACTACACGATGCCGGCCGGGCTGCGGTGCCCGGCGGTGGTGACCGTCCACGACCTCACCTTCTTCGACCATCCCGGCCGGCACGAGCCGGTCAAGGTGGCGTTCTTCCGCCGGGCGATCCGGCAGGCGTGCCGCCGGGCCGGGGCGCTGGTGGTGGTGAGCCGCACCACCGCCACCCGCCTCACCCAGCTGCTGGCGCCGGCGGCCCCGCTGGTCGTCGCGCCGCACGGCGTGGACCACGACCGGTTCCGTCCCGCCCGGGACGCAGCCGAGGACGCCGAGGACCGGGCCCGGCTGGCCGCCGCGGGGATCCGGCCCCCGTACGTCGCGTTCGCCGGCACCGTCGAACCCCGCAAGGACCTGCCCACCCTGATCCGGGCGTTCGCGGCGGTGGCCCGGCCCCGGCCCGACCTGCGGCTCGTGCTCGCCGGGCGCGACGGGTGGGGGACGGTCCCGGTGCGGGACGCCATCGCCGGAAGCGGGGTCTCCACCCGGGTGGCACGCCTCGGCTGGCTCCCCGCCGACCTGCTACCCGCCTTCTACCGACAGGCCGCCGTGGTGGCCTACCCGTCGCTGTCGGAGGGGTTCGGGCTCCCGGCGCTCGAGGCGCTCGCCTGCGGTGCCCCGCTGGTGACGACCCGCCACTCCGCCATGGCCGAGGTCGCCGGCGGCGCCGCGCTCCTCACCGAGCCCCGCGACCCGGCCGGACTCGCCGCGACCCTGGCCCGGGTCCTCGACGACGAGGCGCTCGCGACGCGGCTGCGCACCCTCGGGCCGGCCCGGGCCGCCGGGTTCACCTGGGCGGCCACCGCCCGCGCCCACCGGGAGGCGTACATGGCCGCCCTCGCCCGAACGGCGCGCTGATGCGGGCCACCGTCACCGGGGCGGCGGGTTTCGCCGGCCGGCACCTCGTGGCCCACCTGCAGGCGTGCGGCGACGAGGTCACCACCATCGACCGGCACGGCCCCACCCCGGTCGACGTCACCGACGCCGCCGCGGTGCGGGCGGCGATCGCAACGCAGAGGCCCGACGTGGTGTACCACCTGGCCGCCTGGAGCCACGTGGGGGGGTCGTGGGACGAACCGGCGGCGGCGTTCCGGGTGAACGCGGAAGGAACCCTCAACGTGCTGCGGGCCTGCGCGGCGGTGGGGGTGGGGCGGGTGCTGGTGGTCGGCAGCGCCGAGGAGTACGGCCGGGCCGGGGAGGCGCCCCTCGACGAGGACACCCCGCTCCGGCCGCTCAGCCCCTACGGGGCCGGCAAGGTCGCCGCCGACGTCCTGGCGCTGCAGGCGTTCCTCGGGGACGGGCTCGAGACGGTGCGGGTCCGGCCGTTCAACCACACCGGGCCCGGCCAGTCCCCCCGGTTCCTCGTGCCCGCCCTCGCCCGTCGCATCGCGGCGGCAGAACGAGACGGTGCCGACGAGGTGCCGGTCGGCAACCTGGAGCCGGTGCGGGACCTCAGCGACGTGCGCGACGTGGTGCGCGCCTACCGGCTCGCGGCGCTGCGGGGCGAACCCGGAGCGGTGTACAACGTGTGCTCCGGGCGGGGTGTCCGGGTCGCCGAGGTGGCCGAGCTCCTCCTCACCGCCGCCCGCCGCCCCCTGCGCCTCGTGCCCGACCCGGCGCTCACCCGCCCGGTGGAGGTGCCGTGCCTGGTGGGGTCGAACACGCGCCTGGTCGACGCGACGGGCTGGGCCCCCGAGATCTCCCTCGAGCAGACCCTCACCGACGTCCTCGCCGAGGCCCGCGCCGCCGGCGAGCAGGACGGCTCGGCGTGACGGCTCGGGGTATCGGTAGCGCGATCGCGCGTCACCGTTCGATTCCACGACCGATACCCCGACGGCGAAGGCCGCCGGCGGCGGGCCGCGGGATCGCGGTTCAGACCGGTTGGCGCTCCAGCCAGCCGAGCAGCGACGCGACGGCCCGGGGGTCGTGACGGAGCCGGTGACCACCGGTCGCCACGACGTGTAGCTCGGCGGCGCCGTGCGCAGCGGCGATCCGCTCCGCGTCGGCGACCGGCACCACGTCGTCGTCGGAGCCGTGCAGCACGAGCAGCGGTCGCGGTGCGAGGCGACGGGCCGCGTCGAGCACGTCGAGGTCGACGATCTCCCGCATCCAGGCCACCGGGTCGGCAGGCGCCTCGGCGCTGCGCAGCACCCCCATCTCCCGGCAGTGGCGGAGGAACCGGGCCGGGTCCCGCGCCCAGTCGCGCAGGGAGGCCTGCGAACCCAGCGTGGCGACACCCCGGACCCGGGGGTCGTCCGCGCCGGTCACCACGGCCAGGGTGCCGCCCACGCCGGTGCCCACCAGCCACACCCCCGCCACGTCGGGACGCGCCTCGAGCCAGCCGACGGCGCTGCGCTGGTCGGTGAGCCAGCCCGACACGCTGAAGTCCCCACCGGAACGCCCGGTGCCGCGGAAGTTGAACGTGAACGCCGCCCAACCGGCGTCGCGGGCGATCCGGTCGGCGAGCTCCGGGAACGTGAGCCCCGAGGCCGCCGCGCCACGGGGCTCGACCGGGAAGCCGTGACAGAGCACCACACCGGGCACCCGGGCGTTCCCGGCCGGGCGGGCGAAGTGGCAGGCGAGCTCGACCCCGTCGTCGGCCGGGAAGCGCTGGTCCACACCTCAGTCTGCCCGGGCGGCGACACGCGTCGGGATCCACCGCCGACGCCCCAGGACCGTAGGGTGGTGCCATGGCCGAAGCAGAGGTCCCGGCAGCCGCGGTGCCGGCGCTCAAGGAGTGGGCGGCGATCGTGCGGGCGCTGCTCGCCGGGGAGCAGATCATCGACGTGCGCAAGGGCGGGCTGCGGGAGCCGGGGCGGCACTTCGGCCTGCCCTCGGTTCGCTGCTGGCTGTTCCCCACGGTGGAGCACCAACGTCCTGAGCTGCTGAAACCCGCCTACCGTCGCTGGGCCGAGGACACCGCGGTCGCGCCGGTCAGCGGCGCCCCGGACCGGGCGGAGGCCGGCACCTCGGACGGGGTGATCGAGATCGGCGGGTGGGCGGAGATCGTGGGGGTGGCGACCGTCACCGACGAGCGGGCCCTCGACGCGCTCGACCCCCGGGTCGTCTGGACCCGGGACTACGTGGAGCGCCGCTTCGCGTGGAAGCGCCGGGATCCGTTGTGGGTGCTGGCGCTGCGGGTGCACCGGCTGCTGGAGCCGCGGCGGATCCCATGGCGGGACGCGTACCGGGGTTGCGCCTCCTGGGTCACCCTCACCGACCTGCTCGACGATCCGGCCGAGCCGGCGTCGGTCCCGGCGGTGACCGACGTGGCCTTCGAGGCCCGCCTCGCCGGGCTCGCCGAGGTGCTTCCCGGTGGGTTCCGGCCGCCCGAGCCGGAGCCAGGGGGCACCGAGCGTCGCTGATCGCACCTACCCGAAGGGACCGCGCACCGGCGGGTCGGTGACCCGGCCCGGCTCCTGCGTCGGGTCGCCGGCGGCGGCCCGGGCCTTCGCCTCGGCGAGGTCGGCCGCCAGCCGCTCCAGCCGGTGCTCCTGCGAGCGGCCGGGGTAGTGACGGATCCGGGGGGTGGGCGACGAGTGAGCGGCCACGCTGTTCCAGGCCACGTCGAGGAACGTCACCCGCCGCAGGATCCGTCGCGGGCGGGCCAGCCGCACCGGGGGGGCGTCGGGCCGGCGGGGATCGTCGGGGATCTCGTAGCCGAGCAGGTCGAGCAGGGCGGCGTTCTCCCACCACACGTGGTCGCGACGCTCGGTCCGGGCCCACATCGCGTCGAGGAGCCGCCGGGTGGCCCGGCTCCGGCGCAGCACCATCACCCCGCAGTTGGGGATCTCCTGGCCGTCGTAACGGTGCGCCACGAGCCCCAGGATCGCCCGGGGGGCGAGCTCGGCGGCGACATCGGCGCCGGGATCCACGATCGCGGCGTCGGCGTCCACCCAGAACACGGTGCGGTACCGGTCGAGCAGCTCGCGCACCGCCAGCACCTTGCTCCACGACGCGGGCCGGTCGGGGGCGAGCAGCTCGGTGCGCAGGTCGAGGTCGTACCCCCACCTGCGGGCGTACAGCTCGAAGGTGGCCCCGGAGAGCGCGAGGAGCTCGGCGTGCGGACCGGCCCCGATGGAGCAGAGGACCCGGTCGGTCAAGCCGGCGAACCCGCCTCCCCCGTCGGGACCGGCCGGTACGGGCGGTACCCGCGGTTGCGGGCCTCCGCCAGCGTGTCGGGCGCGAAGCAGGTGAACGTCTCGGCGGCCATGAGCTCCTCCACGATCGCCGGGTCGAGGTCGGGATCGTCGAGGTCGTAGACCACCTGGGTGCGCTTGTCACCCACGTAGCGGTGCTCCTCGAACGGTGCGGGCCGGGCCATCGGCACCTCCGGGCTGCTCGTACCTGCCACCTTCGTACCACCCCTGCCGTCGTACACCCCTGCCGTCGTACACCCCTGCCCCGCCGGGGGGCTGCAGCCCACCACCGGCGGCGCGGCTCCGGCACGGGTGCCACGCCTGCACCGGTTCCCGGGGCCGGGCGCGGTGCGGGGGCGCCGCAGCGCCCCCGCGACCGCGAGATCTGCTGGTCGGAACCGTCGGCGGGAACGCTCGGGGGGGACCAGCTCCCGACCCGACCGGCGGCGGTGCAGCGGTGGGTTTCCGCCAGGTGGTCCAGCGTGGCCTAGCGGCCGCGCACCTCCAGGGTCCCGTGTTGATCATGCATCGTCTGGACCACCTCCTTTCCCTGGTGGCCCCATTCCTAGCAGACGCGGCCCGCTCGGGGCGCCCACCCGCTGCGGCACCGGACGCACCTGCAGGGTCCTCCGCCCGGTTCGTGCCGTTCGCGAGGGCGGTCGTGCCCGGCGACCGGGGTCCCCGGTGGCGTCGCGGCGGCGTCGGCGCCCGGTCGGTCAGGCGCGGCGGTCGTCGGGGCCGACCGACCGGTCGTCGGCGGGACCGCCGAGCGCGCCGATGAACCGCAGGTAGCCCACCTGGGTCTCCACGACCCCCGCCACCTGCTCGGGCAGGTACGCCTCCCCGGTGGCGGCACAGCGTGCGACCACGTAGTCGACGGTCTCGGCGAGGCCGAACACCACCGGGGCCCGGGGACGGGCGTCGGATCCGTTCGTCGCCACCCCTCGGCGGCGCAGGAACTCCAGCTGGTATCCGATGATGCGGGCCACGTCGTCGCGGGTGAGCGTGGCGGCCACCAGGTCGGGCAGGTGACGCACCACCCACTCGAGCGCGTCGTCGGGGTCGAACACCGCCGGGGGTGGTTCGGTGCGCATCCGGGCCGCCTCCCGCACCACCGCGATCGCGGCGACGACGAGGACGACGCCGACCACCAGGAAGACGCCGACCCAGAAGATCGGGCCCCCCGGACGGTCAGATCCCGATCCGCTGGGCGAGCAGCTCCCGGTGGTAGGTGGCGTCGCCCAAGAGGATCTCCGAGCTCTTCGCCCGCTTGAAGTACAGGTGCGCGTTGTGCTCCCAGGTGAACCCGATCCCTCCGTGGATCTGGATGTTCTCGGCGGCGGCGTGGAAGTACGCCTCGGAGCAGTAGGCCTTCGCCAGGGGGGCCACCACCGGCAGCTCCTCGTTGTCCTCGGCGGCCACCCAGGAGCCGTAGTACGCGGCGGACTTCGCCGACTCCACCTCGAGCAGCATGTCGGCGCACTTGTGCTTGATCGCCTGGAACGACCCGATCGGGCGACCGAACTGCACCCGGTCCTTGGCGTACTGCACCGCCTCCTCCAGCACGAACTGGGCGCCGCCGACCATCTCGTTGCACAGCGCGATCGCCGCCTGGTCCAGCGTCTTCGACAGGGCCGGCCAGGCCCCGTCGCCGATCGGCTCGGCCGCCACCCCGGCGTACTCGAGCTTGGCCTGCTTGCGGGTCTGGTCCATGGTGGTCAACGGGGTGCGGGTGAGGCCGGCGGCGTCGGCCCGCACGGCGTAGAACCCGATCCCGTCGGTGCCGGTGGTGCCGGGCCGGCGGGCGACGGTGACGACGAGGTCGGCGACGTGCCCGTCGAGGACGAACATCTTGGTGCCGTCCAGGGTCACCCCGTCACCGGAGGGGGTGGCGGTCATCGTGATCCCCTCGGCGTCCCAGCGGCCGTTGGGCTCGGTGAACGCGAGGGTGGCGATGACCTCCCCCGAGGCGATACCCGGGAGCAGCTCCTTGCGGTGCGCCTCGTCGCCGGCGTTGAGGATGGCGCAGGCGGCCAGCACGACCGAGGAGAAGTACGGGGCGCACAGCAGGGCCCGGCCCATCTCCTCGAGCACGATGCCCAGCTCGACGAACCCGAACCCCTGGCCGCCGTAGGCCTCGGGGATCGCGAGGCTCTGCAGGCCGAGCTCGCCGGCCATCTGCTGCCACACCGCGGGGTCGTACCCCTCGGTGGTCTCCATGAGCCGGCGGACCTCGGTCTCCGGCGACTTGGCCTCGAGGAAGCGGCGCACCGCCTCCCGCAGCTGCTCCTGCTCTTCGGAGAACGCGAAGTTCACGGTCGCTCCTTTACCGGGGGCTCGTTCATCGGGGCTCGCGCGGGAGCCCGAGCACCCGCTCGCCGATGATGTTCCGTTGGATCTCACTGGAGCCGGCGTAGATCGTCTCCGACCGGCTGAACATGAAGATGCGGTGCCACTCGTCGAGCTCGTAGGGACCCCCGGGCACCCCGGCGACGGTGAGCGCGGTGGGCCCGAGCACGTGCATCGCCCGCTCCCCGAGCCTGCGGTGCCACGTGCTCCAGTAGAGCTTGCCGATGCTGGAGGCCGGGCCGAGCACCCCCCGCCGCACGAGGTCGGTGAGCATCCGCAAGCCGTTGTACTTCATGATCTGCACGCCGATGTAGGAATCGGCGAGCTCCTGGCGGATCACCGGGTGGCGGGCGGCCCCGTTGGCCCGGGCGCAGGCGATGAGCTCCGCCAGTTCCCGCTGGAAGGCGAGCTGCTGGGACAGGAACGCGGTGCCGCGCTCGAACCCCAGGGTGGCCATCGCCACCTTCCAGCCGTCGCCGACCTCCCCCACCACGTTGTCGGTGGCGGTACGGGCATCGGAGAAGAACACCTCGTTGAACTCGGCGGTGCCGGTCATCTGGCGCAGCGGGCGGACCTCCACGCCGGGCTGATGCATGGGGATGAGCAGATACGACAGGCCCCGGTGGCCCTGCGAATCGGGGTCGGTGCGCACCACCGCGAAGCACCAGTCGGCCCGGTGGGCGAGGGTGGTCCAGACCTTCTGGCCGTTCACCACCCACTCGTCGCCATCCAGCGTGGCCCGGGTCTGGACGTTGGCGAGGTCCGAGCCGGCGTTCGGCTCCGAGTACCCCTGGCACCACAGTTCCTCGACCGCCTGGATCCTGGGCAGGAACCGGCGCTTCTGCTCCTCGGTGCCGTAGGCCAGGAGCGTGGGGGCGAACAGCCCCTCCCCGAAGAACGAGATCCGCGCCGGCGCGTTCGCCCGGGCGTACTCCTCGTTGAAGATCACCTGCTCGGCGAAAGACGCGCCCCGACCCCCGTACTCGGTCGGCCAGGACAGGCCGATCCAGCGGTCGGCGCCGAGGAGCCGCTCCCAGGCGACCCGCACCTCCCAGCCGGACTCGTCGGCGGGACCGCCGCGGCCCCCGAGCGCGGCGAACTCCCCGGTGAGGTGCTCGGCGAGCCAGGTGCGCACCTCCTCCCGGAAGGCGGCCTCCTCGGGGGTGTCGCGGAAGTCCATCCGCGCCGGACCGTACCTGACCCTGCGGTCGAGTTGCCACACGACCCGCCGGGCGCTCGCCGCACGACCGACGGGGTGGCCCCGGCGTCGCTACCCTGGCGGCGTGGTGACCGCCGCACCGCCGGGGCCTGCGCACTACGAGGCCCCCGGGGTCGTGATCCACAAGCTCGTGGTCGGGCCCTTCGACAACAACGTCTACGTGGTGCGCTGCACCCGGACCGGCGAGGCGGTGCTGGTGGACGCGGCGAACGAACACGACCTGCTGCTGCCCCTGTGCCGGGCCACCGGGGTCCGTCGGGTGCTCACCACCCACGGCCACTGGGATCACATCCAGGCGGTCGTCCCCGTGCGCGACGCCGGTGTCGACGTCGGCATCTCCCCGGAGGACGCGTCGATGCTGCCCGCCTACGACTTCACGATCCCCGACGACGAGATCGTCGAGGTCGGTGACCTGCGGATCCGCTGCGTGCGCACCCCCGGGCACACCCCCGGCTCCACCTGCTTCCTCCTCGAGGGTCACCCGGTGTTGTTCTCGGGCGACACCCTCTTCCCCGGCGGACCGGGCAACACGTCGCTGCCGGGCGGCGACTTCCCCACCATCATCCGCTCGATCGACGAGCGGCTCTTCCCGCTTCCCGCCGAGGTGATCGTGATGCCGGGTCACGGGCTCGACACCACGATCGGCGCCGAGCGGCCCCACCTCGACACCTGGATCGAGCGGGGCTGGTGAGGTCAGGGCCGCGGACCGGGCGGCGCGAGGTGCCCTCCACCCGGGCGGTCCTCGACCTGCGCACCGCCCGGCGGCTCGCGGCCGGCACCTTCGGCGGGACCGGCGCCGACGGCATGGGCCTCGAGTTGGAGTGGCTGCTGCGGCGCGCCGACGGCGGCCCGGTCGGTGCGGACACCCACGCCGAGTTCGTCGGCGAGGCGAGCCACCCGCTGCCCGCCGGTGGGCGGGTGACCTTCGAGCCCGGCGGCCAGCTCGAGCTCAGCACGCCGGTGGCGGTGTCGTTGCCCGCGCTGCTCGAGGCGGCCGCCACGGACGCGGCCACCCTGGCGGCACGGGCGGCCCGGCTCGGGATCCTGCCGGTGGGGATCGGCCTCGACCCCACGGGCGGGCGCCGGCTCGTGCGGTCCGACCGGTACGAGGCCATGGCCGCGTACTTCTCGGCCCGGGGCCCGGTGACCCGCCGTCTCGGCCACCTCATGATGTGCGCCACCGCGGCGCTGCAGGTGAACGTGGGCCTGCCGAACGGCGACGAGGGCCGCGCCCGGTGGGAGGCCGCGCACCGGCTCGGCCCGCTGCTGGCGGCGACGTTCGCGAACTCCCCCGTCCTGGGGGACGGTCCGTCGGGGTGGGGCTCGACCCGTCTGGCGGTGTGGCGCGACCTCGACCCGCCCCGGACGGCGGCCGTGACCGCGATCCCGGGCGACTCCCCGGGGGACCCGGTCGACGCGCCGTCAGCATGGGCCGCGTACGCGCTGGCCGCCCCGGTGATGCTCGTGCGCGCCGATCGGGGGGCGGTGCCGCTGCGGGAGGTGCTGCCCTTCGCCCGCTGGGTGCGCCAGGGGCACGCCACCGGCTTCCCCACCGCCGACGACCTCGCCTACCACCTCACCACGCTGTTCCCGCCGGTCCGTCCCCGCGGGTGGTTGGAACTGCGGGTCCTCGACGCGCTCGGGGAGGTGCACTGGCAGGTCGCCGCCGCGGTGGCGGTCACGCTGCTCACCCACGCCGGGGCGAGACGGGAGGCGCTGCGGACCCTGGCGACGGCCGACCGGCACCTCGACGACGCGCCCCGCACCGGGATGGCCGACCCCGCCCTCGCCGGACTGGCCGACCGGGTGCTTCGCATCGCCGCCGCCGCGCTCCCCGATCTCGGCGCCGCGCCGCTCGGCGCGCTGGTGACCGACTGGGCGGCCCGCTACCCGGCCCGGCGGCGGAGCCCGGCCGACGACCTGCTCGACGCCTGGCGCACCACCGGGTCGCTGTGGTCCCGCCCGGCGCCGGTGTCGGCGGGTGCGGGGCGATGACCGACCTGTGTGCCGTCAACTCCGACGCCCCCGGGGCGGGGGCGGGGTGGTTCCCGGAGCTGCGCGACGCGCTCACCGAAGCCCGCGCCCGGACCCGGCGGGTGACCGACCCGGTCCCCGAACCGTTGCTCGTGGCCCAGCACGCCCCGATCATGTCCCCGTTGGTGTGGGACCTCGGCCACATCGCCCACTACGAGGCCCTGTGGCTGGTGCGGGCCCTCGGCGGCACCACCCCCGACCCCGGCGGACCCGGGGGCGTCGACCTCGACGACGTGTACGACGCGTTCCGTCACCCCCGGGCCGAACGCCCCGGTCTTCCGCTCCTACCGCCCGCCGAGGCGTCCCGCTACGGCGCCCGGGTGCGCGCCCTGGCCCTCGAGCGGCTGGCGCAGGCCGCCGCCGGCAGGGTCGCCCCGGCGGCCCGGGACCTGGTGCGTGACGGGTTCGTCGCCCGCATGGTGGTGCGCCACGAGCACCAGCACGTCGAGACGATGCTGGCGACGATCGGGCTCATCGACACCTGGGCCCATCCCGACGCCGACGGGCACGACACCGACGGGCGCGCCACCGACCGTCGCCTCGCACACGCCCCGCCCGGCGCCCCGGTGCCGGCCGAACGCACGGCGGCGGGTGGGAGCGAGGCGCATCCCGTGCCGCAGGTGGCGTTCCCCGCCGGGTCGGTGGTCGTGGGCACCGACGACGACCCATGGGCCTACGACAACGAGCGCCCCGCCCACCTGGTGGACCTGCCCGCGTCCCGGATCGACGCCCACCCGGTCACCAACGCCGCCTACGCCGCCTTCATCGCCGACGGCGGCTACCGCGACCGGCGCTGGTGGTCGGAGGACGGGTGGGCGTGGCGCACCGGCACCGGCGCCGAGCACCCCGCCGGCTGGGTGCGTGCCGGCGACGGCTGGGACCGGCACCGGTTCGGGCGCCGCGAGCCGCTCCCGCCGGCCGAACCGGTCCAGCACGTGTGCTGGTTCGAGGCCGACGCCTACGCCCGCTGGGCGGGGCGGCGCCTCCCGACCGAGGCGGAGTGGGAACGGGCCGCCCGCTGGGATCCGCTCCATCCCGACCGCCCGCGCCGCCTGCCCTGGGGTGACGATCCCCCGGGCCCGGAGCGGGCCGCGCTCGCGTACCCGGGCGCGCCGTTCCGGCCCGCGCCGGTGGGCACCCGAGGGGCGGGGGCGAGCGCCACCGGCGTGAGCGACCTCATCGGCAACGTGTGGGAGTGGACCGCCACCGAGTTCACCGGGTACCCCGGCTTCCGGGCGTTCCCGTACCGCGAGTACTCGGAGGTGTTCTTCGGGCGGGGCTACCGGGTGTTGCGCGGCGGGTCGTGGGCCACGCACCCACACGCCATCAGCGCCACGTTCCGCAACTGGGACCTGCCGCAACGACGCCAGATCTTCGCCGGGTTCCGCACCGTCGAGGACGTCTGACACGGTGCCGGCGCCTGACGGGACCGCGGACCGCACCGGCACGCCGGCCCGCACCGCCCGGGTCACCGTGGCGGTGCACCTCTCGGAGACCGACCGGCAGGCCGCCCTCGCCGCCGACGCCCGGGCCGGTCTCACCGCCACGCCGAAGCACCTGCCCCCGAAGTGGTTCTACGACCGGCGCGGCTCGGAGCTGTTCGAGGCGATCACCCGACTGCCCGAGTACTACCCGACCCGGGCCGAACGGGCGATCCTGGTGGCGCACGCCGGTGAGATCGCCGCCGCGACCGGCGCCGTCACCCTGGTGGAGCTCGGGTCGGGCACCTCGGCGAAGACCGCGCTGCTCCTCGACGCCTGCACCTCGGTGGGGACCTTGCGACGGTTCGTGCCCTTCGACGTGAGCGAGACGACGTTGCGGGACGCGGCCGCCGCCGTCGCCGCGGCGCGCCCCGGCCTGGTGGTGCACGCGGTGGTGGGCGACTTCGAGCACCACCTGCACCACCTGCCGCAGGCCGACGGCCGGCTGGTGGCGTTCCTCGGCGGCACGATCGGCAACCTGCCGCCCCCGGCCCGGGCCCGTTTCCTGGCCACGCTCGCCGCGGTGCTGCACCCCGGCGAGCACCTGCTCGTGGGGGCCGATCTCGTCAAGGACCCCCACCGCCTCGTCGCCGCCTACGACGACGCCACCGGGGTGACGGCCGAGTTCAACCGCAACGTGCTGGCCGTGCTCAACCGCCGGCTCGGTGCCCGCTTCCGTCCCGAACGGTTCGCGCACGTGGCCCGCTGGGTACCACGCGAGGAGTGGATCGAGATGCACCTGCGCTCCCTGGTCGACCAGGAGGTCGACGTGGCCGCCCTCGGCCTGCGGGTGCGGTTCTGTGCCGGGGAGGAGATGCGCACCGAGATCAGCGCCAAGTTCCGCCCCGGACGGCTCGAGGGCGAGCTGGCCGCCGCCGGGTTCGCGCCCGTGCGCCGCTGGACCGACCCGGCCGGTGACTTCGCGCTCCACCTCGCCCGACGCGAGGCCTGAGCCGCGCTCAGCCCCGAGGTGAGGGCCCGAACTCCTCGACCCCGAGGGTCCGTACCCGGGGCTCGGTCCGGACCTCCACCCCGGGTGGGGACTCCAGGATGGTCACCCGTTCGCCCTCGGCCTCCAGCGACAGCCGCCCACCGAAGACCCGCACCCCTTCGAGGCGCAACCGGCCGAGCGACGGGGGCAGCACGGGGGCGAGGTGCACCCGACCGAGGTGCAGGTCGGGTTCGAGACGGAGCATCGTGCGCAGGAACAGCAAGGGCGACGCCGCCGCCCACGCCTGCGGGGAACACGAGGTCGGGTAGCGGACCGGCTGCTCGGTCTCGGCCCGGTCCAGCCCGCTGAACAGCTCCGGGAGCCGCAACCCGAAATGCGGTGCCGCCGCGATGATCCCGTCGATCACCCGGTGCGCCTCCTCCACGAAGCCGTACCGCATGAGCCCGGCGGCGACGATGGCGTTGTCGTGGGGCCACACCGTCCCGGTGTGGTAGCCGAGCGGGTTCCAGCCCACGGTGTCGGCCCCCAACGTCCGCACCCCCCAGCCCGAGAACAGGGCGGGGCCGAGCAGGTTGCGCACCACCGCCGGGGCGAGGGCGTCGTCCACGATGCCGGTCCACAGGCAGTGCCCCATGTTGGAAGCCAGCGCGTCGATGCGGCGGCCGTCCCGGTCGAGCCCGATCGCGAACGCCTCGCGCTCGGGGATCCAGAAGGCCTCGTTGAACCGCCGCTTCAGATCCTCGGCCCGGGCCAGCAGCGCCTCGGCCCGCTCCGCCTGCCCGAGCTCGAGCGCGCAGTAGGCGCGTCCCACGAGGGCGGCGTACACGTACCCCTGCACCTCGCACAGCGCGATCGGCGGTTCGGCCACCCGCCCGTCGGCGAACCGGATGGCGTCCCAGGAGTCCTTCCAGCCCTGGTGCACCAGACCGTGGGGGCTCATCCGCCGGTAGGTGGTGAACCCGATCCCGGTCGGGTCCCCGTCGCGCTCCACCCACGCCAGGGCCCGGTCGGCCGCCTCCAGGAGCGCGTCGACCTCGGCGCCGCCGCCCATCCAGCGTCGCAACTCGCAGGTGAGCATCACGAACAGCGGAGTGGCGTCGACGCTGCCGTAGTAGACGTTCGCCCCGCCGAGCGCGAGGACGCTGCGCTCCCCGAACCGGATCTCGTGCAGGATCCGCCCCGGCTGCTCCTCGGTCCGCGGGTTGTGCTCGCGGCCCTGGTGATGAGCGAGGGTCTGCAGCGTCCCGAGGGCCAGCCCCGGGTCGACGAGCATCGCCATCCAGCTGGTGAGCAGCGCATCGCGCCCGAACAGGGTCATGAACCACGGGGCACCGGCGGCGACCACGGTCCGTTCGGGGTGGTCGGGGTCGAAGATCCGCAGCGCGGCGAGGTCTTCGGACGACCGGGCGACGAGCGCCCCGAACGAGTCGTGCTCGGTGACGACGCGGGGCAGGCGGGCCCGCCACCGTTCCATCTGCCGGGTGGGGGCGGACCGCTTCACGGGGCGCCCGCACGGATGCGCCGGCGGGACCGGTTCACCGTCGAAGACGGTGACGACCTGGAGGCACCCGGCCCACTGCCCACCCGGGGCCAGGACGCACTCGACCATGAGCCCGTCGTCGGTGACCACGGCGCCGGCGAGCTGGATCCGGGTGGCGCGGGCGAACCCGTCGGTGCGGTACCCGAACACGAGGGTGTCGCGCTCCCGGGTCCGTTCCACCTCCCCGCCGGGCCGGGGCCGGCCCTCCTTCACGTCGAAGAGGTCGGCGAAGTCCGCGTCGAGGCTCACCTCGAGCCGGCAGGCGACCGGTTCGGTCCCGTGGTTGCGCAGCACGAGGTCCTCCCGCATCCCTCGCCCGACGTACCGGCGGCGCAGCAGCAGGAGGTGGGCGTCGGCCCGGCCCGGTGGGGCGTGGTCCTGGAGGCTGAACAGCGCGGCGAACGGTTCGGTGACGGCCACGTCCAGCGCCTGGGGCCAACGCCCGTTCAACCGGAGGGTGCAGGTGGACAAGAACCGGGTGTCGCGGTACAGGAACCCGTGGGGGGTGCCGGGCACGATGTCGCCGGCGGCGTTCGACACGCAGAACGCGGACTCCTGGACCAGCGTCACCGGGGCACCGTCGCCGACGAGCGGCGCGCTGGCGCTCGACGTCCACGGCTCCGCCATCGCGACGGCCACGCTACCGCCGGGACCGGCCCCGGCCGCCGCTAGCCTCGCCGCCCGTGCGCGTCGCCCAGATCGCCCCGGTGTGGTACCCGGTGCCGCCCCGCGGCTACGGCGGCATCGAGCTGGTGGTGTCGCTGCTCACCGAGGGGCTGGTGGCGGCCGGCCACGACGTCACCCTCTTCGCCAGCGGCGGGTCGCGCACCGCGGCCCGGCTGATCTCCCCGCTCGCCGACCCGCCCGACCCGGCCCTGCTCGGCAACCCGTGGTACGAGACGATGCACGCGATCGCGTCGTACGAGCACCATCGCGCGTTCGACGTGATCCACGACCACTCGGGGATCGTCGGCCCGGCCCTCGGCGCGCTGCTCGGTGGCCGGCCACCGGTCGTGCACACGCTGCACGGACCCTGGACGGAGCCGTCCCGGCTCTTCTACGCCCACATCGCGGAGCGGGTGCACCTGGTGGCGATCAGCAAGGCGCAGCGCGACGACAACCCCGACCTGCGGTACGCGGCGACCGTGCACAACGGCATCGACGTGCGCACCTACCCCTACCGGGAGCACAAGGACCGGTTCCTGGTGTACATCGGACGGGCGAACCCCGACAAGGGACCGGCGATCGCGATCGAGGTCGCCCGGCGGGCCGGGTACCCGCTCGCGATGATCGTGAAACGCAACGAACCGTTCGAGCGGGCCTACTGGGACGAGATGATCGCCCCGAAGCTGCACGACGAGGTGGAGGTGTACGAGCAGGTCCCCCACGAGACGAAGGCCGACCTGCTCGCCCGGGCCACCGCCATGGTGTTCCCCATCCAGTGGCCGGAACCTTTCGGGCTGGTCATGGTGGAGGCGATGGCCTGCGGCACGCCGGTGGTGGCCTGCCCGGCCGGGGCCGCGGTGGAGCTCGTGGAGGAGGGGGTCACCGGCTTCCTGCGCGAGACCCTCGACGGGCTCGTCGAGGCGGTCGGGCACGTCGGCCGGTGCTCACCCCGGGCGTGCCGCAGCCGGGTGGAGGAGCGGTTCTCGGCGCAGGCCATGGTGCGGGGCTACGCCGCGCTCTTCGAACAGGTGGTGGCAGGCGGCTGAGCCGCCGTCGGGCGCCGCCCCGACCCCGTGCCCCGACCCCGTGCCCCGACCCCGTGCCCCGACCCCGGCCCCGACCCCGTCCGAGTTTCCACTACGCGGATAGTGCTATTACCATGAGGGTGTGTCCGACCCTCACCCGCACCCCGAAGGCGAGGCCGCCGGTATCGACACCCCAACGGCCCCGCTGCTGGAGATCGACGATCTGCACGCCGCGGTGGAGGACCGCGAGATCCTGCGCGGCGTGACGCTGCGGGTCGACGCCGGGGAGCTACACGCCCTCATGGGCCCGAACGGCTCCGGGAAGTCGACCTTGGCCCGGGTGCTGCTGGGCGATCCGGCGGTCACGGTGACCGCAGGCACGATCCGGTTCCGGGGCGAGCCGCTGGACGAGCTCGGCCCCGACGCCCGCGCCGCCCGGGGCATCTTCCTCGGCTTCCAGCACCCGGAGGCGATCCCCGGGGTGAGCGTGCTGAACTTCCTGCGCCAGGCGCTCGCGGCCCGCAAGGGCCTTCCCGACCTGTCGGTGCTGGAGGTGCGCATGGCCCTGCTGGAGTGGACCGCCCGGCTCGGCATGGACGACCGGTTCGTGAAGCGCCACCTCAACGAGGGGTTCTCGGGCGGGGAACGCAAGCGCAACGAGATCCTCCAGATGGCGCTGCTCGAGCCCGACCTGGCGGTGCTCGACGAGACCGACTCCGGCCTCGACGTCGACGCGCTGCGCGCGGTGGCGGCGGGGATCACCACGGTGCGGGAGGCGCGGCCCCAGCTCGGGATCCTGCTCATCACCCACTATCAGCGGATCCTGGCCCATCTGGTGCCCGACCGGGTCCACGTGCTCGTCGACGGGCGCATCGTGCGCACCGGCGGCCCCGAGCTCGCCGCCGAGATCGAGGCGTCGGGGTTCGAGGCCATGCGAGAGGATGCGGCGTGAGCCTCGACCCGCACCGCCTGCGCGCCGAGTTCCCCCAGCTGTCCCGGTGCGTGCACGGCCGGCGGCTCGTCTATCTCGACTCGGCCGCCTCGGCCCAGAAGCCGTTGGCGGTGCTGCAGGCGATGGACCACGCCTACCGCCACCACTACGCGAACGTGCACCGGGGCGTGTACACGATCGCCGAGGAGGCCACCACCGCGTTCGAGGAGGCCCGGGCCACCGTGGCCGCGTTCGTGGGTGCCCCGGCCGACGAGCTCGTGTTCACCCGCAACGCCACCGAGGCGATCAACCTCGTCGCCCACGCCTGGGGCAGGAGCCGCCTCCGGGCCGGGGACGTCGTGGTGCTCACCGAGATGGAGCACCACGCGAACATCGTCCCCTGGCACCAGCTCGCTGGCGAGCGGGGCGTGCAGCTGCGCTGGGTCCCGATCCGCGACGACTTCCGGCTCGACCTCGACCGCCTGGAGGTGTTGCTGGACGGTGCGTCCCTGCTCGCGGCGACCGCGATGTCGAACGTGCTGGGCACGGTCAACGACATCGGCTCCATGGTCGCCGCGGCGCGTGCCGCCGGCGCCCGGGTGCTCGTCGACGCCAGCCAGGCGGTGCCGCACTTCCCGGTGGACGTGACCGCGTGGGACGCCGACTTCGTCGCGTTCACCGGCCACAAGATGCTCGGCCCGTCGGGCATCGGTTGCCTCTGGGCGCGCCGTGACCTGCTCGAGGCGATGCCCCCGTTCCTCGGCGGCGGGGAGATGATCCGCGACGTCACCCGCGACGGGTTCACCTGCAACGACGTGCCCTGGAAGTTCGAGGCCGGCACCCCCCCGATCGTGGAGGCGGTCGGGCTGGGAGCCGCGGCCCGCTACCTGGACGCGCTGGGGATGGACGCGGTCGCGGCCCACGAGCGGGACCTGACCGCCTACGCCCTCGAACGCCTCGGTGAGGTGTTCGGGGACCGGCTGCGGATCTTCGGTCCCACCGACACCCGCGACCGGGGTGGGGTGATCTCGATGGCCTTCGACGGTATCCACGCCCACGACGTGTCCCAGGTCCTCGACGAGGACGCGGTGTGCGTACGGGCCGGGCACCACTGCGCGAAGCCGCTCATGCGGGTGCTGGGGGTACCGGCGACGGCCCGGGCGTCGTTCTCGGTGTACAACGGTCGCGACGACGTGGACGCGCTCGTGGAGGCGCTGGCCCGCGCCGAGAAGTTCTTCGGTCTCTGAGCCGACGGGCCTCTAGGATCGGCGGCGCGCATGACCGGACTCGAAGACCTCTACCGGGAGGTCATCCTCGACCACTACCGGTCCCCCCGCAACCGGGGGGAGTTGCCGGTCCCTCCGGCGCACCGCACCGAGGGGTTCAACCCGCTCTGCGGCGACGAGGTGATCCTCTACCTGCAGCTCGGCGACGGCGACGACGGCCGGGTCGTCGACGTCCGCATCTCTGGTCAGGGATGCTCGATCAGTCAGGCCTCCAGCTCGATGATGAGCGCCGCGATCAAGGGCCGGACGGTTGCCGAGGTCCGGGCGCTCATCGACGACTTCAAGGCACTCATGTCGATCCACGAGTCGAAGCTCGAAGGCGCCGGCGCCGGGTCGGCCGAAGCCGACCCGGCCCGTCTGGGGGACCTCGCCGCGCTGGCGGGCGTGGTGAAGTTCCCGGTGCGGATCAAGTGCGCGACGCTGGCGTGGAACACGCTCCAGCAGGCACTCGACGAGTTGGCGACCACGGGGGCCGGCAGCGGCAGCTGAACCGTGACCCCCGGGGGGGCGGGGGGTGGACACCGAGGGAGGCGTGCGCATGGGATCCGAGGGCTTGCACGAACCGTACGAACGCCTCGACGCCGCGGTCGTCGACCGGCACCGTGCGATCGCCTCGATCACCGAGGAGCTCGAGGCGGTCGACTGGTACGACCAGCGGGTCGCCGCCACCGACGACGAGGAGCTCGCGGCGATCCTCGCCCACAACCGGGACGAGGAGAAGGAGCACTTCGCGATGACCCTCGAGTGGCTGCGCCGACATGATCCGGTCCTCGACCGGCACCTGCGCACCTACCTGTTCACCGACGGGCCGGTCACCGAGCGCGAAGCCGAGGTGGAGGGCCGTGGCGGCGCGCCGCCGAACCGGCCCGACAGCCTCGGGCTGGGCGACCTGCGAGGGGAGCGGTCACTGTGAACCACCTGCTGCGTGAGCTGGCACCGGTGAGCGACCCGGCCTGGGACGCCGTCGAACACGAGGCCCGGCGGGCGTTGCGCGAGTACCTCGCGGCACGTCGTCTGGTCGACTTCTCCGGCCCGCACGGGTGGCAGCACGCCGCGGTCGGGCTCGGCCGTGTC